>Ga0082212_10007226_pt1 | contig 14726 bp, 10 predicted proteins | sample TergutNt197P3_FD_71548 | JGI IMG/M metagenome (GOLD analysis project Ga0082212, IMG submission 71548) | Neocapritermes taracua P3 segment gut microbial communities from Petit-Saut dam, French Guiana - Nt197 P3 | ecosystem: Host-associated > Arthropoda: Insects > Digestive system > Gut ... | reverse complement strand
TAATATTGGCGGAATCAAGAACTGAGGAATCAGGCGGAAGGGAATTAATTGAATCTCCCATCTCCCCTCCCCTGTGGGGAGGGGTTGGGGGAGGGGTATCCTGCGCATAACTAATTTGTGTAAATAACAGGAATATCAGCAACGATATGGTCGTTTTTTTTTTCAAGAAGAATAATCAGTAATCAGATTTCTTCGATTATTTCCATACCCTTTAGAATTGCTTTTTCATTCATTGGTAAAAGATTATGGCGTCGTTCCGGAAGAGATTTCTTCAGACCTTTCATAACGCTTTCCAATGCGACCATCGGCGTTGTTTTCAACATTCCACCCAACACTATCATATTGAATGCTTTGGCATTTCCTTCTTTGACTGCGGTATTCATCGCATCGGTACGGAAAACCCGGATATCTTTCCGCGTTGGCGGGCGATTGATTCCGTAACCGTCGAAGATTAGAATACCGCCCGGTTTAACTTTACTCTCAAATTTCTCCAATGAGGGTTGATTAAGAATAATTGCTATATCGTATTGATTGAGTACAGGGGAAGAAATCTTTTTGTCGCTTAAAATAACCGTGACGTTTGCCGTACCTCCCCTTTGTTCCGGTCCGTAAGATGGATACCATGCTACTTCCATGTCTTCCATTAATCCTGAATAAGCAAGGATTTTTCCCATGGATAACACTCCCTGACCGCCGAATCCGGCTATAATTATTTCGTGTTTCATATTTTGAGTTTTATTCGTCATTGCGAGCGTAGCGAAGCAATCCATAATACTGATTTCTACTGGATTGCTTCGTCTGCTTCGTTCCTCGCAGCCTCGCAATGACGGAAGTTCATAATTATATATCTTTTAAATCACCTAAGGGATATTTTGGAAACATATTATCTACCAACCACTGGTTTGCCTGTTGTGGCGTCAACTTCCATCCGGAAGGGCAATTGGACACAAACTCTACGACGGAAGTTCCTTTTCCTGCCATAGAATTTTCGAAGGCTTTACGAAGCATCCGCTTTGCCTTTCTGACGGCAGCCGCCGTATGAACCGATTGACGGGTGACTAAACAGGTTCCGTCTAACAGGGCTAACAAATCGGATATTTTCAGGGGATGTCCATTCAGTTCGACAGTCCGCCCGTAGGGACAAGTCGATGTTTTCATTCCCTGTAAAGTGGTGGGAGCCATTTGACCGCCGGTCATCCCATAGATTGCATTGTTGATAAAAACGATAACGATGTTTTCTCCGCGATTGCAGGCATGAATGGTTTCGGCCGTACCGATGGCGGCTAAATCACCATCGCCCTGGTAAGTGAAAACCATTTTATCGGGATTCAGGCGTTTGATTGCAGTGGCGACGGCCGGAGCGCGTCCGTGGGCGGCTTCCTGCCAATCGATGTCTAAATAATTGTATGCAAAAACCGCACATCCGACCGGAGCGACCCCGATGGTTTTCTCTTCCATGCCCATTTCATCAACGACTTCGGCAATCAGTTTATGGACAACGCCATGACTGCATCCCGGACAGTAGTGCATCGGACGATCGTTCATCAAACGCGGTTTTTTATAAACTAAGTTTTCTTGTTTTATTATATTTTCTTCCATTTTTCAATATAATTAGTAATTTTCTTATTCGTCATTGCGAGCAGAGCGAAGCAATCCATATTATTGATTTTACTGGATTGCTTCAGGCTATTGCCCTCGCAATGACGGAAGTTCATTTTAATTTCTTCAGTTCCTCAAACACTTCATCGGGAGTTGGAACAATACCGCCCAAGCGTCCGTAGTGGCTAACGGGGATTTTACATTCGACTGCCAATTTAACGTCTTCTACCATTTGACCGGCATTTAACTCGACTGTTAAGATTCCTTTCACCTTTCCAATGTATGCTTTTAATTCTTTGCCGGGAAAAGGCCAAAGTGTGATAGGGCGAAAAAGGCCGACTTTCATTCCTTCTTCCCGCGCTATTTCAACTACTTTCTGACTGATACGTGCAGCAGAGCCGAAAGCGACAATCAAATATTCTGCATCGTCGCAAAGCAATTCTTCGTAAATCACTTCGTTTTCTTCAATTTGCCTGTATTTATTTTGAAAACGGATATTGTTACGTTCCATAATGTCGGAATCCAACTCAAGCGAAGTAATGATATTCGGTTTCCGGTCTTTGGTTTTTCCTAATGTAGCCCAAGGCTGTTCTTTCCGAATTTCCTCTTCGGTTTTTCGAGGTCTTTGTTCGGGAAGAATCACTTTCTCCATCAGTTGACCAATAACGCCATCGGACAGAATCATAGCCGGATTATTATATTTAAAAGCCAAATCAAATCCCAAGGCCACATGGTCAGCCATTTCTTGCACCGAATCGGGAGCCAGCGTAATCACGCGGTAATCGCCATGTCCCCCTCCTTTCACGGTTTGAAAATAATCGGCTTGACTGGGTTGGATAGTACCCAATCCCGGTCCGCCGCGCATAATGTTTACTATCAATGCAGGTAGTTCAGCGCCTGCCATGTATGAAATGCCTTCCTGTTTCAAACTGATTCCCGGACTGGATGAAGAGGTCATCACCCGTTTTCCGCAAGCGGCGCCTCCGTAAACCATATTGATTGCCGCCACTTCACTTTCGGCTTGCAGCACAACCATCCCGGTGGTTTCCCATGGTTTTTCGTCCATGAGCGCTTCCATAATTTCAGACTGGGGAGTGATGGGATAGCCAAAATAACCATCTGTCCCGTAACGAATGGCTGCATGGGCAACCGCTTCGTTTCCTTTCATTAATCTTACTTCTTCCATTACATTTTCAGTTTATAAACGGTTAAACACCCATCCGGACACACATAGCCGCAATTGGCGCATCCTATACATTCGTCCTGATTTTTAACCATGACAAAATTATATCCTTTGTTGTTCACTTCACTCGTTAATTCCAACACATCGCTCGGACAAGAGACTACACACAGGCTGCAACCTTTGCACCGTTCGGTATCGACAATCACACTTCCTTTTACTTTCGCCATAAATATTATTTTTTAACTGACAACTGATAACTAATAATCGGGATATTGTTTATTAAGTTTGGATAATTTTCGTAATAAATAACCTTCCGAATCTTTGGTATTTACTAATCCTTCGAGTAATACCAATTTTGCTTTTTTGTATTCTTGCAAACGGAGCAGGAAATTGCTTTTATATAAATACAATGATTCCATATACGGGGTTAGTTTAAGTACTTCATCAATATGTTTCAGGGCGTCTTTCCAATTTTCCATGCGGGAATTTAGTTTGACCGCCATCATGTTTATCACATAACTTTCGGGATACATATTCAGGTACTCTTTTGCTTTTTCCAATGCTTTATTGAAATTTTTGTTTTTTTCATAAGCATAAATCAGATTCATCAGAATCTCTTCGGGGTCATATCCGAGCGATTGAGCATATTCGAAAGCGTCGATGGCTTTATCCTTGTCGCCAATATCCAAAAAAGAAAGTCCCAGACGATGCCAGGTCCTTGCATCCAACGGATTTAACTTCTGAATTATTCCGGCTAATTTCAACACTTCTTTTTTACAATCCAACGATACATAACATTGCATTTGCAGCCAGTAGAAATTAATATCTTCGTCTAAAGTATCGATTGCTTCCTGCATGACTTCAATGGCAGATTCAAACAAGTCCACATCGCAGAGCGCTTCGCCCATAGCCTGATAAATGACGGATAAATCATCTTTATCATCTGCGAATTTTGTTAACAATTTCTTGAAAAAAAGAAACGATTCGTCCTCCATCCCCAAATGTAGCAAGGCGGTTAAACGATGACCGTCTATCCAAACATCAGAATCAGCTTTGAACCGGTCGCAAATGGAAAGGAGATCATTCCAACGTTCGTAATCGTTTAGTATTAAAAGAATCTCATAAAGAAGGTCTTCATCATCCGAATAAATCCGTAGGGCATAATTAATGGCTTGTTTGGCCCGTTTGATTTGGTTATTAACGATATATATATCAATTATTTCGGTTAATTCATCCGGTTCGTAGAAGCCCGGCTTTTCCCCTGAACTAACGGCTTCATCCCATTCGAAAAAGTAATCGGGATACGATTCATCAGCCTCACCTTCAAAATGATTGTATATATAATCGTTCATCCTTTTTCGTTTTGTTTTATCTTACTCCATGAATCTTTTAGAGAAACCGTGCGGTTAAAAATCAGCTTATCTTTCGTTGAATCAAGATCGACATTGAAATAACCCAAGCGTTGGAATTGGAATATTTCAAGCGGTTCGACATTTGTCAACTCTTTTTCAATTCTGCAATTACTTAACACTTTCAATGAGTCGGGGTTTAGCAGGTCGCGAAAATCGGTATCTTTTCCTTCGTTCGGATTCTCGACAACGAATAAACGGTCGTATAAACGCACTTCAGCCGGTATGCTGTGTTCGACCGAAACCCAATGGAGGGTGCCTTTCACTTTCCGGTTGCTATCAGGCATCCCGCTTTTGGTCTGCGGATCGTATTCGGCATAGATTTCCGAAAGAACTCCTTCCCCGTCCTTCTTAAATCCGGTGCAGCGGATGATATAAGCGCTTTTCAAACGGACTTCCTGACCGGGAGTCATCCGAAAGAATTTTTTAGGCGCTTCTTCCATAAAATCTTCCCGTTCGATAAACAGTTCCCTTGTAAAAGCAATCTCGTGCGTTCCCATCGATTCATCTTCCGGATTGTTAACAGCTTCCATCATCTCTGTTTTTCCTTCCGGATAGTTGGTAATAATCAGCTTCACCGGATCAAGGACGGCAGATACCCGTTTGGCTTTCGCGTTCAGGTCTTCGCGAATAGAATGTTCCAATAAAGCATAATCAATAATCCCGTCGAATTTAGTGTAGCCGATTTTGTCGATGAATTTATGAATGGCTGTGGGCGTATATCCCCTCCTCCGCAATCCGCATAAAGTCGGCATACGCGGATCGTCCCAACCGGAAACTGTCTTTTCTTTAACCAATTGCAGCAATTTACGTTTGCTCATGACGGTATAGGTCAAACTCAAACGGTTAAATTCAAACTGATGCGGGCGGTATGCTTCGTCTTCCGGACGTAATTTTTTCAATTCATCGATGAACCAATCGTAGAGGGGACGATGAACTTCAAACTCCAAAGTGCATATCGAGTGGGTGACCCCTTCAAAGTAATCCGATTGGCCATGCGCAAAATCGTACATCGGATAGGCTTTCCATGTATCGCCTGTGCGGTGGTGCGGGGTGTTGACTACGCGGTAGATAATCGGGTCGCGGAAGTGCATATTCGGATTTGCCATATCTATTTTTGCCCGCAAAACCATAGCGCCTTCGGGAATTTCCCCTGTATTCATTTTCCGGAACAAACTTAAACTTTCCTCAACAGGACGGTTCCGGAAAGGGCTGTGGACGCCGGCTTGCGTAGGCGTTCCTTTCTGTTGGGCAATTTGTTCCGACGATTGCTCGTCGATATATGCCTTGCCGGCTTTGATCAGTGCTATGGCAAAATCCCAAAGTTGCTGAAAATAATCGGAAGCATAAAAAACCTTATTCCATTGAAATCCGAGCCATTGGATATCTTCCATAATAGAATCGACATATTCCGTATCTTCTTTGGTCGGATTCGTATCATCGAAACGCAGGTTACAGACTCCTCCATATTTCTGTGCAATGCCGAAATCGATGCAAATGGCTTTTGCGTGTCCGATATGCAGATAACCATTGGGCTCCGGCGGAAAACGGGTTTGTATTCTTCCGTCATTTTTGCCATCAGCCAAATCTTTTTCTACAAAGGTTTCTATGAAGTTCAGGCTTTTTTTATTTTCCTCGAAAAGAACGTTTTCTTCAATCATATTCTCGCTTTTAGTCCGCAAAATTACGAAATTTATTTTGTAAATCGGTCTAATATCGCGAAATTGGTATGATTTCTGCGTTGAGGTTTCCTTAGTTAATGCTACAGAGATGGCAATGTACTTCGAGTACGGTAGTAAGATTGACGGGGAGTGGTCTTAATTTTTATTTTAACTGCTTGAAATTACAGAAATTTCATGTAACTTTGCAGACACTTTTTTTTCGGATGAATAAGCCCAAAGAAAATATGTTATAAATATCAAGCCTTTCAAATAAATATCATGAATCGCTATTTTATTTCATTTATAATTTTTGTCGTTTTTTTGCTTACGGCATGGGGTAAACAAACATCAAAAGATGCCGTCCCCTCTTCCGAACCGCCGCGTATTGTGAATATCATCAACTTTATTCGCCAATTAGAACCCCGCGATGCCCGAATTACCGAAGATGTCTTATATGAGACAGTTGTTCAACAGGTAAATCAATTGAATGAATGTAAACTTCCTGCAACTTTTCTGTTACAGTATGATGCGTTGATCAACCCGCGCTACCGGGAATTACTGAAAAACAGACTTTATCCCGGTTCCGAAATAGGCGGATGGTGGAAAATCACTCAACCTCACGTGGAAGCCGCCGGAATGCAATGGCGGGGACGTTATCCGTGGGATTGGCATGCAGACGTCGGGTTTGCCACCGGATATACACCGGAAGAGCGTGAAAAGTTAGTGGACGTCTATATGGAAAAATTTAAATCCTTATTCGGAGAATATCCGTCTTCGGTAGGCTCATGGTTCATCGACGCGCATACATTGGCTTATATGTATGATAAGTATCATATTGTTGCGTCGTGCAATTGCAAAGACCAACTCGGTACCGACGGTTACACGCTTTGGGGCGGGTATTGGAATCAGGCTTATTATCCGAGCCGAAAGAATGCTTTCATGCCTGCGCAAAATGAAACGGCACAAATTTCCGTTCCGGTTTTCCGAATGTTGGGAAGCGATCCTATTTATCAATATGATACCGGATTAGGTGGTCGCGTACAAGGCGTAATCTCGCTCGAACCGGTCTACAGAAGAGCCGGCGGCGATCGCCGGTGGGTTGAATGGTTCTTCAAGTCAATATTCGATGATCCGGCGCTCAATTTCAATTATACACAAGCCGGACAAGAGAATTCATTTACTTGGGAACGGATGCGGACAGGATTGGAAATACAGATACCTTTGCTGGCTTCATTGCGACAACAAGGTAAAATCCGTGTAGAAACACTTGAAACATCCGGAAAATGGTTCCGGGGAAAATACGCGGTTACACCTCCGACCGCTTTATCGGCATTGACAGACGTTCGCGATGAAGGACGTAAAACAGTCTGGTTTAACAGTCGTTATTATCGTGCCAATCTCCTCTGGAAAGATAATACTTTCCGGTTTCGCGACATCCATTTGTTCGATGAACGCTTAGAGTCGGATTACCTCACCAAAGCCGGCAAAACCAATCAGTGTATTTATACGACACTTTCATTTGTTGACGGTTTTCGATGGAGTACATCGAATAATTTGGCGGGATTACGTTTCAAAAAATTAGAAAATGACGCACAAACGTCCGAATTATTGTTGAGTGATCCGATTGTTACAACACCTGCTGAAAATGTTTTGCAGGTCGAATGTAAACTTGAAACAAGCGAAGCATTACGGATGACTTTCTATGAAGATTACTTGGAAATTTTCTGCGATGCAAAAAGAAATCTGAAATGGTTTTTGGAATTGGATGTAGCGCCGGATAAAACATTACCTTTCACAACAATCGAAAAACAGCGTATCAATGCTCAATTGGATGGTTTCGAATATGGAGTTACGTGTAAAGGAGCAACTTTTGAAAAATCAGGAAATACATTCCGTATTGTTCCTGCCGATAATAGATTCACATTGATGATGAAGCAAAATATATAATATTTATAAATAAATCATACAATTCATGAAACCTATTATCACTTTACATCTATTATTTATTTTCTATTCATTCGCCTTTGCTCAACTTCCCGCCGACCTGCGTTGTGAGCATCTGACGAATCCGCTTGGCATTGATAATCCTTCACCGCGTTTATCGTGGCTATTGGATGATGCCCGTACCGGCGCCAAACAAAACGCTTACCACATAATCATAGGCAAAGATTCCGCCGCTGTATCCCTCGGAAAGGCTAACATCTGGGACACACAAAAAGTTTCATCAGACAAAATGTTGGTAGTTTATCAAGGGAAAGAACTCCAGCCGTTTACAAAATATTATTGGCAAGTTCGGGTTTGGGACAAGGGCAATATCGAACAACCGTCATCTGTAGCCTCGTTTGAAACAGGTATGATGAATATTGATAATTGGAGCGGCGCTTGGATATCAGATCGAAATGATATTAATTATAAACCGGCTCCTTATTTTCGAAAAAAGTTTACCGTAGATAAAACGGTACAATCGGCAAGAGTTTATATTGCAGTTGCCGGTTTGTACGAACTTTATGTGAATGGCGAGAAAATAGGAAACCATCGCCTCGATCCCATGTACACCCGTTTTGATCGTCGAAATCTGTACATAACTTACGATGTTACACCTCAATTACTGAACGGAGATAATGCAATCGGCGTTATCTTGGGGAACGGTTGGTATAATCATCAAGCAATGGCAGTTTGGAATTTTCACAATGCTCCGTGGCGTAATCGTCCTGCTTTTTGTCTTGACCTTAAAATTACCTATACCGACGGAAGCGAAGAGACTATCGGTACCGGATTGGATTGGAGAACTTCATCAGGCCCAATTATCTCTAATAATATTTACACAGCCGAGCATTACGATGCCCGCTTAGAACAAGAAGAATGGTGTAAAGCATCGTTTAATGACTCCCGATGGGGACGGGTTATTTTCAGATCTGCCCCGTCTGCTACCGTCTCAGCGCAACAATTGCATCCTGTCAGAAATGTGGAAACGATTGCAGCTAAATCTGTAAAAAAAATGAATGACACAACTTACCTGTACGATTTCGGACGAAATATCGCCGGCGTAACAAAAATAAAAGTACGCGGCGATGAAGGAACTATTGTCAAAATTAAGCATGGCGAGCGGTTGCATGAAAACGGATTCATTAACATGTCGAACATTGATGTATATTATCGAGGCGATAAAGAGGAAGACCCATTCCAAACCGACCTGTTGATTTTGAGTGGAAAAAAAGAGGATGAATTTATGGCTAAGTTTAATTATAAAGGATTTCACTATGCAGAAGTGACAAGCAATAAACCGGTTGAGATGGACATCAACAGCCTGACTGCCTATTTTATGCATAGCGATGTGCCTGTCTCAGGCGAAATAAAATCATCCAATCCGTTGATTGAAAGATTATGGTGGGCGACTAATAACTCTTATTTATCAAATCTAATGGGGTTTCCAACAGACTGCCCTCAACGTGAAAAAAACGGATGGACGGGCGATGGACATTTTGCCATCGAATCAGCTTTGTATAATTTTGACGGTATCACAGTCTATGAAAAATGGTTAACCGATCATCGAGATGAGCAGCAACCCAATGGAGTACTTCCCGACATTATCCCGACAGGCGGATGGGGATATGGAACGGAAAACGGCTTGGATTGGACAAGTACAATTGCTATTATCCCATGGGAGATTTACATGTTTTATGGCGACAGCAAGCTCCTTTTCGACTGTTATGATAATATTAAAAGATATGTAAACTATGTCGACCGGATAAGCAACAATCACCTTACTGTTTGGGGACGCGGCGACTGGGTGCCGGTTAAATCCCGGTCGAATAAAGAACTTACATCGTCGATATATTATTTTGTGGATGCAAAAATATTGGCAGAGTCGGCAAAATTGTTCAACAAGCAAGACGACTATAACCATTATTCACGATTAGCAGAAAATATTAAAGATGCAATCAACACAAAATTTTTAAACAAGGAAATCGGAATTTACGCAAACGGTACTCAAACCGAATTAAGCGTAGCTTTGCATTGGGGCGTAGTACCGGAAGACCTGAGACAAAAAGTAGCTGACAATTTAGCAAACAAAGTGAAAGAAGCTAATTTTCACTTAGACGTCGGAGTGTTAGGCGCAAAAGCGCTACTCAATGCATTGAGCCGGAACGGACATGTTGAAACAGCTTATAAAGTGGCTGTCCAAGACAAATATCCGTCATGGGGATGGTGGATTGTGAACGGCGCGACTACCTTGCTTGAGAACTGGGATTTGGAAGCAAAAAGGGATATATCCGATAATCACATGATGTTCGGCGAAATCGGCAGTTGGTTCTATAAAGGTTTGGGTGGTATTTATCCTGATCCCGAACAACCGGGATTTAAGCATATCATTTTACGACCCAATTTCATTAAAGGACTCAATCGTTTTGAAGCAAAGCATCAGTCTCCGTACGGGATGATTCTATCGAAATGGGAAATTAACCGAAATTTGGTTACTTACGATATCGAAATCCCTGCGAATAGTACAGCCACACTTTATTTACCGGATAATGTGAAAGGCGAACAAAACATGAAATTAGAAGCCGGTAAATATTCATTTAAAATCCAATTAAAATAAGTTATATGAAACATTTTTCTTTTATTAAAAGTTGTATCGCTTTAGTTTTATTGTCTTTTACTAATTGCACGGAATATCCCAAGAATACGGGAATTCATTTTGTCAATGTCAAAGAAGTAAAAGTCAATGATCCTTTCTGGAACCAAAAATTCCAGACATGGAGCACGGTTACCGCCAATGATGTTTTCGACAAATTTGAGGGTAAACACGACCACAGGGAAGGAAACCACGATGCGTTCTATAACTTTGACCAGGTGGCGCGTGGTGATACGGGCACAAAGGGATTTTTCGGGTTGCCGTGGTTTGACGGATTAATATATGAATCAATAAGAGGCATTTCGGATTTTCTTGCTCAATATCCGGATCCACAAATGGAAGCGCGTATTGACAGTTACATCGACCGCATTGAAGCTGCTCAGGCAGCAGATCCTGACGGTTATTTAAATACTTGGACTATTCTTCAGAATCCGGAATTTCGATGGGGTGAGAATGGCGGCTTCATGCGTTGGCAACATGATGTGTACAACGCAGGGATGATGATTGAAGCGGGTATTCACTATTATCAAACCACAGGAAAAACCAAATTCCTATCCGTAGCAACCCGTTATGCTAACTATATGGCAAATTACATGGGTCCCTATCCCAAAAAGAATGTGGTACCTTCACACTCAGGTCCCGAAGAGGCGATGGTAAAACTTTACTGGCTATACAAAAATGACAAGAGACTAAAAAGCAAGGTGAGCGTCCCGGTAAGGGAACAGGATTATTTGGATTTGGTAACTTTCTGGATCGAAAATCGTGGTAACCACTGTGGCTTTCCGTTATGGAAAACATGGGGAGACCGTGTTTCCGAAAGATGGATAAGGGGAAATAACTATGCCTCGCCTGAGTTTGGTAATCATTCAAGACCTTCATGGGGTGATTACGCCCAGGATTCTATCTCGGTATTCCAACAGAATACCATTGAAGGGCACGCAGTTAGAGCTACCTTGCTGGGGACGAGTATCGCAACAATTGCCATCGAAAATCAATCGCCTGAATATATTGAAACGGCAAAAAGGCTGTGGGATAATATGGTTGGTAGACGTATGTTTGTAACGGGAGGTGTAGGCGCTGTTCACAACGACGAGAAATTTGGCGCCGATTATTTCCTGCCGACAGATGCTTATTTGGAGACTTGCGCTTCCGTAGGTGCGGGTTTTTTTAGTAAACGAATGAATGAGTTGACTGGAGATGCGAAATACATGGATGAACTTGAACGTTCAATTTATAACAATATTCTTTCCGGGATTTCACTCGAAGGCAACCGCTACACTTACCAGAATCCCCTTAATTCAAAAGAAAATACCAGATGGGAATGGCATGGGTGTCCGTGTTGTCCTCCGATGTTCCTGAAAATAATGTCGGAAGTGCCGGGATATATTTATTCATACCAATCGGATAAGATTTACATTAATCTGTTTATTTCAAGCGAAGCCAAGATTCCTGTAGACAAACGTAACTCAGTTATCATAAAACAGTTGACTAATTACCCTTGGGATGGGATCATAACGGTAAATATTGATCCGATAAAGAAGGCTGTGTTCTCTGTCATGTTACGCATCCCGGGATGGGCGCAAGGAAATGAAAATCCTTACGAACTCTATCATTCCGATCTTAAATCGGACATCAAACTCAGTGTTAATGGCGTTCAACAGGAATGTAGTATTATAAACGGATACGCTGTAATAAACAGGGAATGGGTCAAAGGTGACCAAATAGAACTTGTTCTTCCCATGCAAGCCCGAATAATAACGGCAAACGAAAAGGTAGTGCTATTAGAAGGAATGGCTTCTATTGCCTCAGGCCCCTTAGTCTATTGTTTTGAGGAAGTAGATAATGAAAATCTCGATGTTACTAAAATCAGTCGTAATACACTGTTCGCTCTTTCTTTCAGCAATAACTTGCTAAACGGAGTGAATGTAATAACAGGAAAAGGTATTGGACCGAAAGGTGAAGAAACTACAGTCACAGCTATCCCTTATTTTGCTGTAGGGAATCGTCAATCGACAGAAAATCAGCGAATTAATGGCTACAAGGTTTGGATTCCATTGGATGAAAAATAATAAAAATATATTGTAAACATGTAGACGTTTAAATTATTGCATGGCTCAAGGAATCATATTCAGTATTGAAGAATTTGCTCTCAATGACGGTCCGGGGATTCGCACAACGGTTTTTCTGAAGGGTTGTCCTTTACGTTGTTCGTGGTGTCACAATCCCGAAGGACTCTCATTTACTCCGGAAGTGCTAAAATCCTCTGAAGGAGTGAGGGTTTGCGGAGAGCTCTACACGACGGAACAGTTGGTTAGTAAGTTGCTGCGCAACCGTGAGTTTCTCGCATCTACCTGTGGTGGGGTAACTTTCACCGGCGGAGAACCATTGGCTCAACCCGATTTTCTGACCGAGACGCTCGAAATGCTCTCAGGGAAAATACATACAGCGATTGAAACAAGCGGTTACGCTTCAGAGGATGTTTTCCAACAGATTACCGCACTGACAGATCTTGTACTTTTTGACATCAAAAGTATGGATTCATCCATACACAAGCAGCATACCGGCGTTGATAATACAGGCATATTGAAAAATCTGAAGTATTTATGCGAGAGCGGAAAGAAATTTATTATCCGTCTACCGTTGATACCGCAGGTCAATGATTCGTTAGCACAGATGACTGCCGTACTGGAGGCAATTAATGGAGCAAGCGCCTTGCAAAGAGTCGAAATGCTCCCTTACCATCGTACTGCCGGAGCAAAATATGCGATGTGTGGCAGGATTTATTCTCCGCCTTTTGACCCGCAGGTTGAAGTAGAAATTCACAATGTATTCGAACAGCATCATATTAATACCATCATATTATGAATCAGAGAATCTCAGATCTAAAAGCATTTATTCTGGAGCGAAAGCACCATCAATGGCGCCGTACTCCCGAACAACTTGGAATTGCAACTTTGAATGAAACTTTTGGTTCTCGTGGACTCAACCACTTGTACCGTAGTTTGGAATTGTTTCGTACCCTTCTCGACAAGGAACAAACTGTCATTCTTCCCGGCGAAACAATCGTCTTTACTCGTACCATCACTTCTGTTCCGGACATCTATACGAAAGAAGAGTGGGAGGAAATCAAAAAGAACCATTATTTACATGAAAGAGGTACACTTTCCAATCTTTCGGCAAATTACGCTTACACCCTCGAAAAGGGTTTCGATTTCCGGAAGCAGGAAATTCTCACCCGCTTGAAGCAAGACGATTTGACAGCTGATAGCCGTTGCTTTCTTGAAGTATTGTTCGAATATATTACATTGGTTCAGGATTTTATCGAAAAGTACGCAGTGGAAGCCGAACGTGAAGAAAATGAAGAAGTCGCCGCAACATTACGCGCCATCAAATCTGCCGGAGCTGAATCGTTCCGGCAAGCGTTGCAGCTTTTGCGTATCCTTCATTTCATGCTTTGGGAGAGTGGCACGTACCACAATACATTAGGACGTTTCGACCAATATATGTATCCTTTTTACAGGAAAGATATTGATGCAAAAATTCTAACCAAAGAGGAAGCATACGAACTGGTGCTTGAGTTCTTTCTTACCTGCAACAAGGACAGCGATCTCTACATTGGAATGCAACAGGGCGATAACGGTCAAAGTATGGTACTCGGAGGTCGAAGTGCAACAGACGAATATCTCTTCAATGATATTTCCGAAATGGCGCTCAGAGCGAGTTGCGAGTTGGAAATGATCGACCCCAAGATCAACCTGAGGGTTGATGCTCAAACCCCGTTACATATCTTCGAAGCAGGTTCGGAGCTGACCCGTAAGGGGCTTGGCTTTCCCCAGTATAATAACGACGATGTGGTGATACCCGGATTGATTCGCAAGACTTACTCCCCTGAAGATGCACAAGACTATGTGGTAGCCGCTTGTTGGGAATTTATCATTCCGGGCTATGGAATGGAAATTCCCAATATTGACGCTATTTCTTTTGCCGACGTAGTCAGTAAAGCCATTCGTACGCTTGACAAATACCCGGATTATAATAGTTTTTATGCTTCTATCGAGGCAGAAATCAAACGACGTTTCGACTCTATCTGTGAGAAACATAAGAACCTGTATATTGCTCCCGCACCCTGGCAGTCGCTACTTATGAACGGAACTATTGAACGGGCGAAAGATATTACCGAAGGAGGAAAGTACAACAATTACGGCATACACGGCACAGGTATTGCTACGGCGGCAGAT
>Ga0082212_10007225_pt1 | contig 14727 bp, 16 predicted proteins | sample TergutNt197P3_FD_71548 | JGI IMG/M metagenome (GOLD analysis project Ga0082212, IMG submission 71548) | Neocapritermes taracua P3 segment gut microbial communities from Petit-Saut dam, French Guiana - Nt197 P3 | ecosystem: Host-associated > Arthropoda: Insects > Digestive system > Gut ... | reverse complement strand
TCATTCTCCCCGTACGATAAGTAACTGGATAAAGCGTATCAACGGGAGTGGTGACATTGAAAGTTTGCGCAGCAAAAAGCAATCCGGTCGTCCGTCGCGTTTATCGGAAGCGCAGCGTCGGGAGTTGCGCTTGATTACAGCCGAATCTCCTGAAAAGCATGGAATTGCCGGTAATAAATGGGATGGGAAAAGCCTGTCAGCCTTCATTGGATTGCAATATGGTATCACAATGAGACCGAGAACCTGCCAACGTCTTTTTCTTCAATTGGGCATCAGAACCAAACGGGCGTACCGGGCTTTATCCGGACCGGGAAAGGAAAAGAAGGCTGTCCACACCGGAGCATCCTGACCGGAATGAGAAAAGTTGATTTGTTGATTACAAGGTGTTTATTGACAACAAACATTGTTTCAGGAGGCTGTTGTCAATTGCCGAAAATCGAAATATCCGCATTTATATAAGGCGTTAATTGTGCTTTTATACAAACCTCAAAATATTTATGTTATGAACAAAGAAGAATTTTTATCTATGGCGGAGCAGTATTACGACGAATTTGCCATTTTACCGGAAGCATCAAACTTTTATGATTACGAGAAAAATTTTGTTGAGTTATTTCAGCGCTATGCCAAAGAGTGTATGCAAAAACAGTTGAACGCCTCGTCTTCCACAGAAAACAGGCGAAAAAAAAAACGCTGACCCGATACGGTGAAATAGCTGTATTAAAGAGCCACAAGTACCTTTCGGATGCCTGTCATGGATTCGGTATCAGCCCTTATATGCAGGAATTAATGGTTTATGCAGGTTGCATGGATACATATTCAAGGTGTAATGAGGTGTTGGAGCGCTTTACAATGATACAGGTAAGTCCTTCCCAGGTTTATCGTGTGACGGAATCCGTATCGGAAGCGCTGAAAGGAGAAGACAGCAAGGCGGAGCGAAAACTCAGGCCATTAGCTCGAACCGATGTTTTATATGTCGAAATGGACGGATCAATGGTATGCACGCGGGACAGGGAATCATGGAAAGAGGTGAAACTCGGCAGGCTGTTCAGGGGCGCAGACTGCCTGAATCCCAATTCTGATGCCTCTCATTTGTGCGATTCCCAATACGTCGGACACTTCGGTACGAGTGTCGATTTTTGTAAAAAACTCAAGGATGTCATTGATTCATACGGGGATTTGAAAGACAGGCTGGTGTTCATTAACGATGGCGCCGCATGGATTCGGGAATGGATTGCCGACAATTATCCATTGGCCATTTCAGTACTCGATATCTATCATGCACTGGAATATTTGTACGGATTTGCAGAAAAAGCATTCCCCGATCCGCAGAAAAAGAAACAATGGTGTGACTGTCAAAAAGAGTTGCTGCTTGCTTCGCAAGTACACACTGTCATTGACAATATAAAAACTGTAAACGCAAAAGAAGATGAAAAGAAAAAGTTAATCGGTTATTATCAAAATAATACGCATCGAATGAAATACAAACTGTACAGGAATATCGGATGCGGTATTATCGGAAGCGGGGCTATTGAATCGGCACATCGAACCGTCATACAGAAAAGAATGAAACTCGCCGGGCAACGGTGGAGTTTCAAAGGTGTGAAAAACATGCTTCGATTACGCATCATTGACATGAACAATCAATGGAGCAAAGTAATAGGAATACTTAAATCTCCTCCAACTGCAAAGGCTGCCTAACGGGGTATAGGGAAAAATCAAAGGCGCGACAATTTGAAATGCACCCTGTATTTCCGGGTGCATGTGCTTATTATTAGGGAAACACAAAAAAGCGTAAGGCGCGACCGCATCAGGCGTGTCTGGCGTCATATCGGCGCCATGCTCGGCTCGATGTTCTTCCACGACTGCCGTACCGGAAAAATCCATATCAATCCCCAACGCATTGTCGTTCGTTTCAAGCGAAAGAGGCACTAAGGACATGTTCAGGAAAGTGTACCCCTGCCGTACTACCCACTACGACAGGATTTTCAGCAGTATGGAGAAAAAACTGACAAGCGGTTTTTTTGACGGATTTATCGATGATATCATGCGTGTCTTTATTTTTTTTTTAATTTTGCAGCACGATAAAATAATTGGTAGTGTCAAAAAGATGGAAATGAACGTAAAAAAACTTTTAGTTACAGGCGCCGGGGGATTTATAGGCAGTCGCCTTGTTCGTGAAGCCTGCGCCGCGGGATGGGATACCGCGGGATTATGGCACGCCACCCGCCTGCCGCAAGCTTTCACCGGCTGCACCGCGCTCCCTGTCGATATCACCGACGAAAACGCTGTCGCCTCCCTGTTCGAGGTATTCCGGCCTTCCGTGGTCGTTCATTGTGCAGCCGTCGCCGGCATCAACATTTGTGCAGACGATAAAAACAGGGCTGCGGCGGTCAATATGGAAGGAACGCGACACATCGTCAATTCCGCCACGCGCGCGGGAGCCTACTTTGTTTATGTCTCGACCGACCTGGTGTTCGACGGTAAAAAAGGATACTACGATGAAAACGATCTGCCGTCTCCGTCCTGTTATTACGGGGAGACCAAGTATGCCGGGGAACTCATCACCCAATCCGCAGGTTGCCGGTATGCCATCGCGCGTATTGCAACGGTTTACGGACACGACCTCGCCAGTTCCGCAAATTTTCTGTACAAACTGCTTGAACGACTGCGACAAAATCAAACCGTCGAGCTTTTCGACGACGAATACCGTTCTTTCGTTTATGTTGACGATGTATGTGCAAAACTGCTGAAGTTAGCTGATTGTCAGGTGAACGGCATCTTCCACATCGCAGGGCCTGAGCGGTTGAGCACGTATAGCTTCGGACTTAGGGCGGCAGCATGTCGCGGATTCGACCATGCGATGATTCGACCGGTTTCATCAAGCAAATCGCCGGTTACCGCCAATCGACCCAAAGACTGCTCGCTTTCCAGTGAAAAAACCGTCATCCGACTGGGCGGCTTCCAGCCGGTAGAGAAAGCCCTGTCAACAAATTTTTAAAACGAAAATGAAATGACTAAAATACTATTTATATGTTCGACAAACACAGAACGCAGTCCGACCGCTGAGCACATCTACAAAAATCATCCGGCGCTTGAAGTAAAATCGGCAGGCGTTTCCATGAATGCCAGACAGCCCGTTACAAAAGCGTTGCTAAAATGGGCAGACGCCGTCCTCTGTATGGAAGACAGGCACAAACAGATTATAATGAGAGATTATAAAGACTTAATTTCAGGGAAAACAATTGACAGTCTTGATATTGGTATTGATTATCGGCATTTCCATTCTGATTTGGTAAGAATACTGAATATAAAAGTGGATGCCTGGTTGAGGCAAAACCTTAACATTGTGTAGTTTTAGTCAGGATAATGTCACAAAACCACTGATAGAAATTCCCGTCATTGCGAATGAGGATGATGTGCCATCAAACAGCCGGAAATGACGTTTTGAGTCGATCGTCATCCTATGTTTGCAGCGAGGCGGATAATGCCGAAGATTTACACTTTAAAAGTTGTCTCTACGAAATACAAAAAACAGGTATTTAAGTTAATTGCATTTACTGTTCCGCTTCTTCCGGAACTGGCCCCTCGCCTACTTTAAATTTGCCTTTATAATACCGTTCCCTTATTTCAGGGGATTCTTCAATCCATTTTTCGATACCGGCGAATTTCATCCGGCAAAGATTGTACACTTTCATGTTGTGCGGATATTGCGCTCCCTGCAAAGTGGGCATGAGCAGTTTACAGGGGAAATCCGAACATTCATGGCAATAAGTCACGCCTTTTTGCTGCACACAATCCCACGTGGCGCACTGTCCGTTTATTGCAAATTTACATTTGCCGTTTTCGCCCCTGCAACCTTTACACGGCGCTTCCTCCACCGGAATATTCAGGAATTGCGACAGTTTCTGTTTGTCTTCTTCGGTGATAATCCCCTCATACGAAGGACAGTTAAAGCAATCTAATCCGCATGGCGCTGTCAATAGTGTTTTATTCATCTCTTTTTTATTTTAAATATTTTTTACGGGTATCCGTAATACTGTTTTCAATTTTGATATTTCCGTTTTATTCGGGTTGGACAGGTATATTTCGTGATGTCTTCTCGTTTCGTTGATGTCTTTTTCCAAACGGTTCGCTGCAATAAAATCATCCATTAATTTTAGTGTTTTCGGTTCGTCGTCATACGATCCGGCGTGCATGCACTGTACGCATAATCCTTCTTTAATTATAAGATATTGAGCATTTTCAACGTCAATTTTTTTCTTTTTCGACGCCTCGCTGCGTGCCCATTCAAATACTTCATCCGTAACAAATTCGGGTAACCGAATCGCTGCCAACCAGTTATATTCGGACTTGGACGACCAGTCCCCGCTATTACCAAGCCACCAGAAACTTTCCAAAGGCGGCACGACATAATCAAAATAGCCGTCGGGTATATAATTTCCCTTTTTACTCATTTTGATGGTGTATTGAATGTTGTACAGCAATTCGACGGCTTTCTGATACGCTCCGGATTGATCGTTCGGATTGCCTCTGCCTTCAACGGCGACAAACATCATTTCGGGAATGTCTACAATCACCGGCACGGTTTTGGGTACATACAAGTCTTTGTACTCCTTTTTGTAGTCTTTTACGTATTCCATAACTTTATATATGCAATAAAAAATATCAGAACATCGAAAAAGCATACCCCAACATCACCGAAGCGGCGCCGATGCGGTTGCTGCCGTTGGTGGCGTCGTCCTGAACGGTACGGAAACCGTAGTTTCCGCCTGCTTCAAGGAAGAAGTAGTTGCGTTTCGACTGATAGCGGATGCCGATATTTCCGTTAATGCCGATATTCGTACTTTTCAGTTCGCCGGTAATGTTTTGAGATCCATACTCTACAGGCTCGTTTAATGTTTGTTCGATCTGCGGAAATATGGCTGAAATTCCATACTTATATTCGTCGGGCATGACGTTCCATAAGGTACCTGTACCCGACGGGTCGGCAAACATTTTGCTGGTTCCCTTTGATACCTGCTTGCCCGACAAAAGGAACGACACGAAGGGACCGGCATTGACATATACACGGAAAGGCGATGTTCCCATGTCGCGACCAAGCTGTACGAGTAGCGGTATCATCACATAGTCGAACTTAACGGTGTTTTTAATGTCGGCATAATAATAGGGCATGCTTTCCGACCACGCCAGCATCCCTCCCAGCGCCATTTGCTGTTCAGGGGTCATCCCCAGTCCCAAACCGCTGCCTATTTCGGTGATTAACCGGTTTGTCGGCATGGCCTGCATACCGTCTTTTCTGCCGCCCATTCCGCTGTACTCGGCTCCGAAACGGAATGAAACCGTTTTATTGAGTTGCAACTCGGTGAATAGCCCCCAGCCGGTTGCCAATCGTGAGCTGTAACCTTCACTGAGCGGCGTGTTTTTGCCGCCTGCCATGATGTTCGGCAGATTCAATCCGCCCCTGAATCCCAATTTGACGTCCTGCGCGTATAAGCCGCTTACTGTTAAAGCGGCAATGATTACGCAATTAAAAAATCTTTTCATTGTTCTTTGCTGTTAAATGATTCCTTCAATATTCCACACAAATGCCCGCAAACCCTGCTGTTCGGCTTTTGCATCTAATTTTTTGAGACTTGCCAGCAAGGGTTCTACCGCTTCATCTTCGGTTATGGCAAGGATGGCCGAGTTCAGCGCAGGCCATGTGTGGTTGCCGAAATGCGGTTCGCCGCTGTGCGTGCCGCGACCCTGAGCATCTGCCCATTTGGTGTAACCGCGAATTTGATTGCGGTCGAGGATACTGTTCACCGCTTCGGTGAGCGCCTGATTATAGGCGATAAATACTGCTTTCATGTTTTTTTTTGTTTATTTGATTAAACTTCCTCATCCTGAATGATTCTGCTTTTACGTTTTTGTGCTCTGGCGCCGAAAATGGAATAGACTACCGGTATGATGACAAGTGTCAGCGCCGTTGAGAAAGTCAGTCCGCCGATGATGGCGATACCCATCGGCTGCCATATTTCAGAGCCTTCGCCGACGCCAAGCGCTAAGGGTAACATACCGAGAATAGTCGTCAGCGTGGTCATCAGCACGGGACGCAAACGTGACTTGCCGGCTTCAATAACGGCCTGATTGACAGATAATCCACGCTCTCGTAGCAGGTTGGTGAAGTCCACCATCACAATACCGTTCTTCACCACGATACCCACCAGCATCACCGCCCCGATAAGCGCAATGAGGCTTAGCGCAGTATTGGTAAGGTACAGCGCGAGGAAGACCCCTGTGAAGGCAAACGGCAGCGAGAGCATGATGATGAACGGCGAAAGCAGTGATTCAAACTGCATGGCCATCACGATGTAAACCAGTAAGACAATCAACAACAGCAGCGTTCCCAAATCGGCAAACGATTCGGCCTGTTCTTCGGCGTTTCCGCCGATAGTAACGGACAGACCCGCAGGTATTTCGGTTTCGGCTAATATGCTGTTGATTTCCTGTACCACCTCTCCCAGCGCCGCTCCATAAAGCGATATGGAGATGGAAATGACGCGCTGCCGGTTTTCGTGTTCGATGGTGGGTGGCGAGAAATATTCAATTACACTGCCAACGTCTTTCACACGGATAGCCTGTCCCGTAACGCTGTATATCTTGATGTTTTCGATGTCTTCGACGGATTCGCGGAACTCTTCGGCATAGCGCACTACAATGTCATACTCATCGCCGTCCTCACGGTACTTGCTTGCAGTCAGACCATTGATGCGGTTGCGCACGAAAGTGGAGGCAGTAGCGGTGTTCAGTCCGTAGATGGCAAGTTTTTCGCGGTCGAAAATCACACGGTATTCGGGTTTCATATCCTCGCGGCTCAGTTTCAGGTCGCGCGTACCTTTTATCTCCTGCAATTTTGCCATCAGTTCCTTCGAAAAATTTTCGCTGACGTCGAAATCGTAACCGAATACCTTCACATCAATGTCGGAACCTCCGCCCATCATGCCGCCTCCGCTGCTGGTGTTGACGGAATATTTCACGATTTCGGGCATCGTGTCGAATTTGTCGCGCATCAGGTCGGCCATCAGGAAAATATCGCGGTTGCGGTCGGTTGCATCCGTACACCGCATGGTGATGCTGATGACGTGCGAACCCGACGTGCCGAACGCTGCAAAGATGTTGCTTCCGTCGGCAGCGCCCGTACTGGTGGAAAGCGCCTCAACCTCAGGAAAATTAGCCTGAATATAAGCGGTGATTTCCGCAGTTATCCTGCTGGTGTATTCCAGACCGCGACCCTGTTCCATCTCGATGGTAGCCGTTATTTGTCCGTTGTCGGAATTGGGAATAAACTCGGTAGGAACTAACCGTAACAGAAAAATGCTGGAAACAAAAATTCCGACACAGACGACAAGCAGGAACACGCGATGACGAACCGACCACGCAAGGATGCTTCCATAGCCGTTGTCAATGGATGCGAGAAACCTGTCGATCGGTTTGAAGATTATACCCAGCCCTTTGTAGGTATGTCCCTTTTCCCGAAAGCGGAGCATCTTGGCGGCAAGCATCGGCGTGAGCGTGACGGCGGCGACTGTCGAAATGGAAATCACGATACAGACAATCATACCCAGCTGTTTGAACATGATACCTGCAATGCCTCCCACCAGCGTCAGCGGGAAGAAAACGGCGACAACCGTCAGCGTGGTTGCGATAACGGCAAGCCACACTTCGTTGGTGCCGTAGATGGCTGCTTCACGCGGCGAACTGCCCCGTTCGATGTGCTTGGTAATGTTTTCGAGTACCACAATGGCATCGTCGACCACCATGCCGATGGCAATGGACAACGAACTGAGCGATATGATATTTAGCGATCCGCCGGTAGCATACAGGTAGATGAAACTGGTGACTAACGAGACCGGTATCGTGAATACAATGATGAACGTGGCGCGCCAGCGACCGAGGAAAAACAGCACCACGAGCATCACAAAAATAAATGCAAGCATGACCGTTTCGGTCAGGCTGTTGATGCTTTTCTGGATAAAGTCGGCTGTATTGACCATCACTTCGATATGCACGTCGGGCGGCAGGTCTTTCGACAGGATGGGGATTTCCTTGATTACCGCTTTGGAGATGGCTACCGAGTTCGAACCCGACTGTTTCTGTATGACGATCTGCGCGCCCGGCTTGCCGTTCCTCCGCACTTCCTGCGTTACTTTCCGCGTGGTGTCTCTCACGGTAGCCACGTCGGACAGCAGCACGGTATTTCCACCCAGACGGCTTACCACCAGTCGTTTGAGATCGTCGCTGCTTGAAAATTCGCCTTCGGCGCGTATGGAAAACGTTCCGGAGCCAATGTCCATCGTTCCTGCAGGAATGTTCATGTTTTCAGTCGTTATCACCTGTCCGATCTGTTCAATGGTAAGGTTGTAGGCTTCCATCTTTAGCGGGTCCAGATTCACCTGAATCTCGCGGGTGAGCGCGCCGCCGACACTGACCGCCCCAACGCCGTCTATCCGGTTCAGCGGATTGGTCACCTTGTCTTCCAGCAGTTTGCCCAGCGTCGGATAACTCTCTTCGGCTGTCACCGAAAGGAAGAGTATCGGTATCATGCTCGTGTTCATTTTGAAGATGGTGGGGCGTTCTGCGTCTTCGGGCAAAAGTTTTTCCACACGCGACACGGCGTCGCGTATTTCGTTGGACGCCTCGTCAAGGTTCGTACCCCACTCAAACTGCACGGATACCAGCGAGAAGTTGTCGTACGACTTGGAAGTCAGTTTCTTAAGATTACTCACCGTATTGAGGTTGTTCTCAAGCAGTTTGGTGATGTTGGTTTCGATGTCGGCAGCGCTCGCTCCCGGATAGGTTGTAAACACGCTGATGAAAGGAACATCCAAATCCGGATACAGGTCAATGGACAGCCTTTGCAGCGAAAACACCCCAAAGACAACCACCCCGACAAATATCATGATGGTTGAAATGGGGTTTCTAACTGATGATTCGTAAATTTTCATATTTTTTCTGTTATTTATTGATTATTATTTATTTTTTTGATTTTCAACATAATGCGCTTTTGCAATAGCAATAGCACGCTGTAATTTTTCCTGCAAGATTTTTTTGTTGGGTAATTGTGTGTAGTATTGCGCTACTTTGATGGGACTTTCTTCCAGCATTAAATATTCTATATGTTCGGTATTGCCTTCCGAACATAATATCAGACCTATCGGCGATTCTTCGCTGTCTTTGCGTTCATTTTTATCCAGATAACGCAAATAGAGTAACATTTGCCCTTCGTGTTCAGGTTTGAATTTACCCAGTTTCAGGTCTATTGCTACTAACCGCCGCAAACCGCGATGATAAAACAGTAAATCAATATAGTAATCTACAGCATCAATACTGATTCTTTTTTGACGGTCGAGAAAGGCAAAATCCATCCCCAATTCTTTTATAAACGATTGAATCTGAATAAGAATGGAATCTTCCAAATCTTTTTCGCTATAAACATCAGACAATCCAAGCATGTCTAAAAAATAACTATTTCTGAAAACCAGATCGGGAGTAAGTATATTATTGGTTTTCAGACGTTCCAATTCATTTTTAATAATATTTTCCGGTTTTTTGCTTAATGCCGTTCGCTCATATAGTTGAGCGTCTATTTTTTCGTCCAGTGTTCTGGTATCCCACCGCTCTAACCGGCACATTTCCATGTAAAATGAACGTTTTAGCCCGTCGTCAATGAACATGACTGAACGAAGATGTGTCCATGTCAATTGTATACGCAATGCGTATACAATTTCATTTTCTGAAAAAGTATTCGCAGCGCGTATACAATGTATCAGTTTCCTGTCGCTCCAGCCTTTACCGTATTTTTCCGTCAATTTTTTTGCAAGATTTTTAACAATTTGTTTCCCGTATTCCGCCCTTTTGTTATACAAAACATCTTCGTTGATGCGTTTACCTATCAGCCAATGCATCATGCAAAGTTCCGTATTTGCGATAATGGCTGTCCTTTGACGGGTATTATCTATTAATCCGCAAACATCGGTGTAAAGTTGTTTTGACTCTTTTTCATCCATATCGACCAATGGTTCTTTCTCCCGCATTTCTATGTTTAATTTTTTAGTCATTGACATACTTGATTCTTTTTCTGCTTATCCGTGTCTGTTTTCCCTTATTTTCCATCTCTATTTATTTTATGTCCTTTCCGGACGGTTTAACTTATTTTATAGTGCATTAAGATATCCTGCAAGACATACGAAAAAAATCAACGCGCACAGGACAATCGCAATGATGTTGAACGCTTTCTTTTCATATTTATAGAATATCCATAAAATGCCTGAAAACAGTGCAATCCATAAAAGCGCCTCCGGATAGCCTTTTATTTGTTCCATTAACGGAATTATTGTATAAATAAAACCGTCAACCGAGCCTGTGGCAGCTGCGAAAGTCGATAATACCGACAATCCTAAAATTAAAAGCCCTAATTTCAGAAATCCGTATTCCCCTTCCGTAATTACTTTGCGAAACGGCAATAATACCAATGCCATAATAATACCACGTAGAACTTGCAAACAAGGACCGAGCGCAATAATGGGCGCACTTGTCGGTCTCATAAACAGCGACAATACGCCGTTTGAAAACCAATCTTCGTAATTCAGAACTTGCATTGCAAATATACCTGCAATAAAGTAGGCAATGACGTGTGCGGCAACTATCCGCCATGCAAATTTAAAGTTTTCTTTCTTTTCCATTTTGTTATTTATTTTCGATTCGTAAAACATTATCACAACTTTCGGGTTGCGTGCTTGATGATCCATTGCGTATGCCTGTTATCGCTTTTTCCCCAATCTTTGATGATGGAAAGGGCGGCTTGAGGATTCACCTTGATGTAATCTGCCAGGTTATTTGCAACCGACTTCATCACAAATTTTACCTGTTCGGTTTTCAAAAACGTCAGAATTTCAAAAACAGGTTGCGGGTTATCAATGAATACTTCCAACTTTTCCGCCCATGGCAATTTGGGTCTTAATCCTTCCGACGCTAATCGTCTAAGGTGAAAATTTTCGGATTGCGCCCAAACTTTCATTTGCCGAAGCGTTTCTGCCGGATATTTCCTGATATAGGGTCGTATGGCATATTCGCCTGTATTTCTTTTGGTAAGTTCCTCAATTGCTTTCATTGAAATATCAAAATGCGCCAATCCGTATTTCTCAATAAACTTTCCAACAGGCATTAGCCAATAGAAATCGGTAAACATGCCTGTTTCTTTCAGGTTTTCATCGCCCATAATACTTACAAGGATTTCGATAGATTGCGGGTAATAGTCCGGCAAGCAAACATGTAAGGCGTCTGCGATTAATTCGACTCTTTGCGTCAAGGTCTTTTCTAAATAACTTTGCCGAACAATTTCGATAAAGTTTTCCGTTGGAAAATCTTTTACCGTTTCGTTGATTTTACCTGCCAGCAATTGCGCCAGATTGACGCCAAAATAGTCTGTTAATTTGTTTTGTTCCTGTTTCATAATATCTGTTTTTTCTTGATATATTAAGAATCTCGAAGTTTTAATAAGTTTTTTTTATTTTGTTCCTGATCATACTGTCGAATATTTCGGATTTAATATAATTTCGTTTGACTTTATTTAATTGTATTTCAGTCAAATATCCTGATTTTACAAGACCTTCCAAATCAGCCCTTGCGGTGAAATTGGAAACTGAAAAGCGATTTTCGATTTCTTTTACAGACAGACAGATATTTGCCTTTTCGTTCATGATTTTAAGAATTTGAGCCTGTCGCTGATTAATACCTTTTATGTTTGCAAGCAACAAAATGCTGCTGTTTTCTTCCGTTTTGCGTTTGAGATAAAGTTTCAATTCTTCAAACGACTTTTTCATTACTCGCAGATTGTATAAAATAAAGTATGTCAGGTCATTATCATCATATTCAGTGTATAAAAACGCCTTTTCGTATTTTTTCTTTTCTTTGTAAATGATACGCGAAATAGACATATATTCAATCAGCCAGTAATTGTTCCTGATCATATACCAGTAGAACAGTGAGCGGGCAGTCCGTCCGTTTCCGTCGATAAACGGGTGAAGAAACGCCAGTATAAAATGCACGATAATGCCTTTTACAATTGGGTGAATGAAGTTTTTACCATCCCGGTTGAAAAATTTTTCCAAATCGGCAAGCAAGCCGGTCAGTTCTTCGTAATGTGGCGGCATGTGTGCAATATCGCCTGTAATTCCGTCCATTACTAAAATATGGTCGTGTTCGCGAATTTTTCCTGCGTCCGCCTCGTCATCAAGCGTGTTTACTGTCATAGAACGGTGAATTTCAAGTAATTGTCGAATAGAAAAATCAGCCTTGGCGATTTCTTTTATATGATTGATTGTCAAATAATTATTTAAAATCATTTGTTGCCCTTTGTTCCTGGGTCTTTCACTTTTACGCAACATGTCTTTTGCGACTTTTCGGGTAGTTGCAGCGCCTTCCATCTGGCTTGAAGCAATCGCTTCTTCCATAATCGAAGAAACAAGATATGTATTTTTGTTTTCTGAAGGAATTATATGCTCGCCTGTCAGATTGCCGCCGATATTCATATCGAAATAATGAAGTAGTTCAAACATTTCGTCAGTCACCATGAAACTGAAACGGTATTTGCCAAAATTCACAACCGTTCTGCATAGTTGCCGCAAGAATTTCAGTGCAAACCACAACGATTTGCTGCTCAAACCGTCTTTTACCGGCATATATTTCACTTTGTCCCAATAAGGATATTCTGAATTAGTACGCTGTATTTCAGGAGTAAATGCCAACTTGAAGGAATCCAGTTCCTCCTGTTCGGTTGCTATGGGCGGGTGTTCTAACATCATATTTACAGATTAAAAATATCGACAAAGATAATATTTTTATACTAATTCTTCTTGATTCTTGAAATTTCTTTAAGTTTCAAGACGTTTTCCGTTGGAAAATCTTTAACTGTAGCGCTGATTTTACCTGCCAGCAATTGCGCCAGATTGACCCCAAAATAGTCTGTTAATTTGTTTTGTTCCTGTTCCATAATTCTTTACTATTTTATAATCATGTCAATAAAAATTCCGATAAGTGTTATCAAAATTGAAAAGGTAGCTACTCCAAACATATAAGAAAAAAATGCCTTTATGTAGCTTGATGCTTTTCTTTTATTAAAAAATTGTCCTGTTACCCAAACATAATAAGCCATCGCAATTATAGCTGCAATGTATACTAAACTCAAATGCATGAACCCTTGAAAGGTTAAGGCAACAGAAAAAATGAGCGACGACATTCCGGAAGTAAAGCAAATGAGGACAAAAATTTCAGCAAGGTTATGACCGGATTTTCTAAAAAACAACTTTACCCAAAATGCCATAAAAAAACCTATAATTATACTTGCATAACCGTGATTATCTATTATCCAATTGAGAAAAAGATTTAATGTGGGAGATTCCGTTTCGGACTCCTGAAAAGAATATGCCTCGACGCCAATGTTAAAAAAGTGACTTACAAGCGTATAAATCAATGAAGCAATAACGACAAACGTTATCGGGTTTACAAACTTGCTTCTATCCGCACTAATATAATGTCTGACGCTATTCCCCGGACTGGCAAGCAATCTTTTCACAGTATATAGGAATCCTTTATTGGTAAACAAAATATCCCTAATTTCGCAAATAATATGATGGTTGTCAATTCTTTTCAGTTTTGCAGGCAGTCCGCAATTTGAGCAGTAATTTCCATTCACCGGCTCATTACAGCGTTGACAGCTATTTATTTGAATTTGCCTGTTCATCATTTTATTATTTATCTGATTTTATGTCCTTTTCGGACGGTTTATTTAACGTTTCAAATTCCTGTTTTCCGGCAATAGCCGCATAAATTTCACTTTTATATCTAAAAATTCTAAAACAACAGGATCGCGGATAAAATCTTTCGGGTCGAGAGGCGGCGCTGTTTTTTGAATTTCGGCGGAAACTGCCTCTTTATTCTGACTCGACATCAATCTTTCATAGAAATGCGTGTTGATTTGCCTTTCGAGTTGGCGGGTACTCCAATTTGACTTTATGCATTCGTCCATATAAAAATTACGGGCATTTTCATTCAATACTTTCGTTATCAAACGATAATGAGTCCATCCTAATTCGCCACGCAGTGCGTGACGAATTGGAAACATATAATAAAATTGTCGCATGTATTTCAAATTTGTTACCGTAAAACCTTTCCCGAAATCGCGTGTCAGTTGTTCAGAAAGGTATTTGAGTAGTTGTGCGCCATATTCGGCCCGTTCATTACCTGCCTGCGCATCAACTACCTGTTTTCCTATGAGCCAGTATGCCTCAACCATAGCAAAATTGACGGCAGAATATGCCCTTGCTCTTGCTATGGTCAAAATTTCCTTGATTTGACCATAGATTTGATTTTCCGCGTTTTTTGATATGTTGCTGTTTGTCATTTTATCCAAGTTTTTCAGCGTGTGTAATAAGGTCATCCATTCCTTTGGGGAGACCTTTTGCCATCATTTTCCCCAGAACTGCTGAAAAGAAAAAAGTCAGGAAACCTGTCATTGCCTGTCGGTAAGTCACAAGAAGCCCCTCGGTTTGCGTTTCGAGTAGCGTAAGCGTGAAATCCACTTTGCATAAAGGCAGAAAACTTCTGTTCGTAAAAGTCTCAAAAGGTTTGCAGTCGGTTATTACAAACTTTGATTTCGGGCCTCCGGCCAGTTTAACCACGCCTTTT
>Ga0082212_10007224_pt1 | contig 14728 bp, 16 predicted proteins | sample TergutNt197P3_FD_71548 | JGI IMG/M metagenome (GOLD analysis project Ga0082212, IMG submission 71548) | Neocapritermes taracua P3 segment gut microbial communities from Petit-Saut dam, French Guiana - Nt197 P3 | ecosystem: Host-associated > Arthropoda: Insects > Digestive system > Gut ... | reverse complement strand
AGCGTCAATAGACCTCAAAATCCCATATTTGCAATAAAGCAGGACCGTAATCCTGTATATCCATATTGGCGCTAATAATAAAAAGCCATATAGTTTCTTTTTCAAAATCATAATGCCGGTAATCTTTTCCCCAAACATTTACTTCGCTTTCTATCAGATTTGTTTTTACATTTATAACATTAATGGTTTCTCCGTCAATGGTTTCACGGCTTATGTAAACATCCGCAGTTGAATTTCCTCCATTATAACGCTTGTCAGAATAGGGACGAAGACCCAAATCAACTAAGGGGATTATCACCCCTTTGGGCGGCAAATCTTCGGTTGCCGGCTTTAAGAAATAATACCCGATACAAAACAGGGAAACGGTAAATATCGCTATTCCGGCAATAAGAAAAAACTTACGTTTTTTTGTCCCCAAAACAGAAGCGGCAGGTTTTGTTTCGGCAGTTGTATTTCCGTTACCGTTATCGTAATATTTAGCAAAAAGTTCCTGAATGCTTTGGATGCCAAGTTTGCGGTACAAGTTGCTCCGGTGATAATCGACCGTATGATAACTGATATGCAGTGTATTGGCTATTTCCTTTGGCGAGTTGCCTTCAAGCAATAAGTTACAAATTTCCCTTTCACGAGCGGTTAGACTTTCCGGCATAGTCAGATTATTTTAGCTTTTTTTTCAGTTCCTGTCTCGAATATATCAGTATCATTTGTGTCAAATAAGCTCATAGTTTCTTGAGTGGAATATTTGACCCTATTATTTGCTAATTTAATATATTCATCATTAATATCATATCCAATAAAATTTCTTCTGGTTTTTTTTGCTACTACTGCAGTTGTTCCGCTGCCCATAAATGGATCAAGTATTATATCATTCGTAAATGAATACAATTGAATTAACCTGTTAGGTAATTCTTCGGGAAATGGTGCAGGATGTCCTATTCTCTTTGCACTTTCAGCATTCATAGTCCAAATTGATTTTGTCCATTCCATAAATTGTTCTTTTGATATTGTATTTTGTTTTTCCAATGTTTCATCTTTAGTACGTTCTCTGCGATATGATCCTTTTGAAAAAATTAAAATATATTCGTGAATATCGCGTAATATTGGGTTAGCGGCACTTTGCCAACTACCCCAGGCCGTAGAAGGACTTGCGCTCGCAGCCTTATTCCAAATAATTTCCCCGCGCATATTATATCCTATTTCAATCATCATTTTTGAAATGTAATCAGAAAGAGGAATATAAGGTTTTCGTCCAAGATTTGCTACATTAATACACGCACGTCCGCCATTAATTAAAACGCGATAAGTTTCTGAAAATGCTTTTTCTAAAAGGTCTAAATATTCTTTCAATGACAGATCATCATCATATTCTTTTGATACATTATATGGTGGGGATGTTATCATTAAATGGAGTGAATTGTCGGGAATTTCTTTCATGTTTGTACAAGAGCCATTGATTATTGTATTCAAGTATTCTGATGGAAATAGATTAATTTTCTCAGAAATATTATTATCGTTTTCGAGTTCTTTGTATAATTTTGAATCATAAAATTTTGATGAGTCATGATTTATTCTTCCATTTGTACCAAAAGAACTGGTAGAAGTTCCTTTAATTAATCCATTTGCCATAATTCCACCCACCTCTCATTATTCTTTTTCCAATCCTTTGGTATCAGATTGCATCAATGCAGCACGCAGTATACGCCGCTTTACAGCGCCGGAACTGTTGGTTAATTCGGCGATTTTTTTTCGTATGTCCAAACGTTTGGAATGTGCCCCGTAAGAACAGGTGCATGCTGCCTTTAGTATATCCTGTTCTTCGGCACAGGCGATAATCTGGGTTTCTTCCAGATAAGCAAGAGGCCGAATTAGTGTTACCGGAAATTTTCTATATACAAGTTTTATTGGCATGGCAGATAGTTCGCCTTTGGCGCAGAGATTCATAAAAAATGTTTCAATAATGTCATCCAGGTGGTGGCCCAGAGCGATTTTGTTAAAGCCGTTCTCGACCGCATATTTTATAAGTTCTGTTCTGCGCTGAGTGGAACACCAGTAACAGTTCATTTTTTTCCCCGGTTTAAGCCTGCCTGTTACCGGTACGAATAAATCGGTAAATGAAATGCCCCAGCTTTCCAGTTTTTCGGACAATACAGATTTTTTACAACAGGCGCAAAAATCGGTTGAAATATGCAGGGCTGCAAGTTTATAGCCGGTTTTTAAACTGTTTTTCAGAGACGAAAGCGCCCAGGCCATAACCGAAGAATCTTTGCCTCCGGAAGCGGCAATTAAAATGCGGTCTCCGTTAGTAATCAAGCCTTGTTCAAATATTGCTTTAGTACACAGCTTGCGGACTATTTCACTTGCATGAGCCCGCCGAAGAAAACGATCCGCCATTAGAAACCTTCGCCTGAAAAATGATCGGTCATGGTATGACAGACATCGTTAATTACAAGACTTGCCAATGTCATTCCGGCCGCAGCGGTAACGGTTACTATGCTGCCGTTAATTATTTTTTTGCCGCTTTCTCCCGATTCGTATGAAACTGCTTCATGACGCGGGAGCTGTTCGTCACTGAATACCGTGGTAAAATGTCCGGCAAAACAGCGTTTCCTTAATCCCTGACGGACAAGCCGGGCAAGAGAACAACCGCGGGTGTTCCATATGTCTGCGGTTTTAATCCGGGTGGGGTCGAGTTTCTGAGCCATTCCCATAGAAGAAAATAATGTTGGTCGTTCTGCATATTGAATTAAGTCGAGTTTGTGGGGAAGGCTGTCGATAGCATCGATCACATAATCAGCTTTTTCTATACCAAAGAGGGGAGCTGTTTCCAAAGAAAAAATTTGGTTAAAAGCAGCAATGTCGCAGCGGGGATTGATTTCCAGAAGCCGCTTCATCAGTGCTGCTGCTTTGGGAAGCCCAACCGTACTTGGCAGTGCCTGGATCTGCCGGTTGATATTGGATGGGCAGACTGAATCGTTGTCGATAAGTGTGATATGACCTATTCCGCTTCGTGCCAGTGCTTCGGCTGCCCAGCTTCCAACTCCTCCAAGACCAACAACAATAACTCGTGTCTTTTCCAGTGCTGCCGTAACTTCTTCACCCAAAAGAAGATATACGCGCTGCAACTCCGGGCGATTAAACTGTCCCGCAGCCGGAGGGGAACCTTCGCCCTCTCGCTCACGAGCGGTCGGGCTCGGCGGAGTAGCCTGCTTCATGTATTGCTGCTTTAAGGGATTCCGGACTTACTGAATCACTATGTTCCACCCGCGCGTTTTTCTTTTGTAAATCGACCTGGGCGGAAGTAACTCCGTCAATTGTTTCCAGCGTTTCTTTAACATGGGCTGCGCAGTGTTCGCAGTTCATTCCTTCAATATTAAATGTTGTTGTTGCCATAATTTATGGTACTATTTTTAAAGCTTTTGTCCCAGACGCATGGCTTTGGCCATAATATTGCCTAAATACCGGCCTTCTTTTAAACTTAACCCTGCACGGGCAATAAGGTCACGCAAAAAGCGTTCTTGTTCTTCACGGCCGGGGTGTTTATAAAAACCCAGGGATTCAAGTGAATTGCTGATTTTTTTTACCAGCAGATCAATTTCTGCGGTATTCATGGGAACCCACTGACCCGGAACCGGGTCAGGCCCGGTGCGGTTACCGTTGCTATCCAGAGCTTGATATAGTTCGTAGGCGTAAATTTGAACGGCATGGGATAAATTAATGGAAGGAAATTCCGGGCTGACCGGTATGTGAGAAGCCATACTGCAAAGTTCCATTTCTTCGCGGTCAAGGCCTGTCCGCTCATTGCCAAATACAATGGCAGCTTTTCCGGTTTTGGATTTTAAAAAAGCGGCAAGTTCACGGGGATTGAGGGTGTTTGATTTACGGCGGCGGCCTCGGCGGCGGCTGGTTCCAATTGAAACCGTACAATCTGCCAGGGCTTCTTTCAGGGCCGCATAATTTTCTGCGGATTCCCAAATATCTGCAGCATGAATGGCCCGGGCAAGCAATCGTTCCAGGGAAAGCGCCCCGGCCTTATTGCTGCTGTCCAACGATTTTTTATCAGATGAAAAATTGTTTAAGGGAATTCCCATTCCGGGTAATTCAATACAGGGCCTTTCCGCCGCAGCAATACGGAGGTGCCGGAGGCCCATGTTTTTCATGGCCCGGCAAACGGCTCCGGTATTGCCCGGTTCCGACGGACGGGAAAGAACGATAATTATATCATCCAAAAGCACTTGTACACCTCACCGGCAAAGCCGGCGTGTTTTATTTTATAGTATATTCAGCTAATGTTTCAGTATGGATAAAAACGGTGAACATCTTTGCAGGGAAGGGGTCTTTGCGGGAAAGCGAGCCCTGGTTATTGGGGGATCAGGCGGTATTGGAAAAGCCGTTGCGATGGGTCTGGTTTTGCGGGGGGTATCGGTAATTATTACCGGAGGGAACTCGGAAGAACGCCTGGAAAAAACCCTTGCTGAATTGAATACCATGCCAATTCAAAAACTGACGCCTATTACACCAGGGCAGGAAAAGAGGAAGCATTCCGGCTTTTTATGCAAAATCGGCAGTCCTGAAGGGTTTTCTCCGGAAAAAGCGGCATCGTTTATCCTGGACAAAGCTGGAATGACTGATATCCTTGTAATATCCTGGGGGCCTTTTAAAAAAATTGCTCTGCAAGATTCAAAACCGGAAGATTGGCGTTCTTTAGTGGAAAATAACCTTATTTTCCCTGGAATAATGATTTCTTTGGTTATTAATGACATGAAAAACAGGGGATGGGGGCGAATCTTACTCTTTGGAGGCACAAAAACGGCAGATATTCGGGGTTTTTCGGATACAGTTGCCTATAGTACAGCCAAAACAGCCCTGGGGACTCTGGCAAAATCAGCGGCTAAAAGCGCCGGTAATGCAGGGGTAAGCTGCAATGTACTATGTCCTGGTTTAACCGCCACTGAGTATTCAAGCCCCGAAGACCTTGCTTATTACCGGACTAATAACCCCGGAGGAAAAACCATGACAGCAGAAGAAATGGCAGATTGCGCTCTTGGAATTTTGGAAAGTTCCGTTATTAACGGAGCAATAATTCCTGCAGATGGCGGTTTATGGGTTTGACAAAGTTTGCAAAAAGATTTAATATTTTTAGAGGTGTCCGATAAATAAAGGAATGTGTAAAAAAGTGTTAAAAATTTGTTTGGAAGGGAAGCTATGACGAACAACGATGTAGTCAACGGTTTTGACGATGAAAAGGACGAAAGTCTAAAGATAAAACTTCAAAAGGTGAACGAAGTAGACGGATGCCTTGTTTTGTATCTTACCGGGTATATAGATACCTATAATTCAAATTATTTCCAGAAACGTGTCCAGAAAGCCATTGAGGCAGGGTTTATTCGGTTGGTTTTTCAATGCGGGGGACTAAACTATGTTTCATCCACCGGTATTGGCTCTTTTACTGCTTTTCTTAAATCCGTAAAACCTCGCGGCGGGGATCTGGTGCTTTTGGAAATACAGCCAAAGGTTTATGAAGTATTCCAACTCCTTGGGTTTTCCCAGTTTTTTAATATTAAAGACAATCTGGACGATTCGGTTAATTTCTTCAGAAGCGGTTCAGCATCCGAAACTGTATCACTTTTCCCAAAGATTTTTTCTTGTCCCATCTGTTCCAAGAAACTTAAAGCTTTAAAACCCGGACGATTCCGCTGTTCGGAATGTAAAACCATCCTGGCTATTGATAATGCAGGACAGGTTTTCCTGGGTTAGGAGCCTGTCGGACTTGTAGGATTTTACGGAAGGCAGTCGCAAAATCCTACGATTTATGGGCTCCTTTGGGAGTTTGCAAGGTGGAAAATGTTTAAAACCTCCATTTTTTCGCATTTTGTTTAAAGAGAAGGGCAGAACCTGACAAATTTCTAAGCGGTATTTTCTTGTGGATAAGTTGTTAATAATGTTGAAATAAGTATGCTTACTGTATATCTTTTTATACATCAAGGCATTAATATCAAGGAGAATTTCTTTAATTCTTTGTAGGATAAGGATTTAGCTTTATTTTAATTAATAGTGATTGATATTTGATAAAATGAATAATTATTTATTATATGGTTTTTAATTTTATTTTTGTGGATAACCTGTGGACATTCTGTTTATTGTGGGACTTATACTTGTTAAATAGTTGAAATTCTTAGCATTTCCCCCGTGGCTTTTTCCAAAATTTCAGTTTTTTGGATTAAATTCACCTTACTTGCGAATTAAAGGAGTGCATGGTAGGCTGATAATGTGAAGAATGCAGCTAAATTGGTTCTTTTCCTTTGTATTTCCTTCATTGGGCTTCTCCTCATTTCCGGTTTAATATCGTTATTGCAAGGTTGGACCAACGAAGCATTGCTTTTTCCTCCTGAATATTCCGCAGAAACTGACCATATAGAAGGATCAGACGCAGCAAACGAAAATTCACAAGGTTCACCTGCAAAAACAAGGGCTTTTTCCGGAATACCCATTACCTATCTTGAATCTTCCGTTACGGCGGCTTTTTACCTGGTTATACTTTTAGGGCTCAACTATGCTGCCAGGCGCCGAATTGTCTTTCCGGCAGCATTTGCAGTAATTTTTGTTTTTATTATACTTCTGAGCGGAGCCGCTTTTTTTGGTATGGAAAGCCTGGAAAAGATGGGAGTTAATATTTCGATTAAAAAACCGCTTGCAGAAGCAGCAAAACCGGGTTTTATTTTGAATTCAGGTGCAATGAGCGGATATCAAACAGCATTTCTTGAAAATCCTCAAAAACCTGACGGCGCTGCGGTAATTATTATCGAAGGACAGAAATTTAACTATCAAAGTCAGGGTGTTCCTGTTAACCGGAACCGGTTGCCGATTTTTGCCGAAAAACGGGGAATATTTTACAATATAGCCCGGGATATTGAACACAGTTCCAGGTTTTTTTCCGCCTGGTTTAATAGCGGCCTGTGGTTCTATGGGGTATATGCCGGTTCTTTGGCGGCATTTCTTCTTTCTTTGGGATGCCTTGTAAACATTAGCTTTTGGTCGCTGGCGAATCTATTTTTTGGCGCACTTGCATTCAGGGGCGCTTTGACTCTGGAAAATTTTCTTAACCAGAACAATATCCACGATATGCTTTCTTCTTTTGCCGGAAACCTAATCCATCCGTCACTGATTAACCCGCTTATTTTTTCCTCTTTAAGTGTTCTGATCCTGCTGTATTCCGGCCTTGTGTATCTTGCACGGGGGAGAATCGGCGATGGCTAAGCAGTTTCAGAATGTTTCTCCCCTTGTTGTTTTTCTTTTGTATATGGCTGCAGCTTTTGCTGTGATTTGCGGCTATCAGTTTTTATATCCTCCAAAGCCGATGATAATGGTAGAAATACTCGGCTGTTTTAGCCTGTCCTGGCGTTTCATCGGCGGCGTGATCAGGTTTATTGAGTTGTTTCCCGCACTGGCTTTTTCCGGCCTTGTTATCCCTTTTGGATTAAAGCAGCATTCCGAAGGCGGTTATGCAGGTAATACTTTTGTAGGAAAAAGAGGATTTTCATCGGATTTTCTTAAACACCTTTTCTGGCCGGTAATTACCGCCTGTCTTTCCGCTGTAACGTACAGCCTCTTGTTTTTTATTGTTCTGCCCATAGCTGAAGATATAAGTAATTCCATACAGGACCGGAGCGAGCTTTTTGCAAAGGCAAAGTCAATAGCGGAAAAAAAAGCCGGAGACAGGGAATGGGCGGAAGCATCACAATTTATTGAAATTTGTGAAAGTATTTGGAAGGATAACGAAGAAATTGCAAAATTTAAATTACGGCTGGTCGATTCCATGTCCAGCTACCGTCAGTCGCTGGCGGCCGGCAGAGAAAATGAAAATGAAGAAGATACAACGTTAATCTGGACAGGTATACCCGGAGATCCGGTTAATGCCGCCGATGCTCTTAAGCTCTCTGAAGATGCTTTTACCGCAGAACGGTACTACGATGCTCATTGGCTTGCTACCCTGGCTGAACGGCTTGCCGGGGAAGGCGCTGTAGAAACCGGTACAGCCCGGACTCTGGCATCGAAAGCCTGGGAAAAAATTCAGGAGATGGAACCGAATTCCCAGGAAAAGGAACAGTTTTCCCAGTACCGGATGAAACGCGATGCCTATGAAGCAATGAATTACGGAAACTGGATCGGCGCCTATTATACTTTTCTGGAACTTTCCGTTCTTACGCCTAACGATCCGGATGTGATTAAGTACCTGGAAGCCTGCAAAGACGGTGTTGCGCATACGGCATTTTTTATTGATGAATTGAATATGGCAGTCGGCGCCGGTCTTAATAATGTTGTTTTTTCTTTCCCCGGCGCTAACAGCGGCAGGCTGCTGGTACGTTTTAATTCTCTGGCGCTTTTTAGGGATAATGCCTATGCCCTGGGAATCGAAGCGCTTGCGTCCGGCACAGATGGCCGGCTTCGTTACCGGGTCAGTTCTGAATATGCCAAACTGGTTCCGATTTCAGGCAGAAATTCAGAAGGAGAGAGCACCGATCATACGGTTTTGCTTTTCCAGGCTCTGGACCGTGCAGATAAAACCAATAGTACGGAGCCTGTCTGGATAAATGAAACAGAGGATACCGATCCGGAAATCGGAGCAAATCAGATTTTGGTTCCCATAAGCTTTGACGATTTTTTGCTTCTTTCCAGGGTAAAACAAGGTATACAGACACTGAATCTCCGGCAGCTTTTTGCTGCGGAAAAAATCTTTGATGATTTTGGTTATTTAAAGGAAAACTTCACAGCGGAAGTTTTAAGCCGTATGGGCGATGCGGTTTTTTTCCTTCCCATGGCAATATTAACTTTGATTCTTGGCTGGCGTTACCGTGCTATGAAAAAACCCCGGTATGTATATGTACCTATGCTGGTTATTCTTCCTGTTGTGTTTCATGGAGTTGTCCTTTTTTATCGCGGTGTAATCAATAATCTTTCAATTTTACTTTCATTGAGTATGGGGCTGTCCACAGCGTTTGTTTTTATTTGTGTTGGTGCAGTTGTTTTTTTTCTTTTAACTTTGGTATTGCTTGCTGCCCAGCATGGATAACTTTTTTTTCTAACGCTGTTGGTTGAGCTTGTTCCAAAACTCTGGTAGTTTTGAAGATGGATTATAATGGATGAAGATAAATTTTAAGCTTGGACTTAAGCCCCGAAGTATTACCCTGCTTATTATGGCTGCCTTTGGCATTGGAGGATTTTTTCTGGGAATCCCCGTTATGGTTATTGGCATTGTACTGGGTTATTTTGTTGGATGTATTTTTGTACAGGTTGGAAACAATAAGGCAATTTGCAGATATTATGAAAATCCCGGCCCTTCTGCTTTTTATGAAGAAGAACCGGGACTTGCTGCTTTTTGCGCTTTGGGGGTATATCTTTTATCCAAAGCTTCTCCCAAAGTGCTGACTGACGAAGCTGCCGCCGTCAGGGTAGCAGGCGGGGCGGAATCGGTTTTTCCGCAGGGAAAAAAAATCGGTCCAATGGCGGATTTATTCTGCCGCCTGGCCTTTGACAGGTATTCATTTTTAAATCCGGATCTATTGGCAGAAAGTCTTCTTGCCCGGCGCAGGGAGACCGGGGACATGGCTTTATTGGGATCGGAACTGGCATCCATGGCTATAGGAAAAGAAGCGCAGCAGGAAGCGCTTTACATCAGACAGTTTCTGGATCCCGGTTACGAACCGGATGATTCCATAAACGCCGGTGATGATCCCTGGACTGTATTGGGAATTGCCAAAGGCGCTTCGTATGACGAAGTAAAAAGCACTTTCCGTAAATTGGCCCTGATGTTTCACCCGGACAATCAAACCGGTTTAAGTGAAGAAGAGCGTAATAAACTCGGCGATACCTTTATTAAAATCCGCGATGCCTACAGAACCATTACCCGGGAGATTGTAAATTAACAGCCTCACTCTTGCCGTTCTATTTTTGCTCCCAGCGAAGAAAGCCTGTTGACCAGATTTTCATAACCGCGTTCAATTTGGTATACATTGCGGATTACGCTTTTTCCTTCGGCGCTTAAAGCGGCGATTACCATGGCCATGCCGGCACGTACATCAGGGCTTGTAAGTTCAGAGCCGGCAAGTTTTGCAGGGCCGGAGATTACTGCCCGGTGGGGGTCGCACAGAACAATACGGGCGCCCATGCCGATAAGCTTATCAACAAAAAACATCCGGGATTCAAACATCTTTTCATGGACAAGTACTGTTCCGGTTACCTGAGTTGCTACGACAATAATAATGCTGGTAAGGTCAGGCGGAAAACCCGGCCAGGGCGCATCGTCTATTTTGGGGATCATGCCTCCCAGATCGTGATTTACTTTCATAGCTTGTTTTTTGGAAACGCAAAGAACATTGGATTCGTGTTCCCATGTAATACCAAGTTTGCCAAAAGCCATTTTTGCAGGCCGCAGATCGGCAGGCTTGGGGCCGATTATTTCCAGCTCAGCCCTTGTGGCTGCGGCAAGGCCGATTAACGAACCGACTTCCATGTAGTCCGCTCCGATTGTGTAATCGCAGGAACCGAGTTTTTTTACGCCCGAAATAGTCAGAATATTGGAACCTATGCCTTCGATTTTTGCACCCATGGAAACAAGCATACGGCACAGATCCTGTACATGCGGTTCGCTTGCGGCATTGGTCAGAATTGTTGTCCCTTCTGCCAGTACCGCCGCCATAACGGCGTTTTCCGTGGCGGTTACCGATGTTTCGTCAAGAAAAATATCAGCCCCTTTAAGCTGATTGGCATTGAACATAAAAGTATCATTTAAGCTTACTTCAGCGCCAAGTTCGGTAAGGGCCAGAAAATGGGTATCTAGCCGGCGGCGGCCGATTACATCGCCTCCGGGAGGTGGCAAAATTGCCTTGCCGGTTCTTGCCAGGAGCGGGCCTGCAAACAGTATTGATGCACGGATTTTTTTTGCCGCTTCCGCCGGCACGCGGGGATCTTTAATATTTCCCAGGTTCAGACAGTATACGTTCTTTTCTGTTTGCTCTGCCGATCCTCCAAAAGAACGGTACACATCCAGCATAACCTGGACATCCTCTATATCGGGTATATTCCGTAATATTACTTTTTCGTCTGTAAGAATAGCTGCTGCAATGCAGGGAAGGGCTGCATTTTTGTTTCCGCTGGCGGTTATTTTTCCGCCAATTATACCCCCTCCATTAATTATGTACTGACTCATCTTTGCCTCATAATACACACTGTATCGAAGGAAAGGATGGAAGTAAAGAGTTATACATAGTTTTTTCGGCCAAAAAACAGTAAGATACCTTGTGAGTAAGCATCATCGTCTTTTATCAGCAGCAATAAAATATACTTTTCCGGTTTTTTTGGGATACATAACCATTGGCATTGCTTTTGGCCTTTTTACCGTGGAACGCGGTTATCCCTGGTACGTGGCTCTGGCTACAGGGATTATCATGTTTGCCGGGGCAGGGCAGTTTATTGCCGTAGGGCTTTTTGCGGCTGGAGCTTCCCTTGCGGAAGCGGTGTTGATTGAATTTGTGGTAAATGCCCGGCATATGGCTTACGGACTTTCCATGATACGCCGTTTTCGCAATACCGGCGTTTTTCGTCCTTACCTTATCTTTGCATTAACCGACGAAACCTTTGCCCTGCTTTCGTCCCTGCCGGAAATATCCGCCGCAGAAAATTCTTCCAAAGAATTCAATTCTGTTCTTGCAGAGAGAGGACGTTTTATGTTTCTTGTGTCCCTGTTAAATCAAATTTACTGGAATACGGGAATACTTGTCGGCGCTTTGTCCGGTTCGCTTATTCCATGGAATTTCGCGGGGGTTAGTTTTGCCCTTACCGCTTTGTTTATTGTATTGATGATAGAGCAAATTATCCGGATAAAGCGGCCTGCTCCCTTTATCATTTCCGCACTTACCGCCGTTGCCGCTGTGTTCCTTTTGCCCGGCGTGCTTTCGTCCAGGTTTTCTTTGTTAAGCGCAATGATTGTAAGTCTGGGAATAGTTCAGTTTATTAATACCCGACGCTCCGGGAGTATGCCATGTTAAGTACCAATACAGCTTTGTTCTATATAGTTGTTTTGGGCGGAGTAATTTTCTTATGCCGCCTTCTGCCTTTTGTTGTTTTTAGGGAAAATGGTAAAAAAGAACAAACCGGCACAGAAAAAAAGCAAAACAAAATAAAGACGTTTCTGGGGTTTGTGGAAGCAACCGTCCCGGCTGTTGCCATGACGGTACTGGCAGTTAATGCCCTTGCTTTACAGTCAAAGGAAGTATTAACATCGCCGCCGCCGAACCTGACAGGCATTGTTCCTTTGGGTTCGGCAGCTATTGTAACTGCCGTTTTGCATTTATGGAAACGGAATGCCCTTGTAAGTATTTTCGGCGGGACAGCACTTTATATGTTTTTGATGGCTTGTATTTAACAAAAGCCCGATGCCTAGTTTTTTTACCTGTTAAGTATTATAATGGCGAAACCCTCGAAGCGTGAGGTATAGAACAACATTGACGGAAAGAGTTTAAAGAATCTTGAAAAGTAAAATAAGCACGGCTATTGCCGGTTTTTTTCAGGCCCGTGATGAACTGTCCATTCGCAATATCCGGAGAGAATTGTGGCCAATTCTGTTGATTTTTCCCTTTACAGTCATTATGGGGGATTTGCGTTATTTTGACCTGAAAATCCAGGCAACGGGTCTTGAGTCCTATGAACTGATGCTTTTTTCCCTGGGGCTGGGCTGGTTGTTTTCGGCCTGGATGCCTAAACGCCTGCTAATCCCTTCCCTTTGCATAGCAGCTGTTATTTCCGCTATCCTCTTGCCCTTTCAGATTTTTATGCCGGATGGCATGGGCCGGCTTTCGCTTTTTTTGGCATTTCAGTTTTTTAACGGGTTGTGCGCTGCTTGCGCCTTTGGCCTGTTCTGCTTTGAACTGAACAATGTTGAACGGCTATTTGGCATGGCCCTTATTCAGCTTTACTACGGGTTTTACTACACAGTCTGGCGGGCTTTTCCTGCTGTTCAGGCCGCCGGAAAAACCTGGGCTGCCGCTGTAATAATGGCCCTGTACCTTGTCGTGGTTTTTGCCTGCGCAAAATGCAGGTACGAGAATCTATTGGACACAGCCGGTGACGGCAAAGGTTCTGCGGTTCCTTTTGTTGTCGGTTTGGACATGGTGTACTACATGATCATGTGCATGATCAATTACATCGAATGGGCGGAAAGCAGCGTGTCCAGTTTGGCGTTCGGTCTTGGATCCTTTATATCTGTTGCCCTGGTCATTGTCATCCAGTTGCTGAACAACCGCAATGCCATGTTCAGTTGGCTCCTGTTCCTGGTACTTTCCCTGCTGGGGCTGAGCGCTCTCCTGTACGATTCGCCGGTAACCCTTGTTTCCGGCTCTTTTGCCTATGGTCTGGGGGATGGTCTTGGCTACATTATTATCTACTATATCTGCGCCACTGCCATAAAACGGAGCAAATCGTACAAAATGTTCAGACTCTATTGTGTAATGTTCTTTGTTCAGTATTTTGTAATTTCCGGAGCTTTTTCTGTTCTCTTTAATTTTGTTGAAGCGCCGAACAAAGTCGTGGCCTTTGTCGTTGTGCTGGTATTGTGCAGCGCCTGTCTGCTGCTTATGCCGCTTATGCAAAGGAAGCTGTTCGACATTGACTGGACCGACGGCCTGTACCTTCGGGATATGGCGGAATATTCGAATTCCCTTTCCGAAGTAGAAACAATCGACGCCAATGACAACCTCTACCTGACATCGCGGGAACAGGAGGTTTTTACCATGCTGCTAACCGGCATAGCGCCCAAAGAAATCGCCTATACCCTGAAAATCAGCTATGATACGGTTCTATATCATCAAAAAAAACTATACCGCAAGCTGGGGATTCAAAGCAGGGCCGAATTGTTCTCCAAATACTCGTCTAATTCGGCTTCAGATATTGGCAGCTAAAACCATCTGATATCGCGAAAATCCGCATTTTTTGTATAAAATCCTCCAAACTACAAGAATTTGTAGCTTAATGGGGCGATTTTTTGCGAAAACTACAAGAATTTGTAGTTAACTAATGAGTAATTTTTATGTTACCTATGTACGGATGTCAGAGGAAATTCGTCAAAAGAGCAGGGAAATGACATCCAGGGAACAGGAGATTTTTTCCATGCTGTTGACCGATAAAACACCCAAAGAAATCGCCAATATCCTGGAAATCAGCTATGATACGGTTCTTTATCATCAAAAAAAACTGTACCGCAAACTGGGAATCCAAAGCAGGGCGGAACTTTTTGTTAAATACTCGTCAGAGAAGCAAAAAGAAGTTTTATCGCACTATCATTAAGGAGTTTTTATGAAAAAGGTGTTGTTCTCTATTATATTGAGTTGTTTTATACTGATTATTGGATTAACAGCTTTTGGCTGCGGTGGAGGCGGCGGAAAAAAAAGCGGTTTAAAGAGCAACCAATATCTTGGTGCCTTGCCTGCATTGCTTGCCGATTATGAACTTGCAGAAGAAGCATCGGAGGCAAGAATCGAAAAAGCAAGGGCAAAAGGCGATTTAAAAAAATATATGAAGGTAAAAGAAGAGGAAGATAAGGCCTGGGACGAACGGAAGGAAAAATTTGAGGCGGCGAAAAAAGCCGAATGGGACAAGCTTGACGGCAAGGAAATTCCGTACACAGTCAGCGATGCGTTCTCTCAACTGGACGTTCAGGTTGGCACGGTAAAACTTATCG
>Ga0082212_10007223_pt1 | contig 14732 bp, 8 predicted proteins | sample TergutNt197P3_FD_71548 | JGI IMG/M metagenome (GOLD analysis project Ga0082212, IMG submission 71548) | Neocapritermes taracua P3 segment gut microbial communities from Petit-Saut dam, French Guiana - Nt197 P3 | ecosystem: Host-associated > Arthropoda: Insects > Digestive system > Gut ... | reverse complement strand
CAAAGAATATGACGGCGTGATATATAATTCTGTCTGTGTGATGATTGAGCTTTTAGAAAAAGAGGCTTGAGGAATAATATTAATTCAAACGATACCAAATGACAACATAAGAAAGCCCGGCAGAAACAACATTAAGCTGTTTTAGCCGGGATTTTTTTTATGCTATGATTACAAAAGTCATAATCCAGTTCCTTCCGAGATATAATCTGACTTCAAATTTGATTTCTACATAATAGATATTAAAATGATGATTGACAAGTATATTTGGTTTATGATATATTATATATAAATATTAATGTAAAAATATAAATAAAAATTACTAATCAATTATAAAGTCAAAGAGGTTAAAATTATGAAAAAACAAAATAAAATTTTCAATAGAATCATATGCCTGACGCTTGTATTTATATTAGCGTTTCCGGTATTGTTTACGGCAGGCGTAAACGCTTCGTACACCGCTCCGGCAACCGCAAACCCCGGAGTTTATGCGCCAAGAACAGACGAAGAAAGCCGTCCGGCTTATTTGCACGGCACGTTTAACCAGAAAACCGGAGCAGGTATCGCCGTATATGATGATTCCGGGAAAAGAGAGGTTATCGCTTTAGATGGGGCTAATTGGGACGGGATACTGATGGACTGCGTAAGTTCAAGCTGGGGATATTTCAGGATAACGCTGTATCTCCCTGCCGGGGAATATGAATTTAAAGTAGAGCAAAAAAATTCTGGGGGTATGGGCGATTATTGGTACGGATTAGACGGTTATAGATATGATTCGGGTAAATGGCCTTATGTGGATATTTATAATAATTATTGGGATGATAACGGAAATGATTATGGCAATAAAGAATTTAACAATATCCATATTAATCTTACTGAATCTGACGATGTTACGTTTTATTTTGTAGACGGAGACCGCGCCCCTGATTTTGATGAATATAATCCTCCTCCGCCGTGGTATACAATTAATAATGCAAAACTGCATTATATAGCTGCTTCTCCGGAAAAGCCCGCGAATATTTATATAAATGGAATTGGCGGTGAAAAAAAGGACTGTATGACAATTTCAGTAATTATCTCGGTTGGAATGTAAACGGTCAAGAGACAATTACAGACGCAACTGTTTTTAGAAATCGTTTCAGACCGTATATAACTCCGTTTTGGTTTGGTATCACCGAGCCTATGGAATCGGGGGTTATAAGCAATAGCGGCGGCATTGCAGTTGATGTAGAAAGCGCGATGTTCTTTTTCAGAAGAACCGACGTTAACGACGACGCAGGCATAGGAACCGGATATGATTATGGTTATTATAAAAGCAATGCACAAAATTATTATAAAGAAATTGCGAATACGCCGTATGTCACAGTATCAAATCCAAACGGCGGAAACGCTTCAAATTCAAGTATTATTTCAAGCACTATAAAAAACGACGGATTGCAACTTGATTTAAGTGATATTAATAACGGACTCGGAGGATTATTTGGCAACGACATGATTTATAACGCCAATGCAAACGTTCATGTCGCCGGAGTTTACACTTATTACATGGACGGAGTGACATTCGGGAAAGCCAGCGGCGGATATTCAAATGAACCCATACTCAACGAAGCATATGATTTTACGCAGGGTCCGAAAAACAGATACCAAGCCGTTTATCTGCCAACAGTCACGATTGACGCTATAACGCCTCCTAAGTATGACAATACCCTGATTGCATTAAGCGGCACAAGTTCCGGATATAACGTCACACAGGATTCAGACAACGTAATATATGGCAAACTTACCGGAATTTTGCAAACGCCGTATGACGAACTCAACATGACAGCTATGACCGCGCTTCAAGCCACAGTCGCGGCAAAAGGTTCAGGAAATTCGCTGACTGTTATTGATAAAGGTGCAAACGTTGCCGAGCTTACGCTGTTATTTACCACGACAGCTTCTAAAACTAACGGCGCATGGGACTGGGGAACAATCACCTTACCGAAATCAGATTCAGATACAGACGGATATGATGTAAAAGTATATCTGGAAGTAAAATCAACAGAACAGCTTGATGAATCATCACGGGAATACAATAAAACAGTCACAGAATTCTTGGAAACCCTTGATTCGATTGATTACAGCGATATATTCGGCAGCGTAACTAATAAAAACGACTATATTTATTCAAACGGAACAAACACTTACGCGCGCAGCAGTTTTGCCGCGACTAAAATTGAAGTAAAAAACCGCGCTCCGGAAATTGACGGCGGCGTTGTTCGCGAATATAAAACTATAATAGACGGCGGAGTTAAAAAATACAACGAGCCTACGGTTACTGTTACCGGAACAGACCCGGATGTATATTCTGGCGACGCGGATGTGGCAAAAAACTTTGCATTGACTCCCGGAACTTATGGCAGCGTAACGGTTGGAGCTTTAGCAGACGGCAAATATTCCGTAAGAGTGGGAGCTAATCATATAGGTAATCTTATTCTTACAGACAACGGCGACGGAACTGTTGACGTAAAACTTGAACGCGTTGAAAGAACGACCGGCGGTATAGATTCCGTACCGGAATTTACCGTGCCGATAACCGCAAACGACGGATACGGCGGCATTGCCTATCATGACACGCCCGCAACGCCATACGGCGAAGTTACGTTTGCGTTATGGAATCAGGAACCGACGGCTGACGATAAAATATATAATTTGATTGACGGCGACAATTTTAATGCTCTTTATCCGTCGGTAAATATTAACATCGTTAATCCGAGAGACGAAAATGACCAGGGAGATACTGCGACTGTTTCATTTGCCCTTGTTCCCGTGCAAATGGTTATGCGTATCGGTTATTATACAGGCATCATACCGGATAAAGATACTTTCGTGTCGATTGACAGCGACACAGGGACTTTCACAGTGCCGAGTAATGTATGGTTTTTTGACGGCTTTGATTGGATTCCGAAAAATTTAACTTGGTTTGAAAATATTGACGAATCAGACAAACCAAATACAATCGTATTTGACCGTATAGATATTAATACTACCGTAATTGATAATGATGCGTTTAATCCTCTTAATGCGGCGGCGAAGATAATTCTTAATTATAGCTCGACTAAACTGACAAAATCAGTCGATAAAGCCGAGCGCGACGCTACGTCAACTGAGGCAGGCGATTCAACAACAGATATTAAATATACATTGACATTCGAAAACAAAGGCAGTAATGCCGTCGAAAACGTAATTTTGCATGATTTAATACCGGTGGGAACAATGTTCAAAAAGTTTGAGGGGACTGTTGGTTTGGGTGACAGACGCATGGAAATTAAAGATACGGAAAATATAACAACGGGAGTTGAATATTATTTTACCAAAGTTCTTTCAGGAGATTCTGTGACTGTTTCGTTTATCGTAACTGTTATGGATATTTCAACAACGGAAACTGACGGCATTGTTGAGTTTGACAATCAGGCTTATGCTTATGTCAATACATCGGCGGAAATTGGCAATACAGAGCCGTTTGACCCGGACGGCGAAGAACCTGTAAACGAATCAGAAGAAGTAAAAACAAAAGTGAAATATTATCCCTATATGGTAGAATACTATAAAGACAGCGTGATTCCGGGTAATATTATAGACGAGCCTGTAAACGGCATAAAGTATTTTGCGTCAGGATATAAACTGACAGAATCCGACGTCACGGCAGATTTAATTACGGGTTGGATTAACGCGAAAAGACCTGCGGGGTATAAATCCGGAACAATAGAATCTCCGGGCTATCCCGTTATTACAGCCGGGGAAAATATCATAAAAGTTTTATATGTTAAAGACAGCGGAAGCGGCGGCGGCGGTAATACAGAAGATACAGGAACAAATCCGTCAGACCCAACCGATCCGACAGACCCCGTTGACCCAACCGACCCAACTAATCCCACAGACCCGACTGAACCGACAATAGATACAACAGAAGACCCGACAGAATCCGATACAGAAGACGAAACCGAAGATGATATTACTATTACTACTACGGAAGAAGAAACAACTACAGAATCCTCAACAGAACTTTCTATAAATGAAACTACAACAAACGAATTTACTACTGAATCATTGACCGAGCAGATAACTGACGCGACAATTCCGGAAGATAATACGACTACACAGGTAAGACCGGAAATCCCGTCAGAACCTGCGGTATTGCCGGAAGATATGGAATTGTTTGAAGAAATGCCGGATAATGCTATAGCTCTCGCAAACGGTTGGTTCGGAGCGGATTTAGGCGACGGCTGGTGGGAGATATTCAACGAAAACGGTGTGCCGTTGGGTGTGTTCTATCTGCCGGACGGCGAAAGCATAGCGGACTTAGACATAGCGTTCATCAAGTTGAACCTTATACCTCTCGCTAACGTAACGGCAGAAATACCGGCGACAGTCACAGAGCCGCCGCGAGACAATCCGCAGACTGGCGACAGTATCTACTCAATCTTGGTGTTGCTCATGCTGACTTTAGTTGGCGTAGTAATCGTGAAGAAAAAAGTTGTTAGATAAATTATAATAAAAATCAAAGAAATCCGGTCCTCAAAAGGGTCGGATTTCTGCATTCATTATATGGAAAAATTTGAAAGTTGGGAACGCCTATAAATAATAGATGTTTTTGTGGATCGCTAAAACTTTTTATAAACTTATTGCAAAAAATAATATTTTGTGATATAATATATATCAATGAAAGAAAATATGAGGATTTTTAAATGAGCGACAGCGAAAAAACAAATGACCCGCACGACACGAGATTAAAAGAACTGTTCAGAAACAAAGATGCTTTTATCAGCCTGCTCAAAGATTGTGTAAAAGCCGAATGGATAAACGACCTTGATGAAGATAGCCTGAGCCTAAGCAATCACAGCTTTATATTGCAGGACTTTAAGAAAAAAGAAGCTGATATTGTATATGAAGCGACAATCAAAAACGGCAAAGAAAAAGTTGTTTTTTATGTGTTGCTGGAGTTACAGAAAAAAGTCGATTACCGTATGAATTACCGGCTGCTCCTGTACATAGTTGAAATACTGCGCCATTACTATAATCAATCGGATGTGAACAATCGTAAACGTAAGGATTTCAAGTTTCCGGCAGTATATCCTATGGTATTTTTTAACGGGAGCCGGAAATGGACTGTACCGTTGAATCTGAGGGAAATGTTTTATGGGGATAAGCAGTTCGGCAGCAACTTAATCAATTTCAATTATGCTTTGGTTGACGTAAAAGGCTATGATGACGGGAGTGTAAAAGACTTCCGGTCCAAGCTGCTGAAGGTGATGATGTTATTCGAGAAGTCAAGGGGGTTCACCGAGGTAATAGAAACGGTAAAAAAATACAAAGACGACGTTGTAAATCTGAACGACGAGGAGAAGCGAATATTAAATGTGGCTGTTGATATATTCAGCGACATATACGGGCAGAAACAAAGTTACAAATTAGACGAAATAGTACATGAAAAAAATACAGAGAGGGTTGATATTATGTTGGCGGATTGGCTTACCGACGCGAAAACTTACGCGAGCAATCTAAAAAAAGAGGGCAAAAAAGAACAAGCAAAAAAAATGGCAAAAAAAATGCTATTGAAAAATAGACCGATTGATGAGATAATAGAATTTACCGAATTGACGGAAAAAGAAATAAAAAATATTGCAAAAAAATAATCGTTTTTTTCTAACACATCATCTAACACTTTGTTAGAAAATGTGCTTTTCGGTAGAATGGGACATATACCCAAAAAAAGTTCGGAACACACAAAATCCCGCGATAAATCGCGGGATTCTATGGTATTACACAATACTAAAAAATACAAGATAATCAATGGCGGCTCAGATTCAGGTTCTGGCGCCTTCACGGGTGTGTGGGTTCAAATCCCATCTCCCGCAGTATGAGAAACCCTTGATTTTATGCGGGAAATCATGGGTTTTTTATTTTTGGCGATTTGACAGATTCTGTTACCTCTGTTATATCATATATTTATTTAATCAAACGCGGTCAAAAACTTGTCAAGAGCTTTTTCATGCTTGCTCATGTTTTTTTCGAGCGTGGACGCGAAACTGAAACTGGACTGGTTTACGCTCGTGCGGATTGACCAGCCCGCGGAATTAGTCTGCGCCGCAAATACTATCCCGAAATCAAAATTCAAGCCATGACGTATAAGGTCGAGCATTTCGCCGGATTCGTCGTCTCTTGTATATTTGTTTTTCAAAGCGACGTCATAATAAGTCGGAATGACGATTTTATTGCTTGCCACGCATAACGCTTCGGTTACAAGCCCGGCAAAATCCGTATCTTTTACGTCAACGGGTATTCCGAACATCGTATGCTGGTCGCGCGAAGACGTTTTGTACTGAGTTTGTTCAGCCGTTTTTTTCGGATAAGGCAGTATCCCGAAATCCGTTTCCATAGACCTGAGTTTCTCGGCGTCTCCGAGTATGGTCAGGTAAAATAAAATCTGGTCGTTTGCGAACATATTCAGAGAAGTCTCGACAATAGGATAACCCGTCGTATACAGAGACTTGAATCCGTCCGCTTTGTTGCCGTATATTATCCCGTCCGTCGAAGACGCAAGATTATACATTTTTTCAGCCAAGTCAAAAACTTCGGGCGAATCGAGATTAAAATAAGGTATTCCGCTTGCGTCTTTTAATGTCGTGGGAATATTAAACGCGTTATGAAAATTAACAAAACTCAAATCGTCGTATATAAGCGAGCCGTAACGGTCCTCAACATACATTTCACCGTCGCCGTTTAAATCTAACGACACGCCTTTGCACATTTCGAGCATTTTATCAAACGTCCATTCCCCGTTTTTTACAAGGTCGTACGGATTTTCAAGGTCGAGGCTCTGCAACAGTCCCTTGCTGAAAAACACCGTCATTATCGTTTCCCATAGATTTAACGATATATCGCCGGGCACGATAAATAATTTCCCGTTTACCGTGAGTTCGTCTACGGCGTGCTGCGACCACCATGGCTCAGTCAGCCTTAAATGGGGTATTTCAAGCAGGTTCTGATATAACCCCGCGCTGATAAGAGAGCCGACAAAAGCCGCGTAGCCGTCAACTAAATCATACGCGCCGTCCCCCGCCATTACTGATTTTTTTATGGCTGATTCATTCCAATCCCCCATATTAATAACATTTATTTTAACGTCGAATGTGTCTTCGACCAGCCTGTTGCGTTTAAAAACAGAATCGTTTATTATGTCCCCGGTTTCCCCTTCTGAGAAAAACTGGTCGAACATATCGGTCCGCGCAAGTATATTGAATACTTTGCCGCCGTATTCGTTTTTTTCGATTCCCGCGAATATATCTTCTTCAACCTCCGGCTCTTCGTTTTCATCAGCGTCGTCCGCGTTATTTTCATTAACGGGCTTTTGCGAATCCTGATTATTTACCGTGTCTCCTGAGGCGCAAGCCGTTAAAAAAGTCATTGACGCAATAATAATTAATATCAGAACTGCCGTTATACTTTTGATTTTCATTTTCGTTTTTCCCCCTATAAAATATATACTTTTATAATATTTATGTTTCTAAAATAAGTTAAATATCAAAGCGGTTCTATAAGTAAATAGTATATCATACTTTTGTTTCAGTTTCAATGATAATTTTGTTTGGTTGAATATTATTTGCATACAATTATCTCCCCGTGCCATATATTCACAGAAAAAATCTTCGCGAAACTACTTGACAAGCATTTGTGTTTATGATATAATACAATTTATTGCCGAACATGCTTGTGTAGCTCAGCCGGTAGAGCAGCTGATTTGTAATCAGCAGGTCGGGGGTTCGAATCCGTCCACAAGCTCTGATATTTGATATAAAAAAGTCCCATGAAACCATAGGTTTTGTTGGGACTATATTTTTTTGTTGTGGGTATGTGATGTTAAAAAAGGTAGAATTGGGAGCAATTTGGGAGCAGTAGAGGTGAAAATCATAAAATTTACGATAAATTATAAGAGGTTATATTTTAATCTTGTGTCTTTTACTATATCTTATTCGACTGTAATTTCAATTATTTGTATCTTTGTATCGCTATATTCTTCGCACATTAAACAACACTCAATTTGAAATACTCCTTTTTTAGTAGGGACTATATAATATTCGTCTTTAATATTCCATGTATATGTATTAATCAAATCTTCCATTCGCACACTTATGCTATTATCATCGTTATAAAAATGATAAGTAGGACCTTTTACAGGATTATTCATAAAATCAAACAGATTTCTTTTGTCAGGTGCTATGGATAATATGGTAGAATCCAAATCATATCCAAGATATTTGTCTATTGGATTTAAAGGTAGTAATGGTTTTGAGGGGGCTTTTAAATTTTTAATGGTATTTTTACTATATATCTTTATCTCCTCTGGGAATTTTACTTCTATATGAATATCTTTGGCTTTTGAACTTCCATTATTATGTATTTTAAACTCTGCTTCTGTAGCATGTTTTGTTGCTCTGTAATAAAATTGCATATTGCTCTTATATTCGTCTATTTCATCTTGGCTCGGAAGGCTCTTATTATATTTATCCAATTCTTCTTGATTGATTTTATCTTTCATGCGATTTGGGACATCTTCCATTTTTAATGGCAGATATTCAGCATCAATGGTTATTAGATTTTCTTCATAAAAAGGAATATGCAAATTATCAAGACCATTTATAGTTATCATTAAATCAGGTACTCTACTAATTACTTGTTTTTTTAATTCGGAATTTTCTTCTTCGAGTTGCCTTATTTTTTTATTCATTTCTACAAGTTCTTTTTGCGTTTCTTCAATATTAAATGTTTCTGCTCTTATCCAACCCGGTCTTTTTCCTTTAACGATTTGCTTATTTAAAGAATTCATAACCTTATTTGCAAGGTCATTTTCACTTGTCCACCATTGAACCATTCTTCCTGTCGTTACTTCTTCAATAAATTCATTTAATCTTTTTTTCTTTTCAGTATCTTCTTCTATATTACTGGGTATAACAGCGACAGAATCATCAATAATAAATGCTAATATAGGAATTTGCTTATCTTTTGCATATTTATATTCTTTTTCCGTATAGCTGATTCCCACATCACTTCCATTAGTAATTGTAGAGCCATATCTATGGGCGATAATAAGCACATAATAATCTGAACTATCTATTGTTTCCTTAATAATCTCCCATTGTTCTTCATCTGCCGAACTAAATAATTCCATTCCAACGGGAAATTGATACATAGATAAAATTGTATCTTGTACTTTTTTTCGTTCTGCTATTAAATCTTTATATGTTGAACTTATAAAAATTTGATATTTTTTCTCCATAAACTAAAATCTCCAATAATGAAACTTTATTATATATTATTATACACTATATTCCAGTAAAATGCAATAACTTTCTGTAGAATTTTCATTAAAATTATCAAAAAAAGAGAAATCTGCAATTCATACAGATTTCTCTTTTAGTTTAGTCTTTCCTACTCAACAGATTCCCAAGTTTATCAGCCGCTTCTCTGTCATGTTGTTTGAGTGCATGGATATATGTTCTCAATGTAGTCGATTTATCGGCATGTCCCAACCGTTTGCTTATAGTCGCTATATCAACACCTTCTCCTATAAGCAAAGAGGCGTGTGTATGTCGAAGCTGATGAACAGTGAGGGGAGAGAGGTTGTTTCTCTTTAAGAATTTACTGAACCATTGAGTGGGTGTATCAGGAGCAATTAAATCTCCGTTGTCTTTGGTAAATAATTTGTTCTTATTAATCCAACTATCACCTAACTTTTTCTTCTCCTCGTCTTGCCATTCTTTGTATTTCTTTAATAAGTCTGTTAAGTCAGAGCAGATTGATATAGTCCTATTCCCAGCTTCTGTTTTGGGGCTATTCAATTCATAGATACCATATTCCGGTAAATATTGAATTTGCTTCGATACTGTGATTGTTTTATCATCAAAATCAATGTCAGACCATTCAAGAGCAACAAGTTCTCCACGTCGTAAGCCACTGAAAATAACAATATGAATCATTACTTTATATTTCAACGGTTCATTTTCTAAAAATTCCATCATTTTAATTAATTCATCAATATTATAATACATAGCTTCTTTCCTTTCTATTTTGGGTGGTTTGACTCGTTCTGCCGGATTTGACATTATGAGTTGCCAGTAAACCGCACTATTAAACATTACTTTGATTAATCGGTGGTAATGATTGATTGTTACCGCTGATAATTTCTTTTCTTTATCTATAGTATCGAATACTTTTAAAATCGGCATTTTTAAAACATTACAAATTTTATCAACGATTGCCTTTGTAGTGTTTCTCCCATTCAGGATTTGTCTAATGGTTCTGGTATTTATTTTAACAGAATATACTCTTTTCTCGAAGTCCGGCATTGATGATATTACATTTTCTTTTAATTTGTAACTATAGTCGAGACGTACTCCACCCTCACTTAAATTTTTGTAAAATTCCATTATATGAGTCGGCTGTATGCTATCTAACTTCTTATGTCCCAATGCCAGTAATATTCTTTTCAACAGTTTCTTATAATGAGTAAATGTTTTTGGTTTCAAATTAGGTTCTGCATAATCTGTCAGCCATTTTTCAGCAAATTCATTCAATGTAATATTACCGTCTAAATATGTACCTTTTTGGACTTCCTTTTCAAATCTGTCAAGTTGAACAATAAGTTCATGTTCGATTTGTTTGTCTGTCAGATTCTGGTCTAATTTAATTGTCTTATATTTCATCTGTCGTTTGTTTTGACTATCAGAACCGCAGGATACACCCAATCTGTATGAATTTAGTCCTCGTTTTTCTATTTGTCCCATTGATATTAAGCTCCTTTATGAAATAATTAATAGGTTCATATACCCGACAGAATCACTATCGGGTATATATTTCTTGTCTATTGCACTTTTCGGATTTGCGAATATCCGGTAGCGTCCGTATCATATTTGTATGTGCTATTTTTAAAGAGAATATTTTCAGTTGATTCTCTCTTGAGTTCCTTGATAAATTCGTCAAATAATATAAGATATTTAGTCCCTTTAGCACCAACACGGATATGCGGACAACTTCCGGCACGAATCCTTTTTCTTATTTCATATTGGCTCAATCCGGTTACTTTTGACGTTTCTTTAATTGCCATTAGTACCATAGCGGATACTCCTTTCTTTATAATTTATCAAAATTCTTATACCATTTATACTATCTCATAAATAATATATTGGCATGATTTGTTAAATTATTTTCTTCGCAACTTTTATAGATGCAATGAAGAATAATCAGGAGTAATAATATAAAATTGTCAAATTCGACTACTTCTGTCTTGAGGCAGAGCGTCGTTTTAGTTTTACTCAAAATAATATGGTTGTCTTGTTTAAAATAGATTTTTGTTCGCCGTCAATGCTATCCTCAAGAATATAATACTGATGGCACTGCACCACCTCCTTCATGGATTTAGATTATAACAGGTTGCCTTACACTACTATTGTATCATTTGCCACACCCAAAACCGAGTATCGGAGTGAAGTTATATAAAAGGTTTCCGATACTTCGGATTATGAGGTTGCGAATTGATTTTTACGTTTGGTCAAACTTGGACAGAAGCTGATATTTAATTTAATCTATTCTGATTCGTCAGATATTTTTCTGAATTTCCAAGAACCGCTAACTTTGTCTGTATAAATCTCCATAGATATATTTATTTGTCCTTTTTCATATAACACTTTCAAGACATCATTAATCTTATTCTTACCGTAACCATCTCTTATAGTCTCGGTGGTATTTTCGTCACTGCTGAATCCCTTTGCTTTTGTGCGATGACCATATACATCGCAGAATTTTTCTTGAAATTCTATGGCAAATTTATTTTTTTCGTTATTTATCTCCCTATCAAGCAACGATTCCAAATAATCGGAAAATCCTGTCATTTTCATATAAGTCAAATCATTTTCAGTTTCGTAAATCTGGTTAAACCAGCCAAGCTGATACTCCAAATACTTCTGACCGCTTAAAAAACTATGGTTATTATCGGATTCCTGCATTTCGGATAAAATGGATTCATACTTTTCGGTCATCATTTGTATTAATGACCGAGCTATTTTGTTCGGAGTGACATGAGCAGGAAACTCCCTGCTTCTTCCAAATAGATGTTTTGCATTTTCCCAATCATCAACTTTGCCATTGTAATATTTATTATAAAAATCCATTTGCTTATATGCTGAAGATTCAGAGAATAACTTATGTCTGCGGTTTCCCATATCATAATCGTAGTAGATATATTTTATTTCGTCTAAATCTTTTATCCTATTTACTATGAACTCGGAATCAAATCTTTTCAGATAAAGAGTAATCATTTCACCATTTTTTACTCTTATTCTTCCGAGCATTTGTAGGCATTTTGCCTTATTCATATCAGAGATTACTATGTTCGACAATTCTGAATCTTTTAAATTTATTCCGTTATCAAGAACCGATGTTGTAATCAGGATTTTCTGTTTAAATTTCTCATTGTCTATTATATATTGATAACTTTCTGAAATTTTCTTATTTTCATCATCATTTTTATATTCAGCGTTTCTTTTAATTTCAGCACTCATAACGAATATATCATCTTCTTTAAAATGATAACCGGATTCTGGGTGGATTAATTTTTCTTTGACTTTTTTACATTCACTTTCACTGTCAATAAAAATCAGCCATTTCTCTCCGCTCTCTGCGATTCTGGGATATAACTCATCGTAGTTTGTAAAGTATTTAATATCGAGAAAAGAATAATCCCGGTCAAAATGATAATAATACATGGTTTTATTTAAGAGAACTCGACGTTTATCTTCACAATCCCTATTAAAATCTTCAATATTTTCAAGTCTGAATTGGTTATCGCCTGTCAACTCCACAAATCTGGGGTCATCAAAATCATCTTTTCTAAAAAGAGAATCTTCGTCATCTATACTGTCAATAAGTTCTATAAGTTGTTTCTCTTTTTCTTGTTCATCTTCGAGTTCTCGTATTTGTCTGTATGTAACAATATCTTCTTTTTCGCATATAAATTCCAGACAATCAAAAGGTGTGGCGGTCATATACACTCTGATTGAATTTATGAACATTTCCACAATGCTATTTAAAATAGTATCGGTGTCAGGATTAAAAATAGAATCAGATGTAAAAAAGTGACATTCGTCTATTATGACATATAGATAATTTAAAGTAAAATATGGAGAATCAATATAATCAAGCAGTTCTTGATATGATTTAATTTTAACGAATGGGAATTTATTTTCGATTCGTTTTTTTATTTGTAATCTTAAAGCAATTCGGTTGCTCAAAAGTAAAACACTTTTATTTGGATTTGGAATATTCAGTTCCTCTACATATCGAAGTAATTTATTTTCTATGAAATGGTTTTTTCCTTTGCCAGTCGGTGCTGATATGAACACTGGTATCTCTGAAGTCCATTTCTTATAATCACTTCTAATTCCGTCAGCAACCCATCGAGAGTTACGTTTAAATAAAGTGATATTATAATTCCTAAATGGGCAGTTTTTTTGGTCTGCTGTTTTGTAATAAAGGTATTTGGTATCAAGTTCAATTTCTGTGTCAACTGGATTACATTCAGTATTAAGTTTACAACTTTCGCATTTTAGATAATAACAACCGTCTTGTTTAATAAAACCATTCTTGTCTTTATAAATATCATATATATAGTTCATGATATACCTCCTTCTATTTATTAAAAAATAATTTCTATGATTTATATATATACATTATTAGATTTTAGATTTTTTGCAGAAATTGAGAAATCTCCCATAATTGCTGGGTTATATCCACACCATGCCATTGTTTGACATGGTGTGGATTTTTTTGTTTTTAGGCAATTACTTCGATGTCAGCAGAATTATTCTCGTTCAATAATGATATGAAGTCCGTATCTATCTTGATTAATTCATCTTCTATCTGTGGCTCTAATCGTACCCGTAGCGTATCAGACTTCGGTTCTTCTCTCAAAATGCGACTGGGTATCATTGCTCTACGATACAGAGGATTTAGTTCATTTTTTAATCCTTTTATAAAATATTCCATATCATTTTGAGTAGGATTTTCAAGTGCCTCAAAATCTTTAATCATATCGGGAATAATTTCTTTACATAATTTCACATATACTTCTATTTCAAGTTCTTCAAGTTCTTCAAACCCTTCAAATTCGGGATTATTCAAAAAATATTGGTCGTATTCTTGAGTATCAATTTTAATAGATTTTAAATTTGATACTGGTTCAATATTTTTTTTATTTTCTAATATTTCTTTAATATCATTTTTTGAAAGCATTCTCGTGTCAGAAGAAAGATTTTTCGTTTTAGAAGCCTTGTGCATCTTTTTGGCTTTCGCTCCATTAAGTTCGTATCTTTTTCCAAATTCTCCATTTTCAGGTGCTTCTTCAGTTTCTCCAAGAAGTTCATCTAAATATTTTTTTTCTGTTTTATTAAGATGTGATATTTCTTCGGCTGCTACAATTCCAAATTCGTTATTATCAAGACGATTTAGTAAAGATTCACTTAAATTATGTATTGTCAAATACCGCGATACTGTGCGATTAGATAATCCAAAATTTTGTGCAGTTTCTTCATCTGAATTTAACTTTTTGCCAACTTGGCAGGAAGGTTTGAGTCCCTGAAGTGTATCGTTCACTTCATTTAATAAATCTGACCGTCTGCCTTGATTTTTGAGTATTTTGTGAT
>Ga0082212_10007222_pt1 | contig 14736 bp, 12 predicted proteins | sample TergutNt197P3_FD_71548 | JGI IMG/M metagenome (GOLD analysis project Ga0082212, IMG submission 71548) | Neocapritermes taracua P3 segment gut microbial communities from Petit-Saut dam, French Guiana - Nt197 P3 | ecosystem: Host-associated > Arthropoda: Insects > Digestive system > Gut ... | reverse complement strand
TATTGCGCCAGCAGCTTGTAATCCTTCTCATAGCAGTGGTAGCTGTTCGCGCGGTGCGTATAGCTGCCCACGGGCACCCCGAGCCGATCCGCGATGGATTTCTGGAGCATGACGAATGCGAAGGCGTTCATGAAGCTCGCCTCCGTCGCGTCGTTCGAGCGCATCAGGACTTTTTGGTGCAGCTTCCCGCCGCGGATCAGGAACTGCATGCTCTGCAGGCACGCGGGATCCGCGTTGAAGGGGTCGACCGCGTTGTCGCGGATCACGGCGACCGCTCGGCGCGAATCGGGGTTCCGCTGAAGCTCCCCGACGATGAACTCGATCTGGTTGAACCCCCCGTAGTTCACGAGGCGGTCGTGGTAGGTGTACTCCCAGCAATTCCCGTCGCCGATCTTGAAATCGAGGATCCCGTCGAGCACCTCGAGCACGTACTGCGAGAGCTCGCGGAAGCCCCCGATGTACAGCCTGGAGACCATCGGCTCCGCGAGCGGCTCCTCCGCGACGAAGGTCATCGAGACTTCCTTCTGCGTCTGCTTCCAATCGTTGCAACTGACGATCGCGCCCTCCTCGTCCAGCGCGAGGATCGCGGCGTGGTACGCCTCGGGTAGGGTCTTGCCGGTGACGAACAGCTCCTTCATCGCGGGCCTCCCTCGGGGGCGCGGCCCCGCGTTACCAGCGCGAGCGTCTCCCGCGCGATCGCGAGCTCCTCGTCCGTGGGGACGACGAGCACGGTCACCCTCGAGCCGGGCTTCGTAATGACCTGCTCGTCCCTCGCGGCGGCGTTCCGCTCGCGATCCAAATCGATCCCCATGAACTCGAGCCCCTTCAGGACGTCCGCGCGGGAGATCGGGTTGTTCTCCCCGATCCCCGCGGTGAAGGCGATCGCGTCCACGCCGCCCATCGCCGCCGCGTAGGCGCCGATGTACTTGCGGATCCCGTAGGACCAGACCTCCAGCGCGGCGGCGCACTTCGCGTCGCCCTCGCCGGCGGCGGCCATCACGTCGCGCATGTCGCTGGAGCGCTCCGAGAGCCCGACCAGGCCGGAGCGCTTGTTCAATACGTCGATCACGCCGCCGATCCCGATCCCCTCCTGCGCCATGACGTACTCGATGATCGTCGGGTCGATGGTGCCGGAGCGCGTCCCCATCAGGACGCCCTCGAGCGGGGACATCCCCATCGAGGTGTCGACGGACTTTCCGCCGTCCACCGCGCATATGCTCGCGCCGTTCCCGAGATGGCACACGATCGTCTTTACGGACCCGTACGGCTTCCCGAGCATCGCCGCAGCGCGTTCGGAAACGTATTTATGGCTTGTGCCGTGGAAGCCGTACTTCCTGATTTTATGCTTTTCGTAGAGCGAATTCGGAATGGCGTATAAGAACGCCTTCGGGGGCATCGTTTGGTGGAAGGCGGTGTCGAACACGGCGGTTTGCGGCACGCCCGGCATGTGCGCCTTGCACGCGCGGATTCCCGTGAGGTTCGGCGGGTTGTGAAGGGGCGCAAGCTTGCAACATTCCCTGATGACGTCCTTGACTTTCCCGTCTATCAGAACCGAATCGGAAAAGCTCTCCCCGCCGTGCACGACTCTGTGTCCGACCGCGCCTACCTCGTCGACCGATTTTATGACCCCGTGCGCGGGGTGCATCAGCGCGTCGAGCATCAGCCTTACCGCGTCGGAGTGATCGCTCATCGGCTCCGCGAGATCGAACTCCGCCTTTCCGGCGGCCTCGTGCTTCAAATTTGATCCGTCTATCCCTATGCGCTCGCAAAGGCCCTTCGCGAGGACGTTCTCGCCATCCATGTCGATAAGCTGGTATTTTAGCGAGGAGGACCCCGCATTGATCACGAGAATATTCATGCATTGCCTCCTTTACTTGGCGCAGGCGGCAGTTACCGCCGTCACGTCGATGATGTCCTGCACGCTACATCCGCGTGACAGGTCGTTCACCGGCATGGCCAGGCCTTGGATGATCGGGCCGATGGCTTCGGCGCCGCCCAGGCGCTGCACCAGTTTATATCCGATGTTGCCCGCCTGCAGATCCGGAAAAACAAGCACGTTGGCACGGCCTGCCACCGTGCTGTTTGGGCTTTTTAGCTGTCCGACCGCCTCCACAAGCGCGGCGTCGGCCTGTAGTTCACCGTCAAAAAGGAAATTGGGTTTCTTTCCCTTCAGAATTTCAACAGCCGCAGTTACTTTGTTTACATCATCGTGGCTTGCGGAACCTTTGGTTGAAAAAGACATCATCGCGACGACGGGTTCCACGCCGAGGAATTCACGGCAGGACTGGGCGGAACTTTCCGCTATATCGGCAAGCTGTTCGGAAGTGGGGTTGGGAATAACGGCGCAGTCGGCAAAGATCAGCGATCCGCCTTCGCCCCATTTACTGTCCAGACCGGCCATAACGAAACATGAAGAGGCTGTTTTAAGTCCGGGGACGGTGCCTATTATTGCGAGTCCGGCACGCAATACTTCTCCGGTTGTATTTACAACTCCCGCAACCATTGCGTCGGCGGCTCCGAGCCGTATCATCATGGAACCCCAGCGCAGGGGGTCGGCCATTTCGGTTTTGGCCTGTTCTTCTGTCATACCTTTGTGCTTGCGGAGGTTGTAATATTCCCCCGCGTATTTGTTCAGGTCCGCATCAGTACCGGGAAATATTATGTTGATACCGCCAAGATCAACCTTTTCTGTTTCCGCTATTTTCTTGATATCGGACACATTGCCCAGCAGAGTCACACTTGTGGCAAGCTGTTCGTCCATAATGGCACGCGCCGCCTTGATGATTCTCGGGTCGGTTCCTTCAGGCAGCACCAGCTTTTTTTTGCCGGATTTTGCCTTGTTCTTCATTATATTTACAAAGTCCATAATATCCTCCTTGTTATATAATACACTGATAAATAAAATTCCGCAAGTAGAATTTGGGCGCTAATAGTCAAAAGGCGGTTTGTATATACTGCAGGGCTTGCCCTGTGGTATTAAACCTTTTATAATGATACAGGAGTAGGACACAATGACCGATCTGCACAACGATATTCTGGAGGATGCGGATTTTGATACAATCCTTTCGCCGGACATCGACTTTACGGGAACTTTACATTTCGAAAAGCCCTTCCTTATCAGGGGCAAGGTCTCCGGTCAAATAAAGGCCAGCGGACTTTTGGTTATCGATGAAGAAGCTGTTGTCAATGCCGACATTGCGGGCACCCGGATAATAATCCGGGGTTACGCAAAAGGGGATATAACCGCATCGGAAAAAGCGGAGATTACCGCTTCGGGAAGGCTTGTAGGAAATATTACCGCCCCGGAGATCTCCATGGAAAGCGGATGTAAATTTAACGGGTGTTGCACAATGTCCGGAAAAAGCGAAGAAACATGAAATTAAAAAACATTGTCACGGCGGTTTTACTGATTATCGCAGCCTCTTCCGGCGCTTTCGGACAGTCAAGGCCCGACGCCCTGCTCGAATACCGGCAGGGGAATTACGAAAGGGCGGTTCAAATCTGCCGCAATGAAATATCCGCAAACGCCAACAATCTGGATTCTTACGTGGTTATCTGCTGGAGCCTTGTGCGTCTGGGCCGTTACGAAGAGGCCTTGCAGAACGCCCGTATAGCCCGCAACCTCAGCCGCTACGACACCAGGGTGGTGGAAATTTTAGGCGAAATATACTACTTCCAGGGCAGAAACAACGAGGCCCTGCAGTATTTCCAGGAATATGTGAATCTTGCGCCGGAAGGACAGCGAATCGACCTGGTGTATTACTATATCGGAGAAATTTACATACGGATGGGAAAATTCCGTCATGCGGATATTGCCCTTTCCACTGCGGTTCACTGGGTACCGGGAAACGCCGACTGGTGGGTGAGGCTTGCCTTTTCACGGGAAAACGCCGGCGATCTGACAGAGGCGGTTGCCGCCTACGAAAAAGCCCTTGCGCTTAATTCCCAACTTTCCGATGCGAGGCGCGGCCTGGAACGGGCCAGGCAGGCATTGGCAAGGTAGGGCAACATACAATGCCCCCGTACAAAATACCCGCTCCCCGTAACCCATTCCCCGGTCTCCGCCTCTAATGTTTCCCGTCGTTGTCCGTAATCTGGGCTGCAAGCTCAACCAGCTTGAAGGGGAAGCTGTCGCCGGTTCTTTCAAACAAGCCGGTTTTCCCCTGAATACCCGGGGCGGGGCAATCGACGGACCGGGAATAATTATCGTCAACACATGCACGGTCACTTCAAAGGCCGATCAGAAAGCCCGCAGGGAAATCCGTCAGGCGTTGCGGGAAAACCCCGGCGCGTGCGTCATTGTCGTCGGTTGTTACGCCCTCCTCGATTCGGGGGAAATCGAATCGATTGAAGCCGGGGGTGGAAAACGTCTTTTTGTGCCGAAGGGGGAAGGCTCCGGGGCGGTAAAAAGTATCCTCCTTGAACTTCCCAAATACCTGCTGGAAAATAACGCTGAAAAAAAAAAACTGCCCTTACTCCTGGAATCTTTTTTTAAAAACGCAAAAGTAAATTCTCCGTTCGACTTTAACCCCGGTGAATTTATTTCACATTCAAGAGGTTACCTAAAAATACAGGACGGATGTGACGGCAACTGCGCCTATTGCCGCGTGCCCCAGGCACGGGGTAGTTGCTTAAGCCTGCCGAAAGAAACCGCTTTGGAAAGGATCCTTTTTTTTGAGAATAAAGGCTGCGCGGAAATAATGATAACCGGGGTGAACATCACACAGTACAACGCTTCCGGCTGCGGCCTTGCGGAAATTCTTGAGTACCTGTTGGAAGGCTCAAGGAATATCGCCCTGCGGATTTCGTCCCTTGAACCTGAGGGGATAAATAAAAAACTCGCATCGGTGCTGGCCCACCCCAGAATACGTCCCCATTTCCACCTTTCCGTGCAATCCGGCAGCAATGCCGTTCTGAAAAAAATGGGCAGAAAATACAGCGCCGAAGATGTGGAAACGGGAGCGGCATTGTTACGTTCGGCAAAAGACGATCCGTTTCTGGCCTGCGACATTATCGCCGGTTTTCCCGGTGAAACCGAAGATGATTTTTTACAGACTTTTTCACTGTGTGAAAAAACACATTTTGCGTGGATCCACGCCTTTCCTTTTTCCAAACGCCCGGGAACGGCGGCTGTTTTTCTAAAGAATACAGTTTGCGAAAGGGAGGTAACACGGCGGGTGCGGACTCTAACGGATCTGGCGTTAAAGGGAAGGCGGGAGTACGCCGGCCGGTGGCTCGGACGGGAACTGGCCGCCGTTGCCGAAAAGGCGAAGGGGGTTCAAAAAGGTTACTGCAGGGCCGTTTCGGAAAATTACCTGAAACTGCTTATTGAATGTCCTGGCGAAATTCCGCCGCCGGGATCGTCTCTGCGTTGCGTTCCCGTATCGCTTTGCGAAGACGCAAACGGCGTAAAACCTGATGCAATCGCCGTTCTTTAAATTCTGTAAAATTTTCTCACAAAGAACACGGAGTACACAAAGTCCGCAAAGTGAAATTCAAATTCTCATCCTAATCTCCGTGCCCTTTGTGTTCTCTGCGTCCTCCGTGAGAAATATTTCCGAAAAATTCCCCTACAAGTGCAAGCCGTTCAGGTAATCCTCATAGGCCTTCTGGGCGTTCTTTACAGCTTCTCTGAGCCTTTCCAGTTCCGGTGTCATACCGTCAATTTCCCTGTCAAGCGATTGAAGCCGGGCAAGGTATTCCTGTCCCTGGGAGGTCTGGTTTCCCGCCGCCTCAATGTTTTTTCGTACCCGGTCCTGTTCCGAAAGGAGGAAGGTACGGCGGATCTCCGCCTGGTTAACCTCGACTTCGGCGGCGTTAACGGCCTTTCTTAGATTTACAGCCTGCTGCAAAGCGGCCCGGATGTTCTGGGGGATCTCCTGATTACTCGCATAGGACAGGAATGTTTCCTGCCTTGTCTGTAAAAGGGTGATACGTTCCGTCAGCGGGCGCGTTTCAAGGACAGTGAGAATTGTCTCCTGCTGCCCCCCTGCAAGGGTTATGTTGAAACGGTAAAGTGAAGGGGTTCTCTCATCCGCCCGGGGCGATTCTAAAACAGTACCCTGTGTTATGGGATGTTCGACAACCACCGCTTTTGCCTGGTTCCCGTTGTTTTTAAAAGTGTAAATTTTTGTGTAATCCTGGCTGCGGTTAAAGGTCATAACGCCTCCCGAGACGGTAACAGAAACCATTTTGCGGGAACCGGAATCCGTTACCGTTCCAACAACGGAAAGATCCTCCCCGTAGGAGATAAGCCGTTTTTCACCTTCGTTCCAGAATTCTATAAGGGCGTCGCCGGCATAGGCGCCGCCGTCGTAAACGGTAATCGGGCCGGCGGGCAGCTTCATACCGCTTGTGTTTGTAAGTTCCGCACCGAGCCTGGGGTGTGTGTTTCTTCCTGTCTGGCCAGCGGAAAAGATCAGCAGTTTGCGCGCCTCAAGAGGGGCTTCCGTAAGGGGAAGCATGGCGCTCATTTTGCGGTCCAGGTTTACCGGGTTTTTTATGGTAAACTCGAACTGATCCCCTGCGGCGGCTCCGGCAGCAGTTTCAACTACACCGCCCGCCATGTTTGCCGATTTGGCTGTTGTATCCATATCCATCATGGCAGATTCCATGACCATCATCGATTCCGCCTCCATCACGGGCGAGGCGCGCATCCTGGCAGCCGAAGGGGCGGGGACCGGTGGCGCGTAGCCCGAATCGTGGGTAACAGCAGAGGCGGCTCCGGCGATGGCAAGGGGCAGGGTAGGCCGGAACAAATAGTAGGGGGGGTACAGTTTCTGGATAAAAGAGGCCGGCCTGCCGGCAACCAGTGAAAGCTCGACATTTTTCCAGTCCGAGTCTCCGTCGTTGTCAACAATGGCCCAGCCCTGAAACAGGGATTTCGATGCATCCCTGCCCATATCCAGCCGGTATGAAACTTTCCATACGGGCGCGGGAATTACATAACTTAAAGTAACCCTGCGGCTGCCGTTTCCCGGCAGATGCACAGCAAGATCCCGTGTATCGGAATTCCTTGAAAATAAAATAAGATCAAGCGCCCGTTTAAGATCGGAGTTTATTTCCGGGTCTTTAAAATTCACCGAACTTATTTCGCCCAGATCAAACCGTTGCAGCCCTTTCTCCGTAAGCAGGGACAGCCACGGCTCGACGGTACTGCCCCCCGTCAGGGGGCTGCCCCCCATAAGGGGGCTTATAGACGACTGGTACTCGATTCCAATGATCCTCCCGCTGATGGGGGAGGGGGCCGTTATTTCCACCTCCGTGCCGCGCAGCCTGTTCAGTATGGCGGCCATGGCCGGGTTGTCGGAAAGGTCGACTTTAAGACTCCGCAGTGTTTGGATCAATGTCTGTTCGGACTGGTACGTCACGGAAGGATTTGCCGAAGCGGGATCGTTCAAAACAAGGGATTTTAGAGCGTCGTTCACGTCGTTAGCCTTGAAAGGAAGATTGACAACAACGGGGCCGCTGACGTTTCCCGAATGTTCGTAATAGGCAAGCCCCGATGAAAAAATTGAAATTTTTACAGGCGGAATGTTAGCTGAAACCGCATCATCCCGAATCGCCTGCGCGAAAATTCCCGAGGTTGTTAAACCAAAAACCAGCAGACCGCAAAAAAACTTTTTCAAAAACCGCATCATGCCACTCTCCTTTTGCCTTCTCTTAAAATTCTCTCACAGAGATCACAAAGTCCACAAAGTCCACAAAGTTTATTTAAATTCTCCGTGGCCTCCGTATCTCCGTGTTCTCCGTGAGAAACATTCCGAAAATTCATCATATCTCATAGACATAGCCTTTTTCCAGTTTCAGCGTGATTGTCGATTGATCGCAAAGCTCCGACGGTCCGAAGTACTGTATCGGGCCGGGGGCGCGGTAAGAGGTTTCGACCGCCCATCTGTCACGTACCGATTTATACGCCTTGAAGGGGCCGCCTTCAAGATCGACCAACGCTTTTTTTATAACGGGTTTTTTTTCTCCGTTCCGCTTTTCAAGGTTCATCATCATAGTAAAGGGAATTCCCCCCGCAATCCACTCATTGGCGGGGGCGGTAAGGTTGCGCACACTGGCGAGGTAGCCGGTAAGCCCCGACGCAATGAGCACAAACGCACTGTAGCCCAGCGAATAACAGTAGTCGGCGTCAAAATTGGAGGGGTAGGCGCATCTTCCGTCATAACCGAAAAAATGGGCGAGGGCGCTGAATTTTCCTTTGTACACACCCTCATTCTTCAATTCCCGGAGTTTTTTTTCAACCATGCCGATCAGCAGTTTTTCGGTTTCTATCATCGAAACCTGTATATTCCCGTGCGGATCTTTTTCCATAATGAATTCCTTGGCAATATCCGGGGGCAGGGCCTTGAGAATATTAAAGGACGCTTCGGTGATCTGTTTGCCAAACCAGATGAGTTGATCGGGAAAGAAATTGATTTTCTGAAATTCCTCCCTGCTTCGGGCGATGGCTTCGTTCAGTTCCGCTATAAGCTGTTTTATTTCGGGGATAAATTCCACCAGCCCCTCAGGTACCAGAACTATCCCGAAATTTTCTCCGTTATCCGCCCGTTTTATTATCGAGGCGCATATCTGGTCTACAATCTTGTTTAATGAGAAACTGCTCTTTTCGACTTCTTCGGAAATAAGGCAGATATTGGGCCTTGTCCGCAGGGCGCATTCCAGGGTAATGTGGCTTGCCGTTCTGCCCATCAGCTTGATGAAGTGCCAGTATTTTTTGGAGCTGTTCGCGTCGCGCATCAGGTTGCCGATTAGCTCGCTGTAAACTTTGCATGCCGTGTCAAAACCGAAAGACGCTTCGACATATTCGTTTTTCATATCGCCGTCAATGGTTTTGGGGCAGCCGACAACCTGTATGTCCGAACCGTTCTCAAGAAAGTACTCGGCCAGCATCGCCGCGTTGGTGTTGGAATCGTCGCCGCCGATAATCACCACGGCGTTCAACCCCAGTTTTTTGGCCGTTTCAAGAGAGGCGGCGAACTGTTCGGTTTTTTCTATTTTTGTCCTCCCCGATCCGATAATGTCAAACCCGCCCGTGTTCCTGTACTTGTTTATTATTTCATTGGTGAGGATCTTTGTTTTGTTGTTAACAAGGCCGGCCGGGCCGTCCAAAAAACCGTACAGAACGGAGTTGGGATTCCCTTTTTTTAACCCGTCAAACAACCCCGAGATAACGTTATGCCCCCCCGGCGCCTGTCCTCCCGAAAGAATAACCCCCACTTTAAGTTCCCGGCCGAAGATTTCGTTTTTAATCTTTGAAAAAGTGACAACAGGTTTTCCGTAAGTCATGGGAAATTTTTTATTTATTTCGTCCGTGTCCGTTGCCGCTCCGGTAATAGTGCCGGTCTCAACGGCGATGTCGGTAACATAACCCGAAAGACTCAGGGGAAGTTTCGGCGTATAACCATATCGTGCTTTTTGTAATGCTGTGATTTCCATTTGTTCTCCTGTGGGTATCCTATCTAAAAAGATAGACAAACTCAACACGATGAAACGCCGGTTATTTACCGCAAATTTCATATTTTTAGGCGGATATTCACACTATTTGCCGTACTTTACCCGGGATGGAACACATTTATATTGACTTAATGCAAGTATAATATATACTATACTTGTCAGGGGGCGCTTATGGCTCAAGTTTCACTGTATCTTGATGAAAAAACCTTTGAAAAAGTGGAAACTGCCGCGCATTTGAGTGATATATCAATCTCAAAATATGTGGCGGAAATCATCCGGGATCATTTTGTTTATAAGTGGCCGTCCGGTTATGGCGAATTGTTCGGGTCGGTATCCGACAAAACTTTTTTTCCGCACGGCTCTGAAAAGATCACGGAAGATACCGTCCGGGAACCTCTATGATGTATTTTTTTGACACGAATATTTGTATTTATTTTTTGAAAGGAATTTTCCCCGGCATACAAAAAAAGATGCTTGAATCCCAACCCGGCAAAATAAAAATACCCGCAATGGTTGCGGCTGAATTGGTTTATGGAGCCTGGAAAAGCAAACAGGCGGTCAGTAATACGGAAAAGGTGGGCAGGTTTTTAAAACCCCTGCAGATTATTCCGTTTGATAAGGAAGCCGCTTTTATTTACGGCAGAATCAGATCCGCCCCGGAAAAAAACGGCAACCCCGTCGGATTCAACGATTTGATTATAGCTGCAACAACTTTAGCACATAACGGCACTCTGGTTACAAACAACACTGCGGAATTTTCCCGCATTGAAGGCCTGGTTTTGGAAGACTGGACCAATACGGGGCAAAGTTAGTGTTTTGTTAAATGGGACTATCTCCCCTTTACTATTATAATCAAGTATAAGGGAATCATAAAATCCCGATAGTTACCGTCATTTCATTTTCATCAGGATCGTGATTCCATGTCACAGGCCGCGAAGGAACTGTAGTGAAATTGGGGTTTGCGGTATATATTGTTGCGGTTATACCTGCATCTCCTACATCAAGTTCCATTTCAGTCTTGTTGCCGCCGGCATCTATATATTTATCAGCCTTTAGTATGACTTCTACGCCTGAATCGTTTGTAACGATCAAATCGATTGGATCAACGTTTTCGAAAATGTATATATCACCGTTCCTTTTCATTCTAACACTCATAGCTCCGGGTACGCTAATGCTTTTTGGAGGTTGTGTGTATTCTTCGATTTTATAAACCTTAAATTTATCCGGTGAAAGACTGTCAGCGCCGCCGTTGTATACATACGAGACAGTCTTGGAAGAATCGTTTTTTACCACAGCGGTGTATGATTCTTCTTTACAGAAAGAAAACAGGAAGATAGTTCCGATCAAGACCAAAATAAACAACTTTTTCATAGTTCCCTCTTATCGGATAACTTATCATACACGGGTAGTATTGTCAATCCACGTCCGGTGACTGTCACCCTAAAGGCGGTAACCTATGATTTTCCCAATATTCCTTTGGCACAACGATTCTGGTTTCTTTGTACCGGGGAAAAGTAAAATCATTTGTATTGCCGGTTATTATAAAATCAGAGGTCTATTTTATCTTCCAAGAATAGCTCATAGATTATACGATATGGATAACTTCTCTGAATAAGTAGAAAAGAGGGAAGATATTTAATTTCAGGCATTTATTGAATTATTATAATCCGAGATCATTTTACGAATGGGGGCAAAAACCTCATTATGCGAAAGTCGTTTTGGGTTTGAACGGGCCTCGGCTCCGGCTTCCAGTAATTTTTGGTAGATTTCGCTTTCAAAGTTCATTTCTTCCCAGTTTTCCATGCTCATGACAACTATGTCGCCATATCCATTATTGGTTAAAAAGACAGGTTCGTCATTTTCATGCACAATTTTGGTTATTCCGGACAAGTCTGTTTCCAAGTCTGTTATTGGGCGTATTACAGGCATTTATCTCTCCCAAAATTATTTTAGAATATATTGCATATATTATGCAATCCTTTATCCGCATTAAACCGTCTTCAATCCGCGTCCATCAGCGGTTACTCTTAAATATTTTCTCGCGGAGACGCTGGGAACGCAGAGGCCACGGAGGAATCTTTATTTTTTTCAGTTGAAAAAATAAAAACTATTCTTGACACGCTGTATTCCACAGGATACACTATAAACATGATAATGGTAAGGGAAACAGAAAAATTCAGTAAATGGCTTCGAAATCTGAAAGATCCTGTTGCCCAATCCTTAATAACAGCACGTATCCGACGTATTTCTACCGGTAATTTCGGTGATGTAAAATCATTGGGCGATACTGTTTCCGGATTGCGTATTGATTACGGGCCTGGTTATCGGGTTTACTTTACCCGGTGCGGAGGTGAAATAATTATCCTGCTTTGCGGTGGAACCAAAACCACGCAGATTAGAAATATAGAAACCGCTCAGAGAATGGTGAAAAATATTGAGGAGATATAGTATGAAACCTGTTAAAACTACAGTATGGGATCCGGCTAAATATCTTGAAACAGAAGAACAAATAGCCGTGTATCTGGAAGACATTTTTAAAAGCGGCGATCCGGATTTAATCGTTGCCGCAATTGGCGATGTTGCCAAAGCACGCGGAATGTCAAAAATAGCCGATGACACAAACCTTGGAAGGGAAAGTCTTTATAAATCATTATCGCTGAACGGAAACCCTTCATTTGAAACAGTTGTTAAAGTCCTTTCTTCTATTGGGTTTGTCCTGCGTCCTGCACCCGTGTCCTAAAAGTTAAAATTTGACCACCAAGTACCCGGGAGGAATCTTCGGTTTTTAAACGCTGATTACGCTGATATTTGACAGATGTACGCAGATAGCGACCCGAAAATCCGCGCTAATCCTCTTCAATCCGCGTCCATCAGCGGTTACTCTTAAATATTTTCTCGCGGAGACGCTGAGATCGCAGAGGCCACGGGGGAATCATCGGTTTTTTAAACGCGGATTACACTGATATTTGACGAATGGACGCTGAATTAAAGAGTTTCTCACGGAGGGCACGGAGTTCTGTAACACGGAGGACTCGGAGGGGAATTCAATTCTTCTCCTCTTTTCTCTCTGCACTCTGCTCTTTCTTCTTTCCTCCGTGTAACTCCGCGTTCCACTCCGCGTAACTCCGTGGTTTTTTCTTTCAACATTTTCCCTGCGATCTTTGCGCCCCTGCGCCTCTGCGTGAGGCATTTCTAAAAAATTTCTCGCGGAGACGCTGAGATCGCAGAGGCCGCAGAGGGGATATTCGGTTTTTTAAAGGCCCGTTCCGCGCAGGGCGGAACGGGTTTTGGGGATGTTAATTGTTATTTTTCCATCCACGTCCGGTGACTGTCACCCTAAAAATCAACATCCTCCCAGTCAATGATGTAGGTCATGATGGGGCCGGACGGCAGTTCCTGAACTTCAATGGTTGCTATCTTTGTGCTGGCACCTGCCCACAGTAGAATCGTGTAATCATCATCAGCGGCGTATGGGCCCACAGTTGTTATTTTATGGACAGTAGATAGGGTGTGATCATCAATTATAGGATCTACGTGGGTGGTGTTATAGAGGTTAAGGCTTTCATTGTGCTGTGTGATTTTATAATCATTAGTAGTTGCTTTCAGAATGCCGTCAAGCGCCACCCATGTGTAATTCCCTGGGGATGATATAAAAACAACACCCGGATCACCGAATATGCCTTCCGCCTTAGCAGATAGCCCACTCGAAATTGCCGTCGAACCACTGCCCAAGGTTATGGTCACTGTTTTGCCGGACCGCAAGGCCGAATCAACCTCGAGGCCAAAAGGGTTTCCTAATCCTGACCCCGATCCATCGTTCAGTTCATAAATGTCGGATACGTCTAACACCGGTGTCGCCTGGAAATTAACGGTTATGGGAAGACCCGATGTATTATGGGTGGTGCTTCCTGCGGCATGCACTACCGAAAGCGTGCTGGTATTCGAAAAGCTATTCGCACTTACCCCGACAAAGGTAAAACCGGATGCGGCATTAAGGGTAAAGGTAGCCGTGTAAACGGTACCCGGATCGAAGGCCCCTGTGTGCGCAGATCCTCCCGTGACCGTCCACGTAATGGATCCTCCTGTATACCCGGTACCGCTAGCAACGGTGGAGGTAGCACTGCCGCCATTTGCAGGGGCCATTATACCCAGGTTCCCGGCTGTAATAGTAGTATCTGTTACCGGAAAGTTTACAGTTAACGTAATATCGGTGCCGTTATTTAAACTATCAGATACCGAACCGGAAGCACCTGTGTTTGACCAGGTACTGGTGAAGCCGGTAAATGTATAGCCGGAGTTGGCCGTAAGGAGGACAGTCGCCGTGTAAGTGGTGGCGGATGAAAAAATTGAAGCAGTAGGGCTCCACGTGATGGTTCCGGAGTACTGAGTTGTGCCCGTAATAGTTGACGGGGCGGTACTGCCCGTGGCCGGGGCGGCTATGCCCAGATTCCCAGCTGCAATTGGGGTGTCAACACCATCGGGCGTCCATTGTGCGTACAGCTTGATCGTTGCACCATCCGCCAGAGTAAGACTTGTAACGTTTTGTCCGTTTGTGTAAGTTGTACCGCCCCCTCCGGAAATAGTGTTCCACCCGGTGAAGGTATAATTGGTGTAGGTAAATGTATTGGAAGTCAGAGATGATGTAACACCGTAAATGTGGGTACTGTCAGACATGATTTGAGAGCCGTCAGCACCGTTTTTATCGTATTGAAACTTGTATTCATTGGGTTTCCATACGGCATAGAGAGTGACAGTACCACCTGCCGTACCGCCTAAGTCGACAGTTTCCCCATTGGTATATTCTACATTAGTCCCAGGGGGATTGGTGTCCCAGCCCGTGAAGTTGTGACCGGTTTTTGAAAATCCATTTAGTTTCAGAGACTTGGCCTGCCCAACGTTAAAAGAATCGTTTGCCATTGTTCCGCTGCCAAGGCTAGAGTTGTATATAACGGTATAGGAGTCAACCCCCCCACCCCCCGTTGACGGGAAGTTTACGGTAATTCTAATTGTACTTTCTGCGGGCGTACCGGGAATTACCGTGCTAGCACCGGTGTTCGACCAGGTGCCGGTGTAGGGTTGAAAGGTATAACCCTGAGTGGCTTTAAGGTCGACATCCGCCGAGTAGGTGGTATTGGCTAAAAATTGCCCTGTGTGTGGGGTAGTTCCCTCTCTCCAGAAGATTGCTTCGCCTGTGTACCCGGTGCCGTCCCCAACAGATTCTTGCGGGGTGCCGCCTGTGGCCGGGGCGGTTATGTTAAGGTTCCTTGCGGGAAC
>Ga0082212_10007221_pt1 | contig 14737 bp, 10 predicted proteins | sample TergutNt197P3_FD_71548 | JGI IMG/M metagenome (GOLD analysis project Ga0082212, IMG submission 71548) | Neocapritermes taracua P3 segment gut microbial communities from Petit-Saut dam, French Guiana - Nt197 P3 | ecosystem: Host-associated > Arthropoda: Insects > Digestive system > Gut ... | reverse complement strand
AACTGGATAAGGAAAAGCTGCTCTCCATCGGCGCTGTACCAGAAAACGTTCCAGCCGGTAGGCAGGCGGCAGATGACGGCAATTTCATCGTGTACGGAAGAGTGCAATCCCGCAATATTGGGAAAGGGGCCGCCGCCCTGTCCGCCCTGCCCAAGGTATTCAATAAAACGTCCATCCGCATCAAAATGGAGAATCACGCTGTTTAGCTGTGTATTATTTTCCATATCATAACTGTGCCGTTCCCGCGGCAATTGTTCCTCAACAAAAATATGTTTGCGGGAATCTACGGCGATTTTTCCGGGTAAACGCAGCGGATAGGTAAAAGCCCAGCGGGTTGCCTGTACGCCGTTTTCTGCATTGGTTTTCAGGCTGGCAGGTTCAGGGTTGGTTTCGTCATTGTAGATCATGAACAGGAGGTTGCCGTAGGAGTTGTAGCGGACGATTTTCCCGCTGCCTGAATCGACAATGAAAAAGAAACCGTCCCTCATGGCAAGTTCCGCCCGCCTCCTTCCCCCGTCTCCCTCAAGGCCGAAAAGGGCAATTTGATCCTCCATCGGGCCGATGTCGAGGGTAAAGAGATTCTCCCGCTGTATGGAATCTATATCAGGGCGGGAGCATGCCCCCAGGAGGCAAAGCGCTGCCAGCAGCAAGGACAGGAAGTGTTTCATACTGAGTCTATTATGGAAAAAACGAAGCACTTCGGCAACAGGTGTCTGGTTTCATTTGAAGGGTGTCAGGCACCATCTAACTTGTCTCTCCCCCTTTTTTTCGCTACCATACATCCATGATGGAAAAATTTATCAAGGCGCTGTTTGGTTCGCAGCATGAGCGGGACCTGAAGGCCTTGCTGCCAATATTGCACGCGGTAAACGAAAAAGAAACATGGGCCGCCGGACTTGCAGGGGAGGAGTTTCCCAGGCAGACCGAAAGGCTGCGCGAACGTTACGGAAACGGAGAAAGCCTTGATGCGCTTCTGCCGGAAGCCTTTGCCCTGGCGAGGGAAGCCGCCCGGCGGAATCTCGGCGAACGGCCATACGACGTGCAGGTGCTTGGCTCTGTTGTGCTGCACCAGGGCAAGATTGTTGAAATGAAAACAGGCGAGGGCAAGACCTTAATGTCTGTCGCCGCCGCATATCTTAACGCCATTCCGGGCAAAGGCATTCACGTTGTTACGGTAAACGATTATTTGGCAAGCCGGGATGCCGAATGGATGCGTCCGATTTTTAGTTACCTTGGCCTGAGCGTAGGAACGATCCTGTCCGACATGGACAATGAACGGCGCAGGGAAAACTATGCCTGTGATATTACCTATGGAACCAACAATGAATTTGGCTTTGACTACCTCCGCGACAATATGCACCGGGGCATGGATAGCAGAGTGCAGAGAGGACATAACTTCTGCATTGTTGACGAAATCGATTCGATACTGATCGACGAAGCGCGTACCCCGCTGATCATTTCCGGCGCGGCGGAGGATGATACCTTCAAATACGCCGAGGTTGACAGGCTTCTTGGCAGTCTCAAAGAAGTGCAGAAAAAGGAAAACGGCGAATATCCGGATGAAACCCAGGGCGAGGCGGTAATCGGAGACTATAAGATCAACGAAAAAAACAAAAATGTATCATTCAGCAACCAGGGACTTGCCACGATTGAGGAAATCCTGCAGAAACGAAGCCTGATTCAGGGAGCGATTGTTGACGAGGAAAATTTTGAATATATTCACTACTTTACCCAGGCGCTGAAAGCCCACAAACTCTTTCACATCGACGTTGACTATGTGGTGCAGGACGGTCAGGTGCAGATTGTCGATGAATTTACCGGACGTATCCTGCATGGACGGCGCTATTCGGACGGGCTGCATCAGGCGATAGAAGCAAAGGAGCGGATCAAAATAGCGCAGCGTAACCGTACGTTGGCGACTATTACCTTTCAGAATTATTTCCGCCTGTACTCAAAAATTTCCGGTATGACCGGTACGGCGGATACCGAAGCCGTTGAATTTAATAAAATTTACAAGCTTGACGTAGTGGTTATTCCGACAAATCTGCCCGTTGTACGGGCTGATGAAGACGATGTTGTGTACCTCAATGAGGATGAAAAATACAAGGCGCTCGGTGACGAGATTGCCGAGGCCAACAAGAAAGGTCAGCCCATGCTTGTCGGTACGGTTTCCATTGAAAAATCCGAAAAAATTTCCGCCCTGCTTACCCGCCGCGGGGTGCGTCATGAGGTGCTGAACGCAAAAAACCATGCCCGCGAAGCGCTGATAATCGCCGAGGCGGGTGCAAAAGGTTCGGTAACGATTGCGACTAATATGGCAGGACGCGGCACGGACATCAAGCTCGGCGGCAGCCCCGAGCATCGTGCCCGCAGGAGAGCCGGAACTGCGGCAAGTCCTGAACAGTACGCCGCCATTTTCCGCGAAGAATTTGAGAAATGGAAAAATGACTATGCAGAAGTAAAGAGTCTCGGCGGACTGTATGTAATCGGCACCGAACGGCACGAAAGCCGCCGTATCGACAACCAGCTCCGGGGACGTTCCGGCAGGCAGGGCGATCCCGGCAAAAGCAAGTTTTTCATATCCATGGACGACGAGTTGATGAGGCTCTTTGGCGGGGAAAAAATGAAGGGCATCATGTCCAAAATCGGCATGGAACCGGGTGAGCCTATTTACCACCCCTGGCTGAACAAAAGCATAGAAAACGCCCAGAAAAAAGTCGAGGAACGCAACTTTGAAATTCGCAAACACCTGCTGGAATACGACGATGTGCTCAATCAACAGCGAAAGTACATTTATGAGCAGCGGGATGCGATACTGCTTGATAACGAACTAAAAAAACGGGTTAACGACGCAAGCGCAGATATGGTGGGAATTTTAATTGGAGAATTCAGTCATGCGCAGAGACAGGATATGCCTGCCGCCCTTAAGGATCTTGGCGAGCAGCTTCGCCTGAAATTCAATTATCAGCTTGCACTTGAACACCACAGCGCTGAAGCAAAGAATTCAGACCTGCTGGAAAAACGAATAATCGCCGATCTGGAACAGGATATTGACGACAAGGAAGCGGTTATCGGAACGGCTTACCTCAACATGATTATCAGGGACAGTTACCTTAGCGCAGTTGACCGCAGGTGGCTGGATCATCTTGAAAACATGGAAGCCCTGCGCGAGGCAGTGTATCTGCGGCACTATGCGCAGAAGAATCCCCTTACCGAGTACAAGGTTGAAGGTTTCCAGATATTTGACCGCATGATCGACGACATCCGCCAGGAAATTGCTTCGCGCCTGCATTTGGTGCGGATACAGGCGGCGCCGGACGGCGATGCGCGCAGGGCTGCGAGCCGCACATTCACCACTGCACAATCGGCGAGTCACTCAAGCATGGATTCATTCGGCGCGGCCAACGTTGGCGCAGGTGCCCGTGACGGCGTTTCACAGGTGAGGGCCGCCAGCCGTCCGGATGGCGCTACGGTGGTTCGCAGCCAGCCAAAGGTAGGCCGCAACGACCCCTGTCCCTGCGGCAGCGGGAAAAAGTACAAGCACTGTCATGGCAGATAGGGGCATCAATGTTTAACAGCATACAGGGAATTGTCAGCGGAAAGGAACCGGAGGCGGCATTTATCCTTACCGGTGGCCTGGAGTGGGAAATCGCCATGCCCGCCACCGACATTGAACTCCTGCCGCCCGCCGGAAATGAATGCCGGATTTTTACCTGGCTGTACCACCGCGAAGATCAGATGCGGCTGTTTGGTTTTTCCGGTGAAATCCGGCGGAATACCTTTCTGGAACTGCTCAAGGTCGAAGGCATTGGCCCCAAAAATGCCCTGAAAATAATGGGCGGCATCAGACAGGAAGAGCTTGAGCGGGCGCTTGAGACCGGCGATCTGGCGCGGCTTGAGGCGGTTCCCGGACTGGGAAAAAAGACCGCGCAGAAAATGCTTTTGGCAATGAAGGGAAAGCTGGTTCACGTGCCGGCGGCTTCCACGCCGGTCTCGCCGTACGGCGACCTTATCGAAGCGTTAGCGGCAATGGGCTATGAAAAGCGTACGGCTTCTGAAGCCATCGCCCGTGCAGAAACCGGTCTTCCTTCCGATCTGCCGGCGGCGGAAAAAGAAAAACTGCTGTTCAAAAACGCCATTGTTTACCTGAGTGCAAACCAATAAATGCGTCCCTACCGGGGCGTTGATGGAGTTACCTGTCCGATGGGAAAGAAAAGCACAGAAAGTACCAGTATTGTCCACCCTGAATCGATTCCCGGTGAAGATGAACGCGACCTGAACCTGCGCCCCCGGCGTCTTGGTGAATTTATCGGCCAGCAGGCGATGAAGGATAATCTTTCGGTATTTATCGGCGCGGCAAAGGAGCGCCGCGAAAGCCTCGATCATCTTTTTCTGATAGGTCCGCCGGGGTTGGGAAAAACAACCCTGGCGCAGGTGGTGGCAAATGAACTTGAAACCGGCTTTGTGCAAACATCGGCGCCGGCAATGGACAAGCCCAAAGACCTGGTAGGCCTTTTGACCAATTTGAAGAAGGGCGACGTATTTTTTATCGACGAAATTCACCGGCTTAAGCCTGCCATCGAGGAGTTGTTGTACATAGCGATGGAAGACTACGAGCTTGACTGGATTGTTGGGCAGGGACCGATGGCGCGGACTCTGCGAATCCCCATTCAGCCATTTACCCTGGTTGGGGCAACGACCAAGGCGGGGATCGTCTCAGGGCCTTTGATCAGCCGTTTTGGCATTACCTGCCGTTTTTCGTTTTACCGGCAGGAGGATATGGAAGCGATTGTCCGCCGTTCGGCGGGACTGCTTGACATAACAATCAATGCCGATGCGGCCTCTCTTTTGGCAAAATCGTCGAGAGGAACGCCCCGTGTGGTCAACCGCCTTTTGCGGCGGATGAGGGATTTTGCCCAATTTGCACGCAGCGATGCCATTACGCCGGAAGTGGTGAGCGGCGGTCTTTCGCGACTGGAGATCGATCAGTTGGGACTGGAACGGCAGGATCGTGAAATTCTAAGGATTATAATCGAGCGTTACCGGGGCGGGCCGGTTGGAGCGGAAACCCTGGCAATTTCCATCGGCGAATCGGTCGAAACGCTTGAAGATTACTATGAACCTTTTCTTATTCAGGCAGGACTGTTACAGCGCAGCCAGCGGGGACGAATGGTAACATCCCTTGCCTATGGTCATTTGGGACTTACTCCTAACGACACGGGGCATGGTGAGGCATCCCTGTTTTGAAAACAAGCGATTTTTTCTTTGATCTTCCTGAAGATTTAATAGCGCAGTACCCCCCCGAACAACGCGGCCAAAGCCGCCTCATGCTGCTGGATCGACGAAGCGGAAAACGCGAACACCACATGGTTGTGGATCTGCCGGAAATCCTCTGCAGGCCGGAATTTTGCGGCACAAACGGGGAACGGCCGCTTGTGGTGTTTAACAATTCAAAGGTGAGGAAAGCGCGGCTTACCGCTACGGCGCTGCAATCGGGCGCAAAAGTGGAATTTCTCCTGCTGGAAAAAATGGGAAGTGGTGGTTTCCACTGGAAGACTCTTGTGCAGCGTTCCAAACGCCGAAAAACCGGGAGCCGCTACGCGTTTTACGATACAAACGGCAAGGAAATTGCCCGAGCAGAAATTACCGGCGGAGAAGGGGGAACACAAGGTAATCTTGAGTTCCGTTTCCTTGCATTCGACCGCTCTGTTGATGACGGCTGGCTTGACCGCTACGGACATATTCCCCTGCCGCCCTACATCAAACGGCAGGACGCCCCGTCCGATGCAGACCGTTATCAGACAGTGTATGCCGGCGAAACAGGTTCCGCAGCAGCGCCGACTGCCGGGCTTCACTTTACCCGCGAATTGCTGGATCGCCTTGCCAATGCCGGGATTGAGAACACCTTTCTTACTCTCCATGTGGGGCTGGGAACTTTTTTGCCGGTTCGCAGTGAAAATATCGAAGATCATGTTATGCACGAAGAATCATTTTTCATGGATGAACAAACCGCAGAGACGATTGAAAAGGCAAAAACCGGGGGAAGAAAAATAATAGCCATAGGGACAACCAGTGTCCGTACGCTTGAAAGTGCCTGGATTTCGGGAAAACTTGAACGGGGTGCACACAGCACCTCGATTTTCATCTTTCCCGGCTACCAATTCAAGGTTGTGAATGGCATGTTCACCAATTTTCATACGCCGGAATCTACTTTACTGATGCTGGTTTCGGCTTTTGCCGGCAGGGAAATGATCCTTGAAAGTTACGCGGAAGCAGCAAGGGAGGGCTACCGGTTTTTCAGCTACGGCGACGCAATGCTGATAGTGTAGAAGAAAAAATCACCGCTGCGACAATAAGGCCGCCTCCAGCGAGTACGGAAACTGCCGGTGTTTCGCCAATCGCCAGCAGCACCCAAATGGGATTCAGAACCGGCTCAACGGCGGCGATAAGCATGGCCTGAACTGCCGATACCCGCCTGATGCCATAGGCAAACAGTGCAGAAGCCATGCCAATCTGAAAGATACCCATGAATAAAATACATAGAACATTATTTATCGAATATGTCGGCGGATGCAGAAAGAAAAAAGGAAGTGAAAAAAGCAGACATTGAATATGTGAAAAAATAAAAATGTCCGCAGGGTTGTCATTTTTGTTTATCCTCAATACAACCGAATTTGCGGCAAGGGTAATGCCGGAGATGAGCGCAAGCGAATCGCCCAGCAGGGAAGATGATGCAAAACCGCCGGAGAACACCAGCAGCATACCAAAGCAAACCAAAAGTATCGCGCACCAGTGTTCCCAATGGGGTTTTTCCCGCAGTACAAACCAGCCCAAAATCGCCGCCCATACCGGAGCAGTGTATTGCAGCACGATTGCGTTTGCCGAGGCTGTCAATTTATTTGCAACGACAAAGAGGATCATCGTAACGGCGTAAAAGAGACCAAAGGCGGCAAGCGTCAATACCCTGCGGGGCGATGCGCTGCCTTTGCTGTTTCTGCGGCGGTTTGAAAAAAAACGAAGGAGAAGCAGCACCACAGCCGCAAGAATGCTCCTGCCCCCGCCTATGACCAAGGGATGCCAGTCCAGAAGCCGGATAAAAAGGCCGGATGTACTCCACAGAACTGCACAGAGAAAAATCGCACCCTGTCCTGCCATACGATGCTCTTTGTGAATGGCGATGTTATGTGTCATTTATTGTCAGCGAATAAAATTAGTCCTTATCCGTTCTGCGGGAGGTTCCGGAATGGGGGTTTCTTCTTTTCTGGCGGCAACGGCTTTGATAAGCCATGCCATATTCCGCCCCTGCACTTCCATGAGCTGAAGCCCTTCCATATCTCCCAGCACTTCCTGCGCATTGTTGCCGTAGATAACATCCCAGTACATTCCTGGAGTAATAATTATCTGGGACAGGTTAAAATAATTGTTCAGCTGATGAAAAACGCCGACCCCCCCTGCACGCCTGAGGGATACGACCGCTGCGCCGACCTTGTACCGCATATTCGGATAGCAGAAAAAGAGGCGATCCAGAAGGCATTTGAAAGTGCCGGCTATGCTGCCAAAGTATGTCGGGCTTCCAAGGATCAAACCGTCTGCTGCCCGCATTTTTTCGGAAGTTTCCTGTACAATGTCGCCGGGAATTGCGCATTGCTGGGTTCCGATACATTTTCGGCAGGCTATGCAGCCCTGAATTTTTTTATTGCCGGCGTGGATTATTTCTGTCTCAATATTTTCTTTGGCGAGTTCACCGATCATTATGGAAATACCTTTTGCTACTACCCCGTCACTGTGGGGGCTTCCGTTAATAGCGAGTACTTTCATTTTCTCCTCCTAAAGATTAAGTCCGTTCAAATAGTCATCAAGGGCCTTTTGTGCGCCTGCTGTGTTTGCTTTGAGCCTTTCAATCTCGGGACCGAGATTATCAATGCTGGTGTCAAGGGACATCATTCTCCTCAGATATTCCTGTCCCTGCGGAGTCTGATTGCCGGCCGCTTCAAGATTTTTGCGTATGCGATCCTGCTCCTGGATAAGTTCCAGGCGGCGGTTTTCCGCAAGAGCAGCGGCATTTTCGGCATCAACCACCGCTGTACGCAGATTAACCGCCTGCTGCAGTGCTTCCTTTACCCGGGGAGGGATTTCCTGGCTGCTTGCGTACGATAAAAAAGAGGCCGGCCTGAGCTGCAATAGGTTTATCCGTTCCATTAGCGGGCGTGTCTCAAGTACCAGAACGGTAAGTTCCCGTTCCGGGCGCAATGTTACGGTAAAACGATAGGACAGCGGAGTCTGTTCGTCGGCCTCAGGCGCTTCAAGAAAAGTGCCGGGGTTTTTGGGATGCTCAATAAGAAGCGGTTTTGACAGGGATGAATTATTTTTGAACGTATATTCTGTAATATATTCTTCGCTGCGGTTAAGTGTCATTACTCCCTGTGAGACGGCGACTGAAATCATTGTCCGGGAAACATCACGCATCACTGTTCCGGTAACGGAAAGATCCTCGCCATAGGAGATAAACCGTTTTTCATTTTCGTTCCAGAATTGAATAAGGGCGTCTCCCGCGTAAGTTCCTCCGTCATACACGGTTATGGGGCCGGCGGGCAGCTTCATTCCGCTGGTGTTGGTAAGCTCCGCGCCGAGCCGTGGGTTAATATTTCTTCCGGCAGCATTTGCTCCCGAGAATATCAGCGTCTTGCGCGCTTCGATGGCGGTTTCGACGAGTGGCAGCATGGCGCTTGTCTGCCGGTCAATGTTTACAGGGTTTTTTATGGTGAATTCAAACTGATCCCCCGCTGCCGCTGCGCCTGCGGTTTCAATTACGCCGCCGGCAAGGCGCGCCCGTGCGGAATCTTCGTCCGCTATCATGTATTCGGCCGCTTCCGCCATCATTGCGGGGGCGGAGGCACGTTTGGCGGCGGATGATGCGGGGCTTGAGTTACCTGAATAATGCAATTCAATGTAGCCCTGATCGTGGGTTTCACCCGCTGCGGCGCCGGCAATGGCCAGCGGCAGGGTAGGGCGGGAGAGGTAGTATGGCGGATACAGATTCTGTATGAACGAAGCCGGCCTTCCGGCAACCAGGGAAAGTTCCACCTGCCGCCAGTCCGAATCGCCGTCATTGTCAATAATGGCCCAGCCCTGAAAAAGCGGCTGCGCATCCTCGCCCTGGCCCAGATCCAGTCGGTAGGAAACTTTCCACACCGGCGCGGGAACAACGTAGCTCAGAGACACCCTGCGGCTGCCGTTTCCCGGAAGGTTTACCGCCAAATCCCGCGAATCTGCATTGCGGGAAGAGGCAATTATATCCAGAGCGCGCCGGATATCGCTGTCGATCTGAGGGTCCTTGAAACTGAGGCTGGTAACATCCATAAGATTAAATGCCCTGATCCCCTGACCGGTTAACAGGGAAAGCCAGGGTTCAGCAGCCTGGCCGCCCATAACGGAAGGCGGCATACTTTTCGGGCGGTACTCAACACCCAGAATTCTCCCGCTGATGGCAGCAGGTGCGTTTATTTCAACTTCCGCTCCACGCAGCCTGCCCACAATGTCTGCAATACCGGGATCATCGGAAAGGTCTATTTTTAGACTCTTCAGCGAATGGAGCAGTGTCTGCGGTGACTGATAGTGCACCGAGGGATTCGCCGAAGCAGGATCGTTTATAATCAGCGACATGAGTGCGTCATTAACGGCATTCATTTTGAAAGGCAGGGCAATTACCGATGGGGCGTTTAATGTTCCAGAATGTTCATAATAGGCAAGCCCCGAGGAAAAAAGCGATATCTTTGTTACCGGCAATGCCTGTGCGTTACTGGCGGTGTGCATGGTTCCCTGGGCGGCAATGAAAGGAGCGCCCAGACTGCAAATCAAAAAATATAAAAAACAGCGTATGCTATTCTTCATCATTTGCCACGTTCCAGTTTGAGGGTAAGCGGAGGAATATCACAAACCTCAGGCGGGCCAAAATACTGAATGGATCCCGGAACACAATAGCTGGTTTCTACCGACCATTTATCACGCATAGACTCGTATGCCCTGAAGGGGCCTCCGTCCAGTTCCACCAATGCCTTTTTTATAACGGGCTTAAGCGCACCGTGACGCCGCTCTATATTCATCATCATGGTCAGCGGAACGCCGCCTGCCTCCCATTCAGCGGCAGGTGCAGTAAGATTGCGAATGCTGGAAATATAACCGGTCTGCCCCATCGCAATCAGGGCAAATGCACAGTAGCCGAGGGAATAGCAGTAGTCGGCGTCGAAGTTGGAGGGGAAGGCACATCTTCCCTCATAGCCGAAGAAATGGGCAAGGGGGCTGAATTTACCCTTGTAAATATTTGCCGCCTTCAGCGAAAGGAGTCTTTTTTCAACCATGCCGATAAGGAGCTTTTCGGTTTCGATTCTGGAAACCATGACATTTCCGTGCGGATCCCGATCCATCAAAAATTCCCTTCCGATGTCCGGCGGCATGGATTCCAGAATACTCAGGGATTTTTCCGTGATGCGCCTTGAAAACCAGGCAAGCTGATCGATGAACGAACTGATTCGTAAAAATTCTTCTTTTTCACGGGCGATGGTTTCGTTCAATTCGGCAATAAGCTGCTTTATTTCGGGAATAAATTCGACCAGCCCTTCGGGAATAAGAACTATTCCAAAGTTTTCGCCCTTGTCAGCCCGCTTTACAATTGAGTCGCAGACCATGTCTACAACCATGTTCAGCGAGATCTTTTTGGCTTCGATTTCCTCGGAAATCAGGCAGATGTTCGGGTGGGTTTGCAGGGCGCATTCAAGGGTGATATGGCTTGCGGCCCGTCCCATCAACTTGACAAAATGCCAGTACTTTTTCGCGCTGTTGGCGTCCCGCATTAGATTGCCGATTTGCTCCGAGTAGATTTTGCATGCCGTGTCAAAGCCGAATGATGTTTCGATGTACTCGTTTTTCAGATCGCCGTCGATGGTTTTCGGGCAGCCAATTACCTGAATATCCGATCCGTTGGCAAGAAAATATTCGGCCAATAGCGCGGCATTTGTATTGGAATCGTCCCCGCCGATAATGACAACCGCGTTGAGGTTTAATTGCTTTGCCGTTTCCAGCGAGGCGGAAAACTGTTCGGGCGTTTCAATTTTTGTCCGCCCCGAGCCGATTATGTCAAAACCTCCGGTGTTGCGGTACGCATCAATGATTTCTCCGGACAGGATAATGTATTTGTTTTCGATGAGGCCGATGGGGCCGTTCAAAAAACCGTAAAGGACAGAATCGGGGTTTCCTGTTTTTAGTCCGTCGAAAAGCCCCGCGATGACATTATGGCCGCCCGGCGCCTGCCCCCCCGAAAGGATCACTCCCACATTCAGCCTGCGGTTTATGGTATCGTGTTTTCCGTTTTTGAAGGTTACCAGCGGCTTTCCGTATGTCAGTTTGAAGATTTTTTTCAGCTCATTCTGGTCGGCCACCGACTCGGTTGCGCTGCCGGTTTCAAGGGCAAGGTCTGTTATTGCGCATGAGAGGCTTGTCGGCAGCTTTGGCCTGTACCCGTAGCGGGCTTTTTGCAGTGCGGAAATTTCCATTTTTCTCTCCTGCAGCTATGGTATCAGAAAAGGGGAATAAAAAAAAGGGCTGTCCATGCTTTTTTGGACAGCCCTGTTATTACGATGGAAGAGACGGCTAATTTACCGTAACAGTAATTGAATCTGTTGCGCTGTTAGTGGCATCATCCGCTGTGACTGTTATTTCTGCATTACCTGTGGTATGAAGTGTCAAATTCCCGTCACTGTCCACATCGACTATAGTTGGGTTATCGGATGACCAAGTTACGCTTTTGTTGGTCGCGGTAGGAGGTGCAATAGTCGCAGTTAGAGTTACATTGTCAGATAGTGCGAGAGTGAGATCACTCTGGTCAATGGTTACGCTGGTAACGGGAATTGGAATAACATTGACCGTAATCAAGGCAGTTGCGCTGGAATTGTCCACAGAGGTGACAGTAATGGTCGCTGTGTCTCCGGGAATGGCTCCCGCCGGTACTGTAACTGTTACCGATGCACTAGCATCTTGTGCGGTGGTTGGACTAACGGTGATACTGGACGGATTGGCACCAGTTACTGACCAGGTCACGTTTTGGTTGGTTGCGCCAGACGGCACAATTGTCGCAGAAAGAGTTGCAGTACCTCCTGGTTGTATGTTTTGGGGGCTAGCCTGGTCTATGGTTACGCCGGTAACGGGAACAGTGGGCGGAGGAATAGAAACTGTTATTCCACAGGTGTGTGTATGCCCGCCATCGCTGGTGGTGACGGTGATAGTGGCCGGTCCGTTGGCAACTGCCGTTACCAGGCCACTCGTGGATACGGTAGCAACGCTTGGGTTGTCCGATGACCAAGTCACGGTTTTGTTTGTTGCGGTAGACGGCGCTATGGTAGGGGTAAGCTGCTGTGTCGCTCCGGCAGAGGTAAAAATATGGGTAGTAGGGCTGAGAGTAACACCAGTAACGGAAATTGAAACACTCCCCCCGCTGACTGTAACAGGAAATGAGTCGAATTTATTGCTGCCATCTATTGCTCTGGCAAAAATAGTCGCAGTTCCCGCGCTCCTGGCTGTCAATGTAACAGAGCCTCCATGAACAGAGGCCATGGGGCTTATGCTGACTGCTGTAGAAGGGGGGTCAACTTCCCAATGGAGGACTCTCTCACTAGCGTAGTTCGGGAATACGTTGGCTGTAAGAGTTTCAGTTCTACCAACAGTCATTGTACTAGGTTTGGGGGTTATTGTCACTGATGCAACGGGAGTAAAATCTATTACATGTACATCACAAAACGCTTGAAATAATTCGCCGTTTTCGGCAATAACAGTAATGGTTACTGTCGTATGTCCATCATTTACTGTCTCACTTACTCCTTTTACCAGACCGGTTTGGGTTACTGTCGCTGTACCCACACTGGTACTTCTCCATGTTATACTCTTGTACTTTGCTCCGGGAGTGATTGAAGCTACAAGCTGTACTTCATGATCTTTCTCAATGAGAAGATATTCCCTGTCAAGGCTAACTCCATGTATTTGCGGGGTATATCCCGGCGGGGTACATGCAGAAGAAAGGCAGATAACGATCAGCAGCAAGATCAATACGCCTGAGGTATTTGCAGTACTGCGATTTTTCATGTGGTTCTCTCCTTAAAACTCTGTTACTTGTGGAATAAACCTGCTTCATAACCGAGGCACAGGCTCAGCATATTCCTCCGGTAACCATTATACCCCGGATCCTTCTGGATTGTATCGGTCAAATCACTCGACCAGCGGATATCCAGGTACAGGTAGCCGTGACCCAATCTGTTGCCGAAACCGATGCCGCCGGTCAAGCCCCAGGGCGGATCATAGGGATCGTACATAAAGTCACTCTTCATGCCTCCCAGGGGAAAGTCCCAATACACCCCTCCCACTATCATGAGCGTTGTTGTTCCCCTGCGGTACGAATACCTGGCCAGGACGGGTGTTATAATGGATACCTGCTGTCCGAACGGTTCAAAATCAATATTGAGAATTCCTTCTACCTGTAGGCCAATGAAAGTAAAAAGCTGGACATTGGCATGGGCAGCAACAGTGATATTTTCATAATAATTATGTACATACGTTGTTGAAGGGTTTTTCCATTGAGGAGAATCATGGATCCGCAAAGCTGCCCCGGCACGCAGGCCGATATACATCCACTTGGGAGGTTCTGTTGCCGCAAAGTAGACGACTCGTGTCTGGTTGGCTGCTGAGCGCGCAGATGTCTCTTCCCTGGGCACCCAGGAAAAAATCCAGTCCAGCATTCCGGGCAGTGTTTCTGCAAAATCGTTCCGGTAATAGGCGGTCATTTCATCACTGAAAAGCAGCCGGTTGTCGCCCATTTGCCAAAGGTACAGCCGTATATGCCACTGGCCTGTATCATTGTCCAGGGTAAGCTCTCCGGTAACGGCGAAAGGGGTATTTCCTGTTATTGATGGACTTGGGCAAATGTATGGGGGAAAGCCTCCCTCGGGAACATCGGGGGGAAGCCTGCTCATATCCACCGGCCAGGGGCTGTAACTTCTCATGCCATTGATGCCAAGAATGAGTTCTTCTCCGAATTCCCTGATGACGGCCTGGTCGTCGCCCCAAAAGGGTATCAGGGCTACGGGCAGCCTTACCTCCTGGGCATACAACCACATCGGAGCCAATACAAACAGGAGGCCCAGAAACAGTTTTTTGAGTGCTGAAAGGTTCATTTCTACCATTTCCTTGTTTTACAGTATATACACTATAAATTATGGGTTATCACGGGAGAAAAAACAAGGAAATCAGGAATTTTTGGATAATCTATATGCGATTTCAGCCAATAGTTGTACCGATAAAACTGCCGCCCCGGATTATTTTCTTGAGGTTTTCAAGGTCTTTTCCGGCCGCGCATATTACCTTCAGGCCGATTTCTTCCGCACGGCGGCTGGCGACAGGATCGAAGGGGACATTTTTCCCCGGAACCCACTCATCGCCTACCATTCTGCGGAAATCGGCCCAGGAAATACAATCAAGCGGCTTCGCGGCGGGGTCAACCCTGGGATCTGCCGTATATACTTTTTCGATATTGGACAGGTTAATTACCGCGTCCGCCTGAAAACGTTCCGCCAAAAGTACCGCGTCGTAGTCCGTTGAAAAGCCCGGTTTCCAGCCCGCCGCTACCAGCACGCGGCCGGTGAGGGGATCAACCTGAGTGGGGTTAATGACCACTTCCTGGCTGCACAGATCGCCC
>Ga0082212_10007220_pt1 | contig 14737 bp, 5 predicted proteins | sample TergutNt197P3_FD_71548 | JGI IMG/M metagenome (GOLD analysis project Ga0082212, IMG submission 71548) | Neocapritermes taracua P3 segment gut microbial communities from Petit-Saut dam, French Guiana - Nt197 P3 | ecosystem: Host-associated > Arthropoda: Insects > Digestive system > Gut ... | reverse complement strand
GCCGTAGTCGTTATATGTCCTGTTGATGACGCTGATGTCATGGTCGTAAATGTTGTACATGATGTGCACGGGCTCGTTGGCTTTGGCTGCGCCAAAGGTGGCCGTGGTCGGGTTCATGTAGAAGTCGAACTGCTGCCAGTACATGCCCGGCCTTGCATTGTTCATCATCCAGTTCACCCTGCCCGTGGTGTTCTTGTAGCGGTGGTAGTTGAGCGCTTCAGACTGGGCCCTGTACTGGTCGAACTGAGCCGCTGATATCTTTGCGTGATAGGATTCCAGCGTGGTTGACGCGCCGTAGGCGTTGTCCGAAATCGCAATCAGCGGTCCAAAGGTGGTGAATCCGCTGGTGGTGGCATGCAGATTCCACGCACTGTAGTTTGTGTTGGTGGTGCTGTTGTACGGGAACAGGTTGGCCGCCGGGATAAATTTCTTCATGGATTCGATGGGCGGTATGCCGGCGCCGCCGAGGCCCTCGCCGATGAACCCGAAGGGGCCAACGCCGGAGGAACCGACTGATCCCGGGTTGAACATGTGGGACGGCGACTGGTTGTCATAGGAAGAGTCCATGTGGAACCCTGTGTTGATGCCGCCCAGCAGGTTTGAGGTGTCGAGGCAGGCACTGGCCGCTGTGATGCCGATTTCGTCCCATCTGGACATGGCTTCAACGCGGATGTACTGCTCCTCAACCATCCTTGTGTTGGCGTTGTTGCTGTTGCTGGGAGGCTCGTCACTGCCGTTGAACCAAAGGAGTCCGGAAGCGTGCTGCCTCAGGTTTTTGATCTGGGCGTACTGGCCTTCGTAGGCGTTGAAACGTTCAGCATGGGACCAGCCGTTGGGGCTCTGGTTCAGGTCGCAGCAGCACCAGCCGGTCATGACCAGGATGCCGTTCTCGTCGCAGAGGTCCAAAAGGTCGTTGTCGAAGAACTTGCCCTCGTCGCGGAAGAAGTTGAGGCCTGCGTATTTCATGTTGTCAATGACGCCTTGGTTTGCAACCGGGTCATGGCGCAGGAAGAGGTCGGTGGGGCAGTAGCCGCCGCCGTCCAGTATAACGGGCCTGTGGTTCACGTAGAACTGAATCATGTTGGCGCCGGAGCTGCCTGTGACCGTAGCCCTGTTCTGGTTGCCCAGAGGAGTGACGTTGAGGTCTACTTTGATCTCCCTAAGGCCGGCGCGGTGGGTCAGCGCGTCGCTGACGGTTCCATCTACTGCGAAACTCCAGTCGACGTTGTACAGCGGCTGGTCGCCGGACATGTACGGCCACCAGAGCTCTGGGTCGTCTAGGACCAAGACCGGGAAGTCCGCTGCCCTGAAGGCGATTTCCTGATTGTATTTGCGGGCCGGGATGGTGACGCTCTTTGAAACCGTGGCTACTACTGTGCCGGACGGGTCTTTGACCGCCGCCGTGGCGATGCCTGTTACGGCTGCGTCAGCCAGGCTTGTAGCGTCGCAGTACAGGCTGAGCGTAGCGGTGCTCAGGTCTTCTGCCACTTTCGTGGAAACAGCCGGGTTGTCAAGGCGAATCAAGCCGGAAGTGCTGATGCTGGCTTCCGCGGTAAGGCCCATCATCCCGTCCACGGGACGCGGATGCCAGTCTACCCAGTGGTATGTAAGGTCGTTGCTTGCGGAACTGGCCCTTGTGACCTTGAGTTTAATGTTGTTGGGCGTACCGTCAGCGTTTAAGTAATCAGTGATGTCGACGTCAAACCTGCGGAACGTGCCGAAAAAGTCTTTCTCAAACGTGCTCAACACCCCAGAGCCGTACTTTGCCGTCGTGCCGTGGCCGCTTGCTGTCAGGTTGGAATAATTGGCCTGAATTGGCGGTCCGTTCTGAAGGAACGAGTGCTCGGTGATGTTGTTGTAGTTGTTAGCCAATTTATGCCCGTTGACGTAAAGGTCAGCAGAGTGAGAAATGGCTTTCAGCGTGAGCACCACTTTTTTCCCTGCTTCAGACGCGGGCAGAGTGAAGTCGGTGCTGTACCACCATGGCGAGGAGAAGTCGCCGGACGGTATGGCGGTGAACTGCCTGTTGTACCATTCGTCCGTGGTGCCGCTTCTGTTCATGAAGAACTCGTCGTAGACGCCGGCGTCCAGCAGGTTGCCGAGGACGGTGCTGGGCACAGTGGCGTCGACCCAGTCTGCCGTGTCGTAATCCGGCTCAAGGATGTCTGCATCGGCGCCGCCGGGCAGGCCGCATGTGGTGCCGGATACGGATGGCGATATCTTCCAGTTGGACAGCAGCTCAAAGTGGCTGGGGGCTTGCTTTACCTCCGTTATCTGTGCGGAAGCAATTGCCGGTACTAGCGTTACCAGCATTACAACCACTAGTATTGTGCTGAGTATTTTTCTCTTATTCACGATTTTATCCTCCTTAGATATTATTTCGTATAGTGGATGAACAGGTCGAGCAGGTCGAGCATGTCGATCACACCGTCCCCGTTCACGTCGCACATGCTTGCAGTGACGCCTTTGCCTCTTGAGTCGTTGACTTTTACTCGAGTCGCCCAATCCGGCGAATCCTTGTCAAATCCGCAGTACAGCAGCATGATGCCCAGGTCCAGGGCGTCCACTAAGCCGTCCCTGTTCAGGTCGTATTTCGAAAAGACCCTCTGGTCGATGTTGGTCATGGCGACGCCCTCTTCGATCAGGGTGTCAAAGTACTTGGTTACGTCGCCGACAAGGCCGGAAGCCTTGATCTTTGTGAGCGTCAGCGCTGTGTCGCCCTTTGCCCTCGGGGCGAAGACGAACTTGGCGATGCTCATTGGCTCGTGGGTGGTGAAGCCCTCCCTGTCGCCAGCCTTGTAAGCTAGGGTGACCGTGCCCATCCACACGTCGCCGCCTTGGCTCTTCCAGAAGATGTCGCTCATGAGCGTGAACCCGTTCAGAGGCTCAATGCCGACGCTTGCCATCATGCTGCCGTCAATTACGATTTCGGCTTCGAAGGTCAGCAGTTCCTTGGCGTTAGCGATGGACAGGTCGAATTCGATGTTTTTGTCGATGTCGCTCTCTTCAGCGGTGCTGAGGTAGGCAAGGACCGAAACCCCGAGGGCGTCGACCCTGGCCTTGGCAGCAAACAGCGCGTCAGCGCCTTTGACCTGCGCTTTCTGGGCGTCGGTGAGGGCGTTGTAGTCGGCCAGCAGGGTGTCAACGGTAAACCTGTTGCCGTGCTTCATCTTTTTCAAAGTAGGCAGCGCGTTGATGCGGACATCGATTGCCAATGGCTCAAGCAGTTCCAAGCGGTTCCTGTTCGCAGCTGATATGCCTGTCCAGCCCTTGGCGTCCGCCTCGTTTACCATTTCCCGCATCCTCTTGACGTACATCGCGTCGCTTATGACCGGGCCGCCGCCGTACAGCGTGGCCGCGTTCGGGTTTGTGAAGCGCTGCCCCACCCAGTTGGAACCGGACTGCGCAAGCAAGCCCAGCGCGGTGTTAACCTGGCCGCCCAATGCCGACGCTGTTGTGTTGAAGACTTCCGGGAATCCGGTGAAGCCCCTCAAGTTGAAATCGACCCAAGCGATTCCGACGTTTTGGTCAAGCGGTGCCTGCCAGGCAACAAGGGATGACATGACCTGCGGGTAAGGCGTTTTCTCCAGCCCTTCGAAAGGCATGTCCATTGCGCCCATCCAGTGCCTGTCGCCGGTGTACCCGAACTGGTAGGTGACGTCGTTTGGATAGAAGTACGTGGACCAGTCATGGTAGAAAAGCTGGTTCCCGACAGCTGCGCCGTCCCTTGCGGTGTATTTGCCGGACCAGTTGCCGTACCAGTAGTCGCTTGCGTACCAAGCGCCGTTTGCTTCGTAATAGCCGACAGTCGTGCCGTCCAGGTCGCCAAAGCTCTGCGCGTCAATGCAGAATATCAGGTCGTACCCGTCTGCTTCCTCGCCGCGGTAGTTCCACGGAAGCCTGGAGGCTTCATAGTCTTTCAGCGCCATTCTGTAGCTCGGGTCGTGAGCCTTCATGGTAAGGTTCCAAGCCTTTGCCATATCGTCCGTAACCCCTATGCCGGAGTCTTCGGTGTTGCCCATGTGCCATTCGACGTCGATGGCAAACCCTATTACGCTTTTGTGGTGCCCATACATGTAAAAGCTTATGTCTATCATTTCCTGCATGTCGGCGTAGCCGGCCTCTACAGACAAATACACATAGATGTCGTTGTTGTCAAAGTAGGTGAGTGTCTCCTCATGGCGGGCTGTCGCCCCTGATCCCATGTTAGTGGCAAACTGGGCGCCTGCCCTGTTCCACTGCGCTTGGGTTTTGCCCTTGTAAGTATGGTTTGCGGCGTTTGCCGAAGTCCTGTCAACAAGGTCCGGTGCTGAGATGGCCGCTCTGGCCAAGAAGTCCGTCCATGAGAAATTGAAATTTACGCCTCCGCCAAAATCACCGGGGGAACCCAAGTTCCCGATGATCCATATATTCTCGCTGCGGCTGCCGGGGAAGTGCTCCTTCATCCTGCTGTTCATTGCTCCCCATTCTGTCGGCGAGGGCCATGGGCTGCCTGGGCCGTAGCTCGACGAACGCATGCCCGAACCTTTGACGTTTGGCGGGACGATGCTTTCGCCTTCGGCTCTCAGCAGCTTTGTCAGATTTGTTATGAATGTTCGTTCAAACGGCGTCAGCGCGTCGTATGCAGCCCTTGCCGCCGCCACTTCTGTCGGCTGCTCCGGGTCCATCCCTTCAATCTGCGCCTGTACGCCTTCTTTTACCTTTTTGAATGCTGCTTTTCGTTCCTCAACGAACTGGTCGCGAAGCTTGTCCATGTCGTCCAGCATGGCTGTGGCGCCGGTGTCTGCCAGTATTTGCCTGAGCTCCGGGTCGTTTCTGACCATGAGGTTGTGCCCGTATTCATGAACGTTGGCTGAACCCCACCGCATGAACCATTGGGCGCCTTCTCTGCTGAGGAGCAGTTCGGCTGTGGCTCGCCATTTCGCGTACCCTTCACTTGACGGATCCGGCTGGGTTTCCGGGTCAAGCTTGAACTGCTCGTATACGCCCTTTACCCAGTCTGCCATCCAATAGGCTTCGCACAGCTCGAAGTGGCGCAGCTTGTCTGCGATCGTTTCCCTGTCGTACCTAGTAAGCTTCTGATAAACTTTCCTGATCCTCACCAAGTTGTACCGATCTGCAATCTTTGTGTTTTTCGGGTCAGCGGGGAGCAAGTTGATGTAATTGTCCACAAGCTGATCCGGGCCGATGTTGCCGTTTCTTATCGCTTGGTTAATTACGTTTGAATTGCCCCTGACCGAAGATTTGACGTAGAACTGGTACGAGTTGCCTGACTTGATCGTCGTCGCTGCGCTCCACGTCGTGCCGGCGCCGTTTTTAGCGGGCACTGCCGGCGAAAGGGCGAACTCTGCCGGATATGACGTGTCAGCGTCGCCGGTTTTCCCGTACCAGACCTCGTAGGTTTCGCCCTCCACGTCGCTTGCAGCTGGCCAGCTGAGCGTCACTACCTGGTTGGCGTTCGGGTTGGTGTTCGGGTTTGAGTTCGGAACGCCGCCCATTTGCGGCCATGACGTGCCCCCGGACGCAGATGAAGTCACATCGGTAAAAGGCAGAGGGTCATCATCGGCAAACGTGAATATGCCGGATGTGAACACCAAGCCCAGTACCAATAGCCAGCTCAGATACGCCCTGGTTTTTTTGTGTTGCATACTTCCTAACCTCCTTAGATATAGTGTGCCCCTTTTGTTTTGGAGTTGAGGTTCTCTGTTTTCAGCCGCGCTGCTGACGCGCAACGTGGTTAAGCGGCTCATTGGCCTTGAGCGAGCGGCTCTTTTATCACCTCCTCGATTTGCGATCAAAGTCAACCAATTATGTAAAATGGTCAAGTAAAACAGTTCGCTATTTGGGCAGAGGGACGGTTCCGAGTGTGACAGGGAGTGTGACAAAGGAACCGTCCCCTTTTGGCTTATTTGGTATAATGTATGAACAGATCCAGCAGATCCAGCATATCTATTAGACCGTCGGAATTTACGTCGCACATGCTTGCCGTGACCGGGTTGCCCCAAGCGTCGTTGACTTTAACCAACGCGCCCCAGTCGGCGGAATCCGCGTCGAAGCCGCAGTACAGCAGCATGATGCCAAGGTCCAGGGCGTCAACTACGCCGTCCCTGTTCAGGTCGTATTTCGACCTGGCGATGATCGTAGTGGCTGTGCCGTTTTTAATTGAGGGGTTAAGGTATATCGTCGTCCCGTCAAGCCCGACGACCCGGTAGCCTGTCAGTGCCATGGCAGCGTTGCCAAACCCCTTTGCAGCGAAGCTGAACTTAGCGATGTCCACAGGGTATACAGATGTCAAGCCGCTTGTGCTTCCCGATGGGAGCGCCAAGGTCACGGTGCCTTTCCATGTATTGCCGCCGGCATAAACCCAAAGGATGTTGTTCATGGCTTCAAACCCATTGAGCCCTTCAATGCCTTTTCCGGCCAGCATGCTGCCGTCGATTTCAAACTCCGTCTCGACAGCCAGCACGTCCTTTGCGTATGCAAGGGACAGGGTGTATTCCACGTCATTGTTGGCGTAGCTCACAGTGTCGGTGTTCAGGCAAGCAAGCACGGTAACCGGGGGCTTCGGACCGTTGACGACTTTGATGTAGTCTATGACAGCCGCGCCGCCGTTCTCCAGTGTGCCTTCCGTTATGCGGCCGAGGCTCCTGTCTTCCCTGATGCCCACGCCGCAGTCATAGGGATAGTACTCGTACTCGGTGCCGTGGCCGGACCAATAGTCCGCTTCGACAGAAAGGCGCATCATGTTCGGGTTTTGCGGGATGCCAAGCTTCCCGTCAAGGAAGGGCAGGTTGAGAACCTGGTCTTTTTCCTCCACGAATTCCGGCCAGTGCGTGGAAATGTCCGACGCGCTGCAGTGCATGATGTCGTCAATGTAGAATTTCGCGTCGGTGGGGGACCACTCGAACCCTATGCGGTGGAACTCACCGTCGTATATGTTGATGTAGTCGATTCTGTCCGGCTCGCCCGGCATCCAGCTTTCCTGGTGCTGGCGCCCATTGCCGTACCCGCCGTATCCGCCGTAGTGGAACGAAGAACTGAACCCGCGCTCCAAAACAGGCTCGCAGTTCTCGATGATGTCGATCTCAGAACCGTGCCAGCTGGATTGGCGCTGTATGGCAGAAAGCCTGTTCGCCGGAGTCATTGTTTCCAACAGCGGGTTGAATGATTTCACCCGGGTGATATCTGTTACAGTGTTGTCGGCAGTCCCGCCGGATCCGCCGCCTGTGCTTTCGCCGTTCATCCAAAACGCGGTCCACACTCCGTTTGCAGGGGTCATCCTCATGCTGACCTCATAGTAGCCGTAGGCGTTTTGGAACGGGTCTACCCCGGAACCGCCGCGAGTGTCCCAGCAGCCCGCCCGGACAAAGTTGCGGCGTCCGTATTCACGGCCGTCAGTCCAAGTCGCCGGCCAGAAAGCATTCCAGACTTCCAGTTTTAGGTCAGCGGCAAGGCCGTTCCAAGCCGCAAGCTTCTGCTCAATGGCTAAGCCGTTCCAAGCATCGGGGGTTGTTGCAAACGCAGCGGCAATGTAGTCTTTCCCCATCCAGTCTGCGTCGTAGATCGCTACGTCGAGGAGTATCTCAAGCACATTGTTGCCTGCAGTGTTTTTCAGCCCGAGGGCAGTGGGCGGCACAGCCGGCCTGGTCGGCGCCTCGCTGACGAGCCAGCTGGCTGTCACCTGCTGTGACGCAAAGGTGTAATCCGCTACCTGCCAACCCAGCACCAGCACTTTGTTGTTGGGATTTTTAGGGTCGGTTCTCAGGTTTGAGTAGCCGTTGGTCCAATAAGCCCCTGCGTCTTGGCGCTTTTGCTGCGTACCCCTGATGAAGCTGGTTGTCGTGCCGTTGACTGCGTCTGCGCCTGTTCTCTGCGGACCGTTGAAGTCGTCAAAGAAGAGCACTTCCGGATCCGATTTCACCGCCGCCGTCGGCAAGAATTTGATGAAGACGCGCAGGTTGGAGCCTGCCGGGTCAGCCACAGCTAAGCCTGCGGGCCTGCTGGTGTAGTTGCCGGAAGCCGGCCCTGTAAAGTATTCCGAGGTGATTGAGTCAACCCCTTGAGTGGGCAGGTTGCCCAGATTTTCCCATGTTATCGAATTTGCGCTGAATCCCGGCGCACCCGGGAACCCTGCAGACGCCCAGTTGGCCTGCGTGCCCGGTTCCAGTTCCAGCACCGCAGTGTAGACAGTGCTTGTCGCAAATCCCTTGTCGTCGATTTCCGGGAACCATGACAGCGTCTGCGTCATACCGGAGTTCCCTGTTATGTTCAGGTCCCTGTTGCTGTTCCTGTAGAAGCTGACAGGGTACTGGCCCGCCACCGGCGTCTTAATTGTCCTGACCGGGGCGTATTTGACTGCAGCTTCTGTAGACGCAGCTGCAACCAATTCCTCGTCTGCCGTAAAATCATCGGCAAACGTGAATATGCCTGATGCGAACACCAAGCCGAGCGCCAAAAGCCAGCTCAGTATTTTATAGTTCGTATTGCGTTTCATGATTCGTTAACCCTCTTTACAATATCATTTTGTATAATTGTTGTGAAAAAGGACGGTTAACGCGCCTTGCACCGCAAGGCGCATTGACCGCCCCGTTAATTGTTATTTCGAATAGTGTATGAACAGGTCCAGCAGATCCAGCATGTCTATCAAGCCGTCGGAATTCACGTCGCACATGCTCGCAGTGACTCCGTTGCCCCATGCGTCGTTGACCTTGACCGCAGTGGCCCAGTTCGGGGAATCAGAGTCGAAGCCGCAGTACAGCAGCATGATGCCAAGATCTAAGGCGTCTACGACGCCGTCCCTGTTCAGGTCGTATTTCGACCTGGCGATTATCGTAGTGGCAGTGCCGTTTTTAATTGAGGGGGTAAGGTATATCGTCGTCCCGTCAAGCCCGACGACCCGGTAGCCTGTCAGCGTCATGGCAGCGTTGCCAAACCCCTTCGGAGCGAAGCTGAATTTTGCGATGTCCACAGGGGTTATGGATGTCAAGCCGGTTGTGCTTCCCGATGGGAGCGCCAAGGTCACGGTGCCTTTCCATGTGTTGCCGCCGGCATAAACCCAAAGGATGTTGTTCATGGCCTCAAACCCATTGAGCCCTTCAACGCCTTTTCCGGCAAGCATGCTGCTGTCGATTTCAAACTCCGTCTCGACAGCCAGCACGTCCATGGCGTATGCGAGGGACAGGGTGTATTCTGCGTCGTCGTTGTAGTAGCTCACCGTGTCTGTGCTGAGGCTGGCAACCACTGTAACCGGGGGTTTCGGTCCGTTGTAGATCTTTATATAGTCGATTGTCGCAGCCCCGCCGTTTTCAGCAGTACCCTCTGTCAAGCGTCCAAGGCTCCTGTCGGCTTGGATGCCCACGCCGCAGTCATACGGATAATACATGTATTCGATGCCATGGCCGGACCAGTTGGCGGCCTCGACCGACAGACGAACATATTGTGGGTTCTGCGGGATGCCTTGTTTGCCGTCGAGGTATGGCAGCATGAGAACCTGACCCTTAGACTGCACAAATTCAGGCCAGTGCGTTGAAATGTCCGAAGACTGAGCGGTCAGGTAATCATCGATGTAGAATTTCGCGTCGGTGGGCGACCATTCGAAACCGATTCTATGGAAGTTGCCGTCATAAAGGTTGATTTTTTCAGCAAGCGCGATCTGCTCCGGCGAGGAGTCATATGGCATCCACTGTTCCTGATGATAACTGCCGTAATCGCCAAAATGGAAGGACGAGCTGTATCCACCCTCCAGTACAGGCTCGCAATTCTCAATGATGTCGATCTCGCAGCGGCTCCAGCTTGCCTGATTCGCAAGGTACGTGCGCTGATTGGCCTGCGTCATATTTGCGATTAATGGGTTTGCGGTGTTAATGCGGTACATGTCCGGAATCTGAATGGATGCATCGCTCGTCATCGAGGGGTTCATATTGTCGTAAGGCATCCACATCGCTGTCCATATCCCGTTGACCGGCGTCATCTTGATATTGGCTTCATAATAGCCGTATGAACTGATGAACGGCGCAACGCCAGCGGATGAATTCCCGCGGAGATCCAAGCAGCCGGAGTCTATGTGATTCCATTTTGTGTAGTCGCGTGAGTGCGTCCACCCCACCGGCCAATAGGCGTCCCAAATCTCATTCTTCAGCAAAGCACTTACTGAATTCCATGCGTCAAGCTTCTGGCCAAGCGTCAGCGCTTCCCAGAGAGCCGGTGTGGAGCCCATATCTGCAAGATAATCCTTGCCCATCCAGATGACGTCATAAATCGCAACGTCAAGCAGGATCTCAAGCGTATCGTTGCCCGCGACGTTTCGGCTTGCTCCGAACGCGGCCGGCGGCGTGGTGGGCCTTACATTTGTTGTAAGCGAACCGCTGTTCCAGTTCATCTGATTCGTCCTGTCATAACCCGATAGCCTCCAGCCCAGCTCAAGGACATTGTTGCTGGGGTCTTTGGGGTCCGGCTTGACCCCTGACAATGAAGCGTTCCAGTAGGACATGCTTTGGCGGTGCTGCTCGGGGCCTCTGACGAATAATGAAGGCAGGCCGTTGACCGCTGTCGCGCCTGTCTTCAGCGAGCCGCTGAAATCATCAAAGAAAACAATTTCAACCGGGGATTTTTCCGCTGCTGTCGGCTCGAAATTGATGAAGATCCTCAAATTAGGACCTGCTGGATCTGCCTTTGAGAGTTCTTCAGGCCTGATGCCATAGTTTCCGGAGGCAAGTCCCGAATAATACTCTGAAGTGATTGATTTGATGCCTTCAGTCGGCAGATTGGCTACATTTTCCCATGTAAGCCCTTGCGTGTTGAAATTGGCGGTGGTCGCAGTGCCCGGCCATCCCGCCGCGACCCATTGATTTGATACCGGTTCAAGTTCCAATATCGCGGTGTACGCGGTATTAGTCAAAAATCCCCTGTCGTCAATTGCCGGAATCCATGATAAAGTCTGGGTCACACCTGCATTTGTTACCAAAAGGGTTGTGTGATCCCTTTGGCTGTTCCTGTAAAAGCTGACCGGGTAGTGTCCCGCCACCGGCGTCTTGATCGTTCTGACCGGTGCGTATTTAACTGCGTCGCTTGCAGCGGACGCCACTTGCAGCAGCTCTTCATCTGCCGCAAAATCGCCGGCAAACGTGAATATGCCGGATGCGAACACCAAGCTTAACACCAATAGCCAGCTAAAAAATGATTTGTGCTTCTTTCGTTGCATGATTCTAACCTCCTTGATAGAATGACCAACATTAGTAACTTCGGATATATTAATAATCATTAATAATTATTTTTGCCTGATCGCCAAGTCGACCCACACGGCAAACAGCAGTATGGCGCCTTTGACCATGTACTGCCACATGATGGGCACGTTCATCAGGCTCATCCCGTTGTCAAGGCTTGACATGACAAGCGCCCCGATTATTGCCCCGAACACCGTCCCGATGCCGCCGGTCGTACTGGTTCCGCCTATGATGCAAGCAGCGATGGTGTCAAGCTCAAACAGCGTCCCCGCAGACACGGTGGCTGCGTTTAGCCTTGCAGTGAATACCACGGCAGCGATGGAAACCAGTGCGCCCTGCAAGAGGAATATGGTAAACAGCGTCTTTTTTGTATTGATTCCGGACAGCTTTGCCGCTTCGAGGTTCCCCCCTGTAGCGTAAACGTGCCGCCCGAAAGGCGTCTTTGTCGTGATAACTATGAAAATGCTGACTGTGCAGCCCAGTACGATCATCGCATAGGGGATTCCCCTCCAGCTTGCCAGAATAAAGCAAACCGCGATGATGCCGGCAGAGACGACTGCCATTTTTGTAATTTCGAGGGACATGGGGAGTACCACAAATCCATTTGAGATCCTCCTGTTTCTCCTGCGGATGTTCGAAACAAGAAACGCAAGGAGCGCTGCCGCGAAAATTATCAAGGTCAGGTCGTGGAAAGCAGCGTCTTCAGAAGTAAAAAGCCGCGGTATGTAACCCTGACCTATGCTCTTGAAGAACGGCGGGAATTCCCCGATCGTCTTGCCGTTGGTCACAAGCAGCGTCACCCCCTTGAACGCGATCATACTGGCCAGTGTCACGATGAACCCTGGGACGCCCCGGAAGGCGACCCAATAGCCATGCCATGCGCCGACGCAGAGCCCGAGCACAAAGGTTATCGGTATGGCTATGAACGGGCTGAGCCCCATGTTTACCATCATGAACGCCACACAGGCGCCGAGGGTGCCGCAAAGCGACCCGATTGACAAGTCTATGTGGCAGGCCACCATGACCATCACCATGCTGCTTGTCATAATGCCTATCGTGACCATCTGCAGAAACAGGTTCGACAGGTTTCTCGGTGTCAGGAACAACCCGTTCGTGAGAGATGAAAAAATGACCCAAATGATCAGCAGCGCCGCTATCATGGTGTACTGACGCATGTTGGTTCTTATCGTTTCTTTAAGTACTGCCGTAAACGATTGTCCGGCAGCAAGCGTTTTATCCGCCATATCACATACCTCCCGTTGCGTAAGCAATTATTTTTTCCTGCGTCGCCTCGTCCCGTGACAGCTCGCCCGCAACTTTTCCTTCGCGGATGACCAATATCCTGTCGCTCATACCCAGTATTTCGGGGAGTTCAGATGAAATCATGATGATGCTGATGCCCCTTTCGACCAAGCGGTGCATAATTGTGTATATTTCGTATTTTGCCCCGACGTCTATACCTCGCGTCGGTTCGTCCAGAATAAGCACTTTCGGTTCTGTCAGCAGCCATTTGCCCAAAACAACCTTCTGCTGGTTCCCGCCGCTGAGATTTTTGACAAGCTGCTCTACTGTCGGCGTTTTTATGCTTAAATCCTCAATCGTCCCTTCGACTTCCTTAAGCTCCGTGTCTTGGTCTATCAAGCCGCGGTTGAGCCGTTTTGAAAGGCTTGCAAGTGCCATGTTGTCCTTGACGTTCTGTATGAGCACGAGCCCCTTTGCCTTCCGGTCTTCGGTCAGATAAGCGACTCCCTCGCTGATCACGGTGCTGGGGGAACGGGTGTTGACGGTTTGGCCGAACAGTTTCGCTTCGCCCGAGACTTTTCTGCCCCAAGCACCGAGTATGCTCATGAACAATTCGGTCCTTCCTGCGCCCATGAGGCCCGCAATCCCCAGTATCTCGCCTTGCTTTGAGACAAAATTTATATCATCAAGCGCTTTTTTGTCGGGTACTTCAGGGTTGATCACCGTCCAGTTCGAAATCTCCAGCGCGGTTTCCCCGGCTGTATGCTTTGCTGTCGGGAAACGCTGAGTAAGCTCCCTGCCCACCATCAGCGATATGAGCTTTCCCTCCGTCAGCTCTGATGCTTCGAACGTCCCTCTTGTCTTGCCGTCGCACAGAACCGTCACCCTGTCCGCTATTTCAAACACTTCTTTTAGCTTGTGCGAAATAAAGATGCACGTCATGCCCTTGGCTTTCAGGTTTCGCAGTATTTGAAACAGGTTTTCGATTTCGGTTTCTGTTAGTGACGACGTCGGCTCGTCCAAAACCAGGAGCCTTGCATTCTTCGTGAGCGCTTTTGCGATTTCAACCAGCTGCTGCGTACCGACGCCCAGGTTGATCGTAAGCGTTGACGGGTTGATGTTCAAGTTGACATCTTTAAGCGCCTTGTTTGCCCTAATAAAAGATTCATCCCAATTTATAAGACCCCGTTCGACGATTTCGTTTCCCAGAAATATGTTCTCGCATACGTTCATGTACTTAATCAACGACAGTTCCTGATATATGACGACCACGCTGGCCTTTTCCCCGTCTTTTATTGAACTGAGCTTCATGACGTTGCCGTCAATAACGATGTCCCCGCTATAGGTGCCGTACGGGTATACGCCGCTCAGCACTTTCATAAGTGTCGATTTGCCGGCGCCGTTTTCCCCTACCAGCGCGTGTATTTCCCCTTCTCTAACAGAAAAATCCACGTCGTCGAGTGCCACAACACCCGGAAATTCTTTTCGTATATGCCGCATTTCTAAAATATTCTTCATAATTCACCAGCTTTCATTGTAAGCTTACGTAATAAAAATGGGCTGGGAAAGCGCATGCTTCCCCAACCCCAATAGAGAGTTATTCTACATCTGATTCGTCCATGTAGCCTTCATCGATCGGCAGTCTCCAGTTGTCCTTTGTGATGGCGGTTGCCGGGAATCCTAATACGGGAACGTCTTTGTAGCCGTTGTTTTCGATTGCGTCAGCTCCCGGGTCCTGCCCGTTTGACATCTTGACCGCAGCTTCAAACGCCGCTGCTGCCATGTCCCTGACGTCGAAGAACACGGTCATGCCCTGGGTGCCTTCTTTGATGCGCTTGATCGCGTCAGATTCGCAGTCCTGGCCTGTTACGGGGACTTTGCCGTCCAGCCCCACAGCTGCAAGGGCCTGTATGGCGCCGCCTGCAGTGCCGTCATTTTGGGCAATGACGCCCTGGATGTTGTTGTTGTTCGCTGTCAGCGCCTGCTCCATGTGCCTGAGGGCTGCGCTTGGCTGCCAGTCTATGCAGTCCTGTTCTGCCACGAGCGTGTAGTCGCCGCTGTCAAGCTTGCTCTGGATCGCTGCAATGGCGCCATCGCGGAGCGGGATAGTGGTGTTGTCAAGCGGGTCGCCTTTCAGCATGACGAGGTTGCCGCTTTCTACGTTGTCCGCAATGTACTGGCCCATTAGGTACCCGATCTTGAACTGGTCAAAGGTGACGTACAGGTCAACGTCGGCGTTCATGATCAGCCTGTCATAGGAAATCACCGGAATG
>Ga0082212_10007219_pt1 | contig 14738 bp, 10 predicted proteins | sample TergutNt197P3_FD_71548 | JGI IMG/M metagenome (GOLD analysis project Ga0082212, IMG submission 71548) | Neocapritermes taracua P3 segment gut microbial communities from Petit-Saut dam, French Guiana - Nt197 P3 | ecosystem: Host-associated > Arthropoda: Insects > Digestive system > Gut ... | reverse complement strand
CCGCAGGCTCGCCGGACCGGACGGAACGCCAGGCGACCGGCGAACTCAACCGGGGGGGACCGGCCTCGGGCAGAAGCTCCAGGCGGACGCGGCCGATGACTGTCTGGTCCTTCCTCACGGTGATCGGCGCGGACCGTTCCAGCGTAAAGGGCCGGCCCAGGTCATTCCACCCCCCCAAGCCCTCCACGGCCACGGACAAGCCCCGGTCGTAATTGGCGGCCACCTCGACCACGGTGACCGTCTCGCCCGGCGCCACCATAAGGGTCTGGCCGTCGAGCGCGACCACCGGGGGATGGTCCCCGGCCGTGATGACCACATAACCCAGGCGGGGCGAAGGGAGATTAAGGCTCGGCCGGTCCATCTCCACCCCGAAGAGGTCCAAAAAGGCGGTGACGGCCAGGTTGTGATGATAGACCTTCAATTCCAGGTTCGGTAGTTGTTTGGAAGCTTCAACGCCGTAAGCGGGGATGCCTAACTGGGTCAGGGCGTAATAGGAGGCGCTCTGGCGCTGCTCCTTGTAGGGGCTGTCCGCCGCTCCGGTCCTGGTGTTGAAAAAATGAAAATGCTGCAGGGGTTCGGCTATTTCCCGGTTGACCCTGGCTATGACCTCTTCGGCGTAGCTGGCCAGGGGGATGACCCGGCCGGTGGGTCCATGGGTGTAAGAGTCGGCGTCGGCGATGATGCTCTGGCCGTAGCGGTTGGGGTTGGCCAGGTCGCTTTCATAGGTAGGGCGGTAATAGCCGGAGCCATCGTGGAGGTTTAAAAATAAATCGCTCTCCGCCATGAGGCTCTTTATGAGGGCCACAATGTCACGGTAGGGGTCGTCGCGGCCCAGGTCACCCTGGAACTTGCGGTTCATGTCCCCTTCCGTGCCCCGGTTGAATTGGGCGATGGACTTGAAATTGGCCCGGGGCAGCACGATGAGGTTGCCGCGCTTGAGGGACACGCCGGTGTAGAGATCGGCGCACAAAAAACCGCCCGGCTCGTCACCCTGGATGCCGCCCATGATCATGACGGTGGGGCCGGGTTCCCGGCCGAAAATTTTGTAAACCTCCACGGCCTGGGGCGTACCGGCCCAATAGACCAGGTGCTGGCGACTCTCCTGCGCCATAAGGGGGGCGGCGGCCAGGGCCAGGAACAGCGAAAGCGCCGTCACGCCGGCCACCGGACGCCGCCTCATGGCCGCAGCCTTTTCTTCATGACTATACGCCCGTCGCCGGACTGGGCCACCACCATCATATCCAGGATCTCGCTTACGGCCGGAACCTTCAACTGGCCGGAGAAATATTTGGAGGAACGAATGTTGTAGCCGAGCCCCTGCTCAAAATCCGGCCGGGGCGAGCGGGGGTCGAAATCGGGAAAGGGCACTGCCTGGCGCCGGCCGCCGGTCTCCACCAGGAAAAGGGTCAGAAGGCGGCCCCGGGCCAGACTGCCGGGCGATTCGTTGACCAACTGAAAACTGAACCGGTTGGCCTCCACTTTGAAATCGGCGATCTGAAGTTTTTCCTCGATCTGTTCGGCCAGGGCGGGCAACCGGTCCGCCCAGGCCGCCAGGGGCTCTTCCTCCTGAAGGTCGGCGGTCAGGACGGGCGGCGCCTCGGGGTTTTCAGGCGTTTCCGGAGTTTCCGGCTCGGGCGCGGCTTCCCCGGCCGCTGCCTCCGGCTCGGCCGAATCACCCTTCGGGGCGTCTCCATCCGCCCCTGCGCCCGGATCGGGCAGATCAAGATCGCTTAAGATTTCAGCATAATCCTGGGTCAGCGAAACCTGATATTGGTATTGGTCGTCCAGCTTGTTCAGCCGGGCCTGAGCCTCGCGCTGGCTCTCAGACAGGGCCTGGTAATCCAGGAAAAGACTGAAATACTGATTGATGGCCAGAACGGCGCAGACGGCGAAGACCAGGGCGAACAGGACGGCCGCGGCCAGGAGCAGAGGCGAAACCGCGAAGTTTACGACTTCGCCCTGGGGTCGCATTAGCAGAAAATTCCACTTGCCTTTGACCTGTTTTTTGCCTTTAAAGCCTTTCACCGCCACCCTTGCTCCATTTCCGCCGGTCTGGCCGGCCTATGCAAAATCGCCCCGTCCAGGCTCCCGATCAATCCCCCCGCCAGGTTTCAGACAATATTTTCCAATCCGTGCCGTCCCGCTTGAAAACCAGGGTCTTGCGGCCCTTATCCCGCAACTGGTCGGAACGGTAGTCCTGCCGGAAGGCCACCCGGACCCGGTCGCCCCAATTCTGGACATCAAAATCCGAAACCAGAACTTCCAGGCGCCCTGTCCCCTCCATCAGTTCCGAACGATAGGTCCGAAAAGCGGCCAGACCCATGTTTTTGGCCCGGTAGTGGAAATCCGGGTGGTAGAAGGCGAAGTAGGCCTCCTGGTCCTTGAGGGCCCAGACCCGGGCCCAGTCCCCGACCAGTTCGGCGAAGAACCCGGCCTGTTCCGCGCCCCTGGCCCGCGAAGCCGGGACTTCGGACGGCCGGGCCGGTTCCGGAGGCGCTTCCGGCAGCGATGGTTCCGGCGGAGCGGGCGAAGAAGCCAGGGAACCCCGGACTTCGGCGACCGTCCCCTGGATGCCCTCCTCGCCCCCGGCGTCCATGGCCGCCCCCGCCCGGACCTGGTCTTCAGCCGCGGCCAGGGCTTCCACCGCGGCCCGGCTGCCTTCCGGTTCGGCCTGGACCTGGGGCGCGGCCTTGGGCGGCGTGGTCAGGGCCAGGCGTTTTTCCTCCGGCGTGAGCCTTTTCTGGTCGTCAAACCTCGGCCTCGGCCGGAACTCTTCACCGACTATCCTGTAGCCGCCCTTCTCCGGCCGGAGATAGAGGCGCTTTCGCCCCACCGAGGCGAAACGCTGGTCGCCCTTATAGTCCTGCTCAAAGGCGGCCACTATGACCTCGCGGTGGCGATAGATGCGCAAATCATTCAACTCCACCTTGATGTCCCGGTAGTTCCGGGCCACGTTCTCCTTGTGGGCCATCCAGGCCGCAAAACCCCGGTTGTCGTTATTGACGAAATCAGGAGCATATTTGGCGCGGTAGGCGGCGTGGTCCTTGCCGCTCCAGGCCAGCCTCCATTCTTCCAGGAAACCCTTTATGGCCAGGCCTTCCCGCTTTAGTTCATCCACCGGGGCCAGGGCCAGAGTTTCATAGGTGATGATGGGGGTGTCGAAAAGCTTCAGCAGATCCTCCATCCGGGCGATGTCGGCGTTTTCCAGTTCGATGCAGCCGTTGGAATCGTAATCCACCAGTGGCTTGTCAATGCCGTGCATCCAGATACCGTAACCGCCCCGGCCCAGGGCCCGGTCCCAGAAATTGGGGTAGTCCGTGGGATAGGCCAGGGTGCCGTAGATGGCGGACAGTTCCCGGGGCAGAAGTTTCTGGTTGAAGATGTAAAACCCGTTGGGGGTTTTCTTGTCGCCCTCCACGATCTTGTCGCCCAGGTTTTCGCCGGTGGAGCAGGGCATGATCCGGTCCAGGGTTATGTTCCCGGCCCCGTCGTGGCGGTATAGGTAGAGCATCTGGTCGGCCTTGTCCACCACCAGTATATGGCCCGGCCTATCACCCGGATAAAGCAGGGCATCGGGCAACATTTCTTCGGCGGCCGGTACCTGTCCGGCCGAGGCCAGAAAGACCAGGACGGACAGGGGCAAGAGGAGGATCCTGAACATTACGGATTTGGCGGAAAAGCCCTTTTCTGAAAATTCCCCGGCGCGCCGAGGGTAAATCCGCGGGTTTAGTCCTGAAATCAGGACAGAACCCCGAATTTCACTATTCTAACATATCAGCAGCCTTCTGCCAAGACCTGGGCGCGCGCCCGGCCAAAGGGACGGGCCGTAAATCGCGGCCCTCCGCCCCGCTTTTTGTGCTATAATAATAAAGTTGTTCCCTGCCAGGAGACCGGCATGAAAATAAAACGTTTCACCGCTCGGGACCTGCCGACGGCCACCAACATGATCAAGGACGAGTTCGGCCTGGCCGCCCTTATCCTGTCCCAGAGGGAATTGCCGGCCGAAGCGGGCGGGGGAGTGGAGATAACCGCGGGGGTCAGGGAAGAGGATATGCCCCCCAGAGTGGAAGCCGGACCAGCCGGACCGGCTTTGAAAGCCCGGGCCGGCCCGGCGGCCGGGGCGGCCGCCTATGCCCGGACCGCCCGGAAATCCGGCCCGGAGCCCGGGCCTCCCTGGCGCCGGGACCTGGAGCTTTGGGGCGCGACCCTGACCCGCGCCTTGGGGGAACTGAAGGACCTGATCCTGGACCTGGCCCATCGCCAGAGCCTGGCGGAAAAATGGCGCGATCGGCCCGACCTGGTAAATCTGTATCGCCGGCTGCTTTTGACGGGCCTGGCCCCGGAACACGCCCGTAGCCTGGTGGAACTGGCCGCCGAGAGCGCCCGGGCCTGGGGCGGAGAGGTTTTCGGCCACCTGAGGCGGACCCTGGAATCCAAGCTGCGGCTGGTCGACCTGTCGCTGTCACCCCCGAAATTCCTGGCCCTGGTGGGACCTTCCGGGGCCGGCAAGACCACCGCTCTGGTCAACCTGGCCGCCTTCTACCGCCAGCGGGGACTGCGGACGGCGGCCATAACCCTGGACACCGTCCGGCTGGGAGCGGCCGAGCAATTGACCCGCTACGCCCGCATCATGGGCCTGGGCGTGGCCGTCTGTCAGAGCCGGGAGGAATTCGCCTCGGCCCTGGAGCTTTTTGATAACAATGACATCGTCCTGATCGACACCCCCGGCCGGGGCTTTCAGAAGCCCGAGGGCCGGCGGGACCTGGCCGCCTTTTTTGAAGAGGCCGGAGCCTCGGCCCTCCTGGTGCTGCCGGCCACCATGAAGGAGAGCGACCTGGCCGCGGCCCTGGACAAGGCCCGGGGCCTGAAGGACTTAAGCCTCATTCTAACCAAGTTCGACGAAACCGAAGCCTTGGGCGGGCTCATGAGCTTCATCATCTCCGGGGCGCCCCGCCTGGCCTTTTTCAGCCTGGGGCCCAAAACCACGGAGGACTTCGCCCTGGCCACGGCCGACAAATTTCTTGGCCTGTGGCTGGACGACCTGGAAAAAAACGCGGACGGCATTGAAACAGACGCTCCAGTAGGTTAAAATAAAAAATTCAGGGCCCGCCGGAAAACGAAAGGCGGACCAGACAGGCCAGCGGCTGACCCTTCGGCCGGCCCAGGAAAACGAAAGGTGAACCAACATGGCAGCGGTTGCCCGGGGGGCGCCCCCCAAGAAACCTGTCCGGGTCATCACCGTCACCAGCGGCAAGGGCGGGGTGGGCAAAACCAACCTCACCCTGGCCCTGGCCCTGGCCCTGACCAGCCTGGGCCGCCGGGTGCTGGTCTGGGACGCCGACCTGGGCCTGGCCAACATCGATGTGCTATTGGGCCTTAAGACCACGGCCACCATTCACGATCTTTTGAGCGGTGAAAAGACCCTGTCGGAAATCATCGTCCAGGGCCCGGGCGGCCTGAAGATACTGCCGGCCGCCAGCGGCGTCCTGGAAATGGGCGAATTGTCCGAAGGCCAGAAACAGCGCCTGCTTTCGGAATTCGACGACTGGAACGAGGCCCTGGATTTTCTGCTCATCGACACCTCCGCGGGCTTAGGCTCCAATGTCGTCTATTTCAACCTGGCCGCCCAGGAACGCATAGTGGTCGTCACGGGCGAGCCCACCTCCATCACCGATGCCTACGCCCTCATCAAGGTGCTGTCCACCCGCTACCAGCAGAACGCTTTCCACATCCTGCCCAACCTGGTCGCTGGTGAAAAAGAGGCCAAGAACGTCTTCGGGCTCCTGAGTTCCGTGGCCGACCGCCACCTGTCCGTGTCCCTGGGCCTCATAGGCTTCGTGCCCCGGGACCCGGCGGTGCCGGCCGCGGTCCGGGCCCAGACGCCCTTTTTCCTGGCCGCGCCCGAGTCCGAGGCTTCCCGCCGGGTGCTGGACATAGCCAAGACCATCGCCACCAATCCCCCGGACCTGATGGCCGGGGGCGGGCTGGTCTTCTTCCTCGACCGGCTGGCCGGCTTCGGCGGCAAGGTGGACTGAAATGTCCGGCCTCTATGATGAAAGCGGGCGGGTGACCTGGGCCGGCCTGAGCATGGAGGAAAAAAACAAGTATGTGGAGCAATACGCCCCGCTCATAAAATACCTGGCCGACCGCCTGGCCGCCCGCCTGCCCGACCACATAAACAAGGATGACCTCATCTCCGCGGGCGTCCTGGGCCTCATCGACGCTGTGGACAAATTCGATCCGGGCCGGGCCATCCTGTTCAAGACTTATGCCGAATTCCGCATCAAGGGGGCCATGCTGGACGAGCTCAGGAGCATGGACTGGGTGCCCCGCTCCATCCGCAAGAAGACCAACCAGATGGAAAAACTCTGGCAGCGTCTGGAGGGGGAACTTGGCCGGCCGCCCACGGACGAGGAGGCGGCCGCGGCCCTGAACCTGTCCGTGCCCGACTACCTAAAGGTCTTAGACGAAATACGCACCATCAACATCCTGGACCTTGACGCCTTCAGGGCCGTGGACAAGAGCGGGGCCCGGGAAACCCGCGACATATACGATATCCTGGCCGATGAAAGCGCCCTGGACGCCCTGACCGTCATCACCCAGGACGAAACGCGGGATGTCCTGGCCAAAGCCATTGAGGAACTGGGCGAAAAGGAACGCCTGGTCGTCACCCTCTACTACCACGAGGAACTGACTATGAAGGAAATCGGGCAGGTGATGGGCTACACCGAATCCCGCATCAGCCAACTCCACACCAAGAGCTTACTCAGGTTGCGGGCCAAATTGCGCCGTTATTTCGAGGAAAGGACCGGAGGTTAACCGGGAGCCATGGCCGACGAGCAGAAAACCGACCCGGCTCTGGACGATTGGGACAGCCTGCCCCTGGATCCCGCGGCCGACGACTGGGATGCGCAACCGGCCAAGCCGGCCCAACCGGAAAAGCAGGTCCAGCCCGAAGAGACGGCTCCATCTGAAGAACCGGCTCCGCCCGAAGAGCAGGCTCCGCCTGAAAAAGCCCCCCCCAGCCGGCCCGCCCCGATGGAGGAGGATGATTTCGATGAAGAGGCCCCCGGGGCCTTCCTGGACGGTTTAACGGACGGCTTGGGGGACGGCCTTCCCAATGCGGCCCCCGCTCCCGAGCCCGAACCCCAGGCCAAAGCCCAGGCCGAAGCCCCGAAACCCCCGGCCGCACCTCCCAAACTCCCGCCCCCCCCGGCGCCCGGCTCCTTTGACGCCTTCCTGGGCGAGAACGCCGGCCACGGGGTGGGCTTCGTCCCGCCGCCTCCGGCCGCCCCGAAAGCTCCAACTCCGGCGGACAAGGACGCCCCGGAAGACGAATCTCCGGATTCCGGACCCGCCGCCCCGCTCCCCCAGAAGGTGGAACTGGACATTGAAGGCATCGACCTGGACGACCTGGTCGCCGCGGTCGACCCCGAGGATGAACCCGCCGCCCCGGCCCCGGAGCCCCCCCCGCCGGCCCAGGAACCGGCCGCCCCGGCACCGGCCCCGGAGCCGCCTCCGCCGGAGGCTGAGGCCCACCACCACCGGATCCCCCTGGCCAAGCTTCTGATCCTGGTTCTGCCGGCCCTGGTGGTTCTGGTCGGCCTGGGTTTTGTCATCCATCGGCTTTTCATCCACACGCCGCCGCCCCCGCCGGAGGTCCTGGTCATAGACCCGACCGTGCCCCCCCGGGAGCCGGAGCCGGGGGAAGTGCCCCTCAAGCCCTTCTACATCAACTTCGCCGGCGAGCCCGAAGTCATTGTGGAAATGTCGGCGGTGCTTTATTACAACGATATTTCGGACCGGGAACTGATCGAGGCCAACCTGCCGTCGGTCCGGGAAGTCATTTTCCGCCTCACCCGGAACAAGGGCGGCCAGGTGGTCACCAACGGCGGAATACAGCGCGCCCTGCGCCAGGAACTGCGCCAGGCGGCCAACGAGGCCCTGGGCGCCGAAGCCATATCCTACGTCCAGTTGACCCAGTTCCGCATCCTGCACTGAATTGCCAAGGCGGCGATTGATTCCAATCGAATGTAGCTGAGAATCAGCTGGCCACGGAAATAAGGGCGGCCCGGGATTCGCCCAGGTCCACCGGTTGATCGAAGGGCTGTTTGAGGAAGCTCATCAGGTGGGGATAGCGATCTATGGCCTGGTCGATCTCCGCGTTGGCCCCTTTCTGGTAGGCTCCCAGGTTGATCATGTCCTCGTTGCGCTGGTAAGTGGCCAGGGAGTCCTTGAAGCGGCCGGCGGCCGCCAACTGGTCGCGGTCGGCCAAATCGACCATGAGGCGGCTGATGCTGGAGAGCACGTCGATGGCCGGGTAATGGTTTTTGGCCGCCAGATCCCGCCGGAGGACTATGTGCCCGTCCAGTATGGAACGCATGGCATCGGCCACCGGCTCGTTCATGTCGTCGCCGTCTACCAGCACGCTGTAGAGGCCGGTGATGCTGCCGCGGGGCCAGTTGCCGGCCCGCTCCAGGAGCCCCGGCAACTGGGCGAAGACCGAAGGCGTGTAGCCACGGGTGGTGGCCGGCTCGCCGATGGACAGGCCCACTTCCCGGGCGGCGAAGGCGTAACGGGTGGCCGAATCCATCATCAGGATCACGTGCCGGCCCTGGTCACGAAAATATTCGGCGATGGTCGTGGCCACATAGGCCCCGCGCATACGCACCAGGGCCGGCTGTTCGGAAGTGGCCGCTACCACCACGCTACGGGCCAGGCCCTCCGGCCCCAGGTCCTTTTCTATGAATTCCATGACTTCCCGGCCGCGTTCGCCGATCAAGGCGATGACGTTGACATCGGCCTTCATGTGCCGGGCGATCATGCCCAAAAGGGTGCTCTTGCCCACCCCGGAACCGGCGAAAATGCCCACCCGCTGCCCCCGGCCGATGGTCAAAAGGGAGTTGATGGACCGGACGCCCACGTCTATGGCCTCGGTTATGCGGCCCCGGTCCAGGGGGTTGCCGGGACGGGCGTGGACCGGGTAGCGGTCGGCGATGTTGATGGGCCCCTTGCTGTCGATGAGGCGGCCCAGGCCGTCCACCACCCGCCCCAGGAGTTCCGGCCCCACCGGGGCCAGGGCGGGACGGCCGGTGGAGAGAATGCGGCTGCCCGGGGTCAGGCCGCCCATCTCCCCCACCGGCATTAACTGAATGACCCCCTCGCGGAAACCGACCACCTCGGCCTCAATGGGCGGCCGGCCGTCCACCGGGTGGATACGGCAGACCTCGCCCACCGAGGCGGCCGGGCCGTCGCCCTCTATGACCAGCCCCACCACCTTGGTGACCCGGCCTTCCAGGGCCAGAGGCCGCAGACCCTTCACCAGGCCCAGGTAGGGGGAAAAATCCTGGGCCCTCATTTAAGGTCGGCCTCCGGTTCCTTCACCTCCGAAGAATCCTGGTCTGTAGCCTGGCTGTCTCCGCCCGCCTCCGCCTGGTCACCGGGAGCCTGATCATCCGAAGATTCCGGCTCCCACGAAAGATCGGCCCAACCCTCTTCCTCGGTACCGGCGGCGGAGTTCCCGGCCCCGGCCGGGTCCGCCTCTTCCGTCTGGTCAGCCGGCCCGGCCGCCGGGGGTCGCGGGCCGGCCGGGGGCTCGGGGGCGCGGGAGCCTTCAAAGGCCTCCCTGAGCACTTTGAGCACCTGGATCGACCGGTGCTTGACCGTGGCGTCCAGGCGGCCGACATCCGATTCCATGATCAAATCGCCCGGCCCCAGGCGCTCATCGGGCTGGAAAGTGACCTTGACCAGGGCCCCCAGGCGCTCACGCTGCTCGGCCCGGGCCTCTTCCAAAAGGGGTATGTCCTGGGGCCTGGCCTGGAAGACGACCCGGTGGGCCTGGCCCAGAAAGTCGATACAGGCCTCAAAGGCCCGGACCGCCAGGCCCTCGGCCGTCTTGAGTTCCTTGTTGAGAATTCCCTCGACCGCCTCTATGGCCAGTTGGATCATCAGGGGCCCGTTGGCCCGCCACAGATCCTGATACAAGTCCTCGATCCGGCTCAAAACATTGTTCAAGGCTTCCGCCTTGGCCCGCCAAGGGGCCAGTCCTTCCTCCCGGCCGGTCGTCCGGCCTTCGGCCAGGCCCTGGTCGTAGCCTTCCCGTTGCCCGGCCGCCTTGGCCTCGGCCAGCACCTCTTCCCGCCGGACATCCAATTCGGCGCGAAGGCCCTGGTATTCGGCCTCCAGTTCCCGGCGACGGCTCTCGAATTCCTCCTGCATTTCCTGCCGCTCCCGGTCCAGTCCGGCGACGCGGTCTTTCACCGCGGCCAAATCGGCCTCGGCCTCGGCCCGGCTGGCCTCGGCCTTCAATCGGCTATCCTCGGCCTTTTGCCGGTGATCCTCGGCTTCGGCCCGAGCCTCGGAAGCGGCGGTCTGAAGACTCTCGGTCTCGCCCCGGCGGCTTTCCATTTCAGTGGTCACGGCCTCGGCCGCGGCCTCGGCCTGTCTTTTAACCTGTTCGGCGTAAACTTCCGCTTCGGCCCCGGCCCTGGCCCGGGCCTCGGCCACCAGACCCTGGGCCTCGGTGCGGGCGGCCTCGGTGAGGGCAAAGCCCTCGGCCCGGGCCTTCTGGATCATTTCCCGGCTTCGGGCCTCGGCCTGGATCATGGTGCGGACCACGTTCTGGTCGCGGGTGTCGAGATCCTCATAATCGAAAAGGCGGGGCGCCTCAAGGTCGGCCAAATTCTCGAACCCGGCCATCGGCCGCTCCGAAGTCAGGTCAAATGGCTTGAACAAATCATCCAGGGAGGGACTCAAAAGGAAAAGTTCGGAAATATTCTTCCGGTCGACCTGAAACTCCTCCCAAGGGTCCGGCGGCGGCTCATCGGACAGGACGACCAGCGGGGTCAGGTCCACGGTGGGGTCGGGCAAAGGCTCGATATCTTCCGCCTGGGGAAAGGAATCCAGCTTGAATTCATCGACTTCCAGGCCGGACACCATGGCCGGCGGCGAGTAGCGCGGGTCGAAAGCGAGAGTGTCAGACAAGCTGATCCCCTCCATCGCCGCGGCCCAGGGCTATCTTGCCTTCGGCTTCCAGTTTCTTGGCCGCCCGCAGAATGCTCTGCTGGGCCTTTTCCACATCCGAAAGCTTGGTGGGCCCCATGGCTTCGAGATCGTCCTTGATCATGTCGGCCGCGCGGGAGGAGAGGTTGGCGAAGACCTTGTTCCTCAGCTCCTCGTTGGCGGACTTCAGGGCCAAGGTCAATTCGTCGTTGTTGACCTCCTTGAGGATGGTGCGGAAGGAGCGGTCGTCGACGGCCAAGAGATCGTCGAAGACGAACATGAGCTTGCGCACTTCGTTGGACAGTTCGGGACGGTCTTCCTCCAGCTTGGTCATGATGGTGTTTTCCGTGGTCTGGTCCACCTGGTTCAAAATCTCGGCCACGGTGCCGGAGCCGCCGGCCTGCCGGCTGCCCACCGGGCCCTGGGACTTGATCTCCTGGCGCAGCACGTCCTCCACCTCGTCAAGGATGGTGATGGGCACATTGTCCAGATCGGCGATGCGCATGATGACATCCTGCTGCAGGGGTTCGGGGAAATCGGCTATGATCTGGGCGCTCTTGCCCGGATCGATATGGGCCAGGACCAGGGCTATGGTCTGGGGGTGCTCGTTACGGATGAAATTTCCCAGGGCCTTGGGGTCTATGTGCTTGATATTGGAAAAGGGCACCGGGGAATGGACGTCCATGATCAGGCCCTCGGCCCGATCTCCGGTCAGGGCCCGGCCCAGGGAGTGCTTGAAGAAGTCGCCGCCTTTGAAGTGGAGGTCGGCCGGCAGTTGCAGGGCGTCGACGAATTCCCACAGGACATCCTGCACCTGGTCCGCGGTGACGTTCTGGATCCGGCTCATGGCCTTGCCGAGTTCCTTGATCTCGATGTCTTCCAATTCCTTGAACACATCGGTGGTGAACTCTTCCCCCAGGGTCAGGAGAAAAATGGCGGCCTTTTCCGGTCCGGTCAGTTCAGCGGGCTTCGGTTCTTCTTTTTTGGCCATGGCGCACCTTTTCGTTACTGCTTGCCGCCGTCGGCTTCCGGCTTCTGCTCGATCCAGCCCCGGATCATGCCCACGGTGCGGTCAATATTCTCCCGGGCCAGGGGCAGGACGTTGTCCCGGCTGAGATTGCCGTAGGCCAGGCCTGGGACTTCCTCTTCCCCCTCGGCCTCCAACGACTCTTCGTCCTCGTAGTCGGGCATCTCGGAGTCGTCTTCCTCCTCTTCGGCTTCGTGATCGGGCTGATGCTCGACCAGGCCGCCGACGGTCCCGGCCTCTTCCGGCAGGGCGGCGGTGGAGGGAGAAGCCAGGAGATCCGTCGCCGCCTCCTGATCGGCCAGGGCCAATCCTTCCTCCTCTTCGGCCTCGCCCTGGGCCGCGGCCGGCTGCTGGGGCGGAAGCGGCAGAGGCAACCCGTCGCCGTAGCCGGGCCCGCCCGGAAATTCGGGCAGCACGGCCGGCTGGGCCCCGGTTCCGGCCGGTTCAACTTCATGCTTCAGCCAGTTCAATATGGGCCTGACCACCAGGAAGAAGAACAGGATGATGAGGATAAGGTTCAGGAAAGGCCTGGAGAATTCCCTAAGCACTTCCAGGACGAAGATGGCCCAGGGGGATATCTCCTCGGGCCGGGCGAACTGCACACTGCTTATGGACACCAGATCCCCCCTTTTCACGTCAAAGCCCACCACGCCCTTGATCGCGGCTTCCAACTGGGCTATAAGTTCCGCCGACAGAGGCGCGAACACCCGGTCGCCGGCCTCGTTTTTCACATAAACGCCGTCCAGAAGCACCGACACGCTGACCCGCTTCAGATCCCCCGCCTTGGAGATGGTCTGGCGCTTGATGTTGGTGATCTCGTAGTTGTTGGTCTCCTCGGTGCGGCTGTATTGTTCCTGGTTGCCGGCATTGCCGGAATTTTGACGGTTGGCCGTGCCCAGCTCGTAGGTGGCGTTGGGAATGCCGGCCATGGCCCGGGCCGGGCCTATGCTCCGCTCCTGGATCTTCTGCTCGCTGCGGATGGCCGCGCGGTCGGGATCATAAATGTCCTCCTTGGTCACGACCTCCTTCAAGTCCAGTTCGGCCTGGACCGAGGTGATGGCCTTGTCCGGCCCCACCACCCGTTCCATCATGGCCTGGATGCGGCGTTTTAAGCCGTCCTCGTAAAGGGCCTTCTGCTTCATCTGGTCGTCGTTCAAAAAGCCCGGCTTGTTGGTATCCTTGGACCATATGAGCCCGCCCTCCGTATCTATGACCGATACGTTGTCGGGAACCAGACCGCTGACCGCGGAAACCACCAGGTTGACTATGCCCAGAAGCTGGGGCTTGGTTATGCTGGCCCCCCGGACGACCTTGATGACCACCGAGGCCGAGGGATCCTTCTGGTCTTCAATGAACAGGGTCTCCGTGGGTATAGCCAGGTGGACCCGGGCCATTTCTATTTCCGGAAGGCTCATGATGGAGCGTTCCAGTTCGCCCGTCACGGCCCGCATGAGGTTGGTCCTCTGGACCAGGTCGGTGACCCCCAGCTTCTGCTCGTCGAAGATCTCAAAACCCACATTGCCCTTGGAGGGCAGACCCTTGACGGCCAGGTCAATGCGCAGGGCCGAGGCCCGGCCGGCTTCCACTTCGATGGCCGTGCCATCGGCGATCAATTTATAGGGAACGCGCTGTTTTTTCAATTCGGCCGTGATGGCCCCGGCATCTTCCGGACCCAGGCGGGAATAGAGGACCTCGTAGGGAGTCTCGCCCTTGTAAAACAGGGCCACCAGGAGGACGGCCGTGGCTGCCGCCAAAATTATGCCGCCGACGGCCAGTTTGGACGGGCTGGCCCCGGTCAATATCTCGCGTCCTCTCTCCAGGCGTTCGCTGAAATTAAAAGCCATGTTTTTTCGCCCCTTTATCCAGAAGATGGCCCGTGACGGCCACAGACTGCGCAATATAGAAGGCAAAATCCGGGCCAAAAATCCAGGGGGACCATCTCTCGGCCGCCATTAATTATATATAATATATCATTAATTATAATTAATATCAAGACGCTTTCCTTATCAAATGAAAAAGCCCCCAAGGGATCGGAAATCCCCCAGGGGCCTGAACGGCGCGGAAAAACATTTACCCCCCGGAGGTATTCATCTTTTCCCGCCAGCGCACGAGGCAGACCGCCAGTTCCTTGAAGTTCAGCGGCTTGGTCAGGTAATCGTCCATGCCGGCCGAAAGGGCCTCCTCCCGGTCGCCGGTCATGGCCCGGGCGGTCATGGCCACGATGGGCATGGCTTTGAGGCCCTTACGTTCCTCCCGGATGAGCCTGGTGGCGGTCAGGCCGTCCATTTCCGGCATCTGGACATCCATCAGGACCAGGTCGAAGGGCTCCCGGTCCAGGCACTCCAGGGCCAGGCGGCCGTTTTCCACTATGGTCGCCTCCAGGCCGAACTTGTGCAGAAGCTCACGGATCAGGAGCTGGTTGAGGTCATTGTCTTCGGCCACCAGGATCCTCATGCCCTGGACGCGCTCGGTCACGGCGGCCCGGCTCAAGCCGGCCCCGGCCCCGGCCGCCGCGGCCGCGTGTTTTTCAGTGTCAAGCTTCAGCCGGCAGGTGAATTTGAATTGCGAACCCTTGTCCAGCTCGCTCTCGCACCAGATGCGGCCGCCCATGAGGTGCACCAGTTCCATGGACAGGGCCAAGCCCAGGCCCGTGCCGCCGAAACGGCGGGTGATGGAACTGTCGGCCTGGGCAAATGGCTTGAAGAACCGG
>Ga0082212_10007217_pt1 | contig 14740 bp, 15 predicted proteins | sample TergutNt197P3_FD_71548 | JGI IMG/M metagenome (GOLD analysis project Ga0082212, IMG submission 71548) | Neocapritermes taracua P3 segment gut microbial communities from Petit-Saut dam, French Guiana - Nt197 P3 | ecosystem: Host-associated > Arthropoda: Insects > Digestive system > Gut ... | reverse complement strand
GATCGAGGAAAAGCTGCCCGGCTGGACGGTTGTCGTCGCCCCAAATGAAGCAATGGAATTGGTCAGGTTTTTCAAGGAGTTTGAAGCATGAGTAGATTTGTTGTTATTGGCGAGCGTATACATTGTATTTCTCCGGCGATTCGGAAGGCTATGGACGAAAGAGACCCGGAACCTATTTTAAAGCGCGCAAGGGACCAGATTGCGCAGGGCGCGACGTACCTTGACGTCAATATCGGCCCTGCGGAAAAGGGTGGCGAGGAGCTCATGAAGTGGGCTGTCACGCTTATTCAGGAAAGCTGCGACAACGTTCCGCTATGTCTCGACACTGCCAACAGGAAAGCAATCGAGGCGGGTATATCCGTCCACAACAACTCAAAAGGCAAACCCATAGTTAACTCCGCCGACGCCGGCGACAGGATCGAAAATATTGACCTTGCCGCCGCAAACGGAGCAATCTGCATAGCGTTATGTTCCAAAACGGGCATATCCGCCGATAATGACGAGCGGATGGCGCACTGCCAGGAGTTGCTGGAGCGCGGGATGTCGCTCGGCATGGAGCCTGAAGACCTCTGGTTTGACCCGCTGTTTCTCGTGGTCAAAGGTATGCAGGAAAAGCAAATGGAGGTTCTTGAGTTTATCAGTATGCTAAACGATATGGGACTAAACTCCAGCGGTGGTTTGTCCAACATTTCCAATATGATGCCGAACCATGTCCGCCCGATCATGGACAGCGCCATGGTAGCGATGGCAATGTATTGCGGCCTGACGTCGGCGATAGCCAACCCCGGCGACCTGCGCCTGATGGAGACGATTCGCTCGTGTGACGTCATCAAAAACAATATTCTGTACGCGGATTCGTATCTTGAATTATAGGTGCTTCCTAATCGATGAATAACCAGGTTTGGGCTTTTTTATGCTGATAATCAGTTTTGACGCTGTCGGAGATAGCGAATTTGAACGCTTGTTGGAATACCCGGCTTTTAAGGCTTTTTCTAAACAGGCGTCTGTCTTCCGCAGCGTACCCACGCTGCCGGTCAGCAATACATACCCCGTCCATGTTTCGGTCGTGACCGGCGTTATGCCGTATCTCCACGGGGTAGTATCGAACACAGCGCGTTTTCCCGTAAAACACCCCGAATGGAACAGCAGAGAATCCAGTATACGCGTTGAAACGCTGTGGCAGGCGGCCGCCGGGCAGGGGCTCAAAACTGCGGCGGTTTTTTGGCCTGTGACGGCGTTTTCCAAAACGATTAGATACAATATCCCCGAGGTTTTGCCGAAACATGGCAAAAGTCAGGTCTTCGCAAGCTTGAGAGCCGGCAGTAAGTTCCTGCAGATTAAAATGCTCCTGCGTTATGGCAAGATGCTTGACGGTATCAAACAACCCAATCTCGACGATTTTGCCACGGCTTGTATGGCTGATATCCTCCGGGCGAAAAAGCCGGGGCTCGCATTTGTGCATCTGACCGCTTATGACGCCTTATGCCATAAAAACGGCAGGGGCAGCGACGTGCTTGATACGGCGCTGGAATCGCTGGACAGGAACCTGGCAGTTCTGCTTGAAGCGGCGGGCGAGAATACGGATGTGCTTATTTTTTCCGACCACGGACAGAAAAATGTGCACACTTATCTGGAGCCGAACCGTATTCTCGTTGAAACGGGGCTTTTGAGTATGGGTCTCGAGAGGTATATCCCGGGTGAAAGCGGGTGCTTTATCGAATGTTGCGCCGGTACGGCGTTTTTCCATGCTGGCAGCCTTCCGGCGGGTAAGGTTGACGAGCTGCGCGAATACATTGAACACAGCGAGGGGTTCAGGAGGTTTTTAACGGACGCGGAAATGCTGGCGTCCGGATATGAAGGCGTTCCCTTTGGCTTTTGTGCGAAAGAGGGTTACTGTTACGCGGCGTTCGCACCCGGCTATATGGCCGACCACGGTTACCCGGCTGATATGCATGATTACAAAGTGTTTTACATGGCAAGAGGGTTCGGATTGCCGCCGGGTCTCTCAAAGCGCGGTGGCAGCCTTCTCGATATAGCGCCGCTCGCCGCGTCGCGTTTGGGGATCGAATTGTAGGAAAGGGGATACTCATTATAATGGGTGATAATTCAACGGGGGACGCGGTTAAAACCAAGGTGACGCACGCTGAAAAAAGCTGGATCATGTATGATTGGGCAAATTCGGCGTATGCGACGATAATGATGGCGGCCGTATTCCCAATCTATTTTACTACTATGGCGGAGGGCTCCGGGCAATCGGGCGATTACTGGTGGGGGCTTGGCACGTCCGCCGCTATGATTATTGTGGCTGTTCTTGCGCCAATCATCGGGGCGATGGCGGATTTCGCCGGATACAGGAAAAAGATGTTTTCCATATTTTTCGCCATTGGGGTCGCGTTTACTCTGGCAAGCGCGTTTTTCGAAAACTGGTTATTCCTGCTGTGCGGTTACGCGATTTCGCACATAGGTTTCTCCGGGAGCTGCCTGGTTTACGATAGTTTCCTTTCAGAGGTGACGACGCCGGAGCGTATGGATAAAATATCGGGTTACGGTTACGCGTTTGGTTATATCGGCGGAAGCACAATACCGTTTGTTGTCAGCATTGTGCTAATTATGTTCAGCGAGAGTATCGGCATTACCGAGTCGTTTGCGATAAAGATATCAGTCGCATTGACCGCCGTTTGGTGGGGCTTGTTCACAATTCCTTTTTTTACAAACGTCCGGCAAAACCACAGCATAGAAAAACCGCAGTCCCACGCGGCAGTTCGCGCCGCGTTTTCGTCGGCGGGGCATACGGCTAAAATGATTTTCAAAGATAAAAAGGTCCTGCTTTTCATCCTTGCGTATTTCTTCTATATCGACGGGGTCGGGACCGTTATTAATATGTCAACGGCATACGGCGCTACGCTCGGGCTGGATACTACCAGCATGATACTCGCTTTGATGGCCACGCAGCTTATCGCTTTCCCGTGTTCCATTTGGTTTTCAAACCTGTCGCAGCGTTTTGGCTCGCTGAAAATGATACGCTTCGCTGTTTGCGAGTATATCGTGATTTGTATAGTCGGGTTTATTATGGGGTTCGGGCTGGAGCAGGAGCTTTTTGGCGTGGGGACGGCGGTAACGCTGTTTTGGATTCTGGCGTGCATGGTTGGGACTGTGCAGGGCGGCATCCAGGCTATCTCCCGGTCTTACTACTGCCAGATGATCCCGCCTGAGAACTCCGGCGAGTATTTCGGGTTCTTTGATATTTTCGGAAAATTCGCCGCTGTTCTGGGTCCGCTGCTCTACGCCGTAGTCAGAGGAATCACAGACAGCAGCGCATACGCGATTCTTTCGATTTTGGTCCTGTTCCTGGTGGGGCTTGTCATGTTGGTGCAACGAAAGGAAAAAGCCTAGCTCACTACACCGTCATAAGCGTCCCTATGAATACCGGGAGATTTGTCGCGTTGTCGATTATCGCGTACACGAAGGGCCTGTCCAGGTTTACGATTTTATAGTCCGACGGTCCGCCGCTGCTGTCGCCAGGTATTGCCACCATCGTGACTGCACCGGCTTTTGTGCCAAGTTCGTCTACTGATATGTATGTCTTGTGCAGGACTTCGCTGATGTAGAGATTGCCGTTGCCGACCGTTGTTGTCGCCATACTTCTGAAATTCGCCATATCCATATCGAACGCGTCGTGTACGCCAAGGGTTTTCAGAGCGTCGATCATGCTAATGCTGTACTCATACTCGAATTTTGGCATGGATGCGTATACGAGCATGTCCTGCTGCCTGTTTTTCAGCGTATCTATAAAACCTGCCCCGGTGAGCGAGTGGATGTAATCCTGTATTGACACGTCTTCATTCGGAAGAAGCGCGGCAAAGCTGTAAGCCCCGTTTGCATATGGTTTGACGAATCCCGTCGCCAGACCGTCATCGAGGTATCCGTATTCAGCCGAGTGCATGAAATCTACATTGCGCACCGCGCCGTTTATATCGGTAAAATCGCCTTTCCTAATGTTTTCTTTTTTATATACGCTCTGCCACTCCGCGTCAAACAAAACGGCGTTAATAAGGAACAGCATATCGAGTTCGTCGATCTTTTCAAGTATTTTTTCTATCATCCCGTCCGTGTTCGTTTTGACCCATTCGTTGATATCCTCTACAGTCTGGTTGTCAAATGCCGAGCTGTATGCCGCCGCGCCGAAATAGTCGGCGTTTTTTTGCAGAAAATCGGCTTCGACCTGCAAACTGTCCCCATCGTCGCGGAACCATATGGAGTTTGCTATGCTCAGCCTGGATTTATCCTTGCTGGGCAGGTTGTTCGCATAGCTGTACAGGTATTCGTTGAGTTCAGCGAGCGGGATGTCGCCGCCGAGCAGCGTTTCCATCTGTGCCAAAGTCTCCCCATCCGCCCCGTTTGCGGTCATGGCAAGCGCCAGCATCACCGACAGCGGCGAGATCAGGGAGTTTTGCCTATCCTTTATGCTTTCCTTGAATAAACTCAGCGAGAATTCCGCTATGACGGCCGTAAACGCGCTGTCCGCCGCTTTGCCCTCAACGCTGCCGCGTGATATGTTTTCCATCAAGTCCGCAGCTTTTACAGTTTCCGAACACCCCGCCGCACACACGGCTACAGCCACGGCAAGCAGTATCGCAATGTATGTTTTCATCCTGTTCATTTGTATATCCCCCATCTGTTAATCTGTACCTTTATGACGTAACAAAAGAGGATTTGTTCCATATTTATTCAAACGATGATATCGAAGATGCGTCTGTCGTCAAACTCCACCCACTCCGCGCGCGGTTGCTTGTTTGCGTTCTTGCGGAAGTCGAAAGTTAGCAGGTAGCCATCGGAGGCGCCCCTGAGATCTGCTTTGCGGCGCTGTCATGCGATTCGGTCGAGATAAAGTAGTCGGCTATCCTGATCTCGAATATCCTGTTGGACATCGCAGCTACGTCCATTCCGGTTTTGTGGTCTGACTCCCGCCGAGGTGAACCTGAGCGCTCTGCTGATAAGGCTCATAAGCAGAGCGCAGAATGCCTGTGGCGTGTCAAAGCTCTTGTCTCCGACACCCTGGAAGCTTATACTTGCGCATATATACTCGTCGCCAAGCGTTTTTTCGAGCATATTTAGCGTGGTCGTCTTTCCGTACTGCCTGGCTCGGTTTATCGTGAAATAGCAACCATCGTCGATCAACGCCATTATCTGCTTCAGCTTTCCGCTGATATCAACCATATAATCGCTTTCAGGCACGCATAGCCCTGTAACGTTAAATCTACGCATAAAGACACCCTCGTTCGCTGTTCTAAGACTAATTGTATCATCCGGCATCTGTTCGTACAAGCCTTATGTAGGTTTCAACCGCAACCATCAGGTACGCAAACGAAATCATACGAATAATTATTGTACAAGGCAACACTCTCTGTCATAGTCAATGGACTTGGAACGGAGCGCATAGTCAGGGTGCGCTGAATGTCATGTTGTCAACAAATTGTAATGTATCGTATCGAGCTTCATGGAGTGCATAATCTTAACTGTAACAAAAATCTTTATGGACGGAGGTATACCCGATGAACAAGCAAAACAAGATTACCGCACTCTATTCAAGGCTTTCAGACGGTGACGAGGACAGGGACGGCGGCGAGAGCAACAGTATTAAAAATCAAAAAGTTTTTTTGGAACACTACGCCCAGCAGCAGAAGCTAACCAACATCAAGCACTATGTAGACGATGACGAAAGCGGGCGTTTCTTTGACCGCTCCGGCTACGTTCAGATGATGGAAGATGTAGAGAGCGGCAAAGTCGGTGTTTGCATTATGAAAGATATGACGCGATGGGGGCGCGATTATCTTCAAGTCGGCAACGCAATGGAAACATTCCGCAGAAATAATGTGAGGTTTATCGCGGTTAATCACGGCATAGACAGCGCAGACCAAAATACATTGGAGTTTGCGCCGTTTATCAATATTATGAGTGAATGGTACGCAAAAGACATCAGTAAAAAAGTAACGACAGGGATTAAGACAAAAGGCATGAGCGGCAAACCCATAATGACTGAAGCCCCTTACGGTTATGTAAAAGACCCTACTCAAAAAGACTACTGGCTGATAGACGAATCCGCCGCAGAAGTTGTCCGATTGATTTACTGCCTGTTCATGGCGGGTAATAACCGAAACCAAATCTGTAACCATTTAAGGGAGAAACAGATCCCGACGCCGACATTCTACATGAAAGACCAAGACAGGGGAACAGCGAAAAGTAGACCGCTGAACGAAGCCAACCGCTTCAAATGGAATAAGGCGAGTGTAACGCACATTCTCACACGACAGGAGTATTGCGGCGATGTGGTGAACTTCAAGACAACGAAGCATTACAGGGACAAAAGAAACCATTACGTTGATAAGAGCGAGTGGCACATCACGGAAAACGTACATGAGCCTATCGTTGACCGCGCCATCTTTGAAAACGTGCAACGGATACTCGAAAACGCGCCCGTCAAACGACCCAACGGGGACGGCTACATTCACCCGTTGAGCGGCTTGCTTTTTTGTAAAGACTGCGGTTCAAAACTGCATATTCGCACCGACCGCAGAAAAGACGAATACAGGCACATCGCTCGTTGTTCCGAATACGCCAAAGGCAAGGGCAGCGGCGCGAAATGCTTCACACAGCACCAGATAGACTGCGATACCCTCATGGAAAATATAGCGGAACTCCTACGCAAGATAGCTAAGTTTTCATTGAATAACAAGACGAAGTTTGAAGCGTTGGTTATGGAGAGCCTTGCCTTGCAACAGACGGACGAAATGAAGAAACAGAAAAAACGCATACCGCTAATCACATCACGGCTTGAACAGATTGAAAAGGTAATGAACAAGCTGTATGAGGATAACGCCCTTGAAAAAATCGACCAAGAACGGTACGAACAGCTAACAAAAAAATACTCCGATGAATATTTCCTTTTGAAAAAGGAACTTACTGAAGCCCAAAAACAAATATCAGACCGCGAGAGCGCAAGCCAGAGGGCGAAGAAGTTTATCAAACTGGTTGAAAGCTACTGCGATTTTAACGACCTCACCCCGACCGCCATCAATGAGTTTATCAGTAAACTTGTCGTGCATGAACGCCACGCGAAAGGAGCGAGATACGCAATCCAACACGTTGAAGTGCATTTTAATTACATCGGCACATTTGAAAACGAACTGACCGAACTTGCCGAGCCTACCGAACAGGAAATTGAGCGCATGACAGCGGAAATCGAAGAAGCGAAAAAGGAAGTGACCCGCGCATATCACAGAGCCTACCGCAAACCATACAGGGAGAAAAACATTGAACAGCGGCGCGAATATGAGCGCATGAAAGCGAGGGAGTACAGAGCGAAGAAAAAGGAGCAAGCCGCTCTACAGGCCGCCATCTAAAACCGAATACCCGACCATAAAAATCAGAGATTTCCTCATCACAGGAAGTCTCTTTTTTTATGCCAAAAAACGAAAGGAGCGATTGAATGACGAGAACCGTAAAAACACCGACGGAAGAAAAGAAGCCTGACGGAACGCTGACCACGCAGACGGAAAACCAAACATTCATCATGCAGGTTTTCTTTAACCACGATAGCAAGGAAACATTCCAAGACAAACTGTTGAAAGTAATCCATGCCGAAAAGCTGATTGCGCCTACCACCCCCAAAACTAACCCCCAAAAGCCGTAAAAAGCAAGGGCGGTTTTGTTAATAACGAAAACCCAAAATCAGAAAGGAGTACAACCAAATGGCACAAAGAAAAACACTCTCGGAGCAAATCGCTCTCGCAAAAGAGGACATCGAGCAACACGAAAACAAATTGAAACAGTTGCTACAACGGCAAAAGGAACAGGAACGCAAGGACAGGACGCGCCGCCTAATCGAGCGCGGTGCGATACTGGAAAGCCTAATCGACGGAGCGGCAGACCTTGACAACGAACGGATAAAGACGATTTTACAAGCCGCATTGACCGCACCCGCCGCACGTTCCTACGCCAAGGGGAGCGCCGCACCAACGAGGGAAACAGCAACGCCCGAAGCGGAGTAACGCTCTTTTCCCATTTTTAATGGGCGCACTTATACACCGTAAACGGTGCGTGCGGTCTGCCGACGGCGTTTTGCCCCTATCGGCGGCAAAATCGGGGACACCCCGAACCCCGTTTGTATGCGGTTGATTCCGCATATCATCAGGCGGGTCACGTTTCGTTACCCACCACCCTAACCAAAACGGCAAGTCGTGTTATGCGGCTTGCCGTTATGCGTTTACAACGAAAGGAGCGAGGACAACGGACAATCTTTTTACCGAAATCAAAGAACGGCTGAACCTAATCGACACAGCAAAATATTACGGAGTGCAGCCGAACAGGGGCGGTTTTGTAAATTGCCTTTTTCACAAGGAAAAAACGCCGAGCCTTAAACTCTACCCCACGCACTTTCATTGTTACGGCTGTCAAAAACACGGCGATATTATTACGCTGACCGAACAGCTTTTTACTTTGCCGCCATACCAAGCCGCGCAAAAACTCGCGCAGGATTTTAACATCATACGGGGCGATACCTACAAAAACATGAAGCCGCGAATATCGGAGCAGATGAAGTATTACCAACAGGAGCAAAAGACATTTCAGTTGCTGAATGATTATTGTTTGTTCCTTGAAAAATGGCGCGAGGATTTCAAACCCGAAACGCCCGATGAGGATTTTCATCCGCTGTTCATCGAGAGCCTTACGATGTACGAGCAATACAACTACTACCGCGATATTTTTATCATCGGCACAGAGGACGAGCGACGGGAGTTAATGAAAACCTGCGCAAAAGAAATATCCAATCTTGAAGAAAGGTTTACCCAACCAATAAAAACGAAAAGGAGCATTTCTTATGAACGATAGTAAAAAAACATTCGACACAATCAACGCCGCCGCGCTCATGGAACAGGAGTTTGAGCCGTTACAATTCGGTATTGAAAAGATACTGCCGCATGGTCTTTTTATCCTCGCGGGTAGCGGTAAAATCGGCAAGTCATGGCTTGCGCTTGATATGTGCGCCGCTGTTTCATCGGGCGGCAAGCTGTGGGAATTTTCCGCAGAGCAAGGCGAGGTTTTGTATCTTGCCCTTGAAGATAATCACGCACGGTTGCAAGGGCGGCTGATGAAAACGGAAACCGAAAACGCAGACGTTACACGCTTGCACCTTGCCATCGCTTCATTCGGTATCAGCAACGGACTATTGGAACAGACGCACAACTTTTTAGCGGAGTACCCCGACACCAAAATGATAATCGTTGACACGCTTGAACGCATACGGGACACCGAACTTGATAAGTCAATGTATTCGAGCGACTACCGCGACATGACCGCCCTGCGAGAGATAACAAACAGGCACAACCTGACCCTTTTGCTCATTCACCATACGCGCAAAATGTACGACCCCGACCCGCTTAATACCTTATCGGGAAGTACGGGTTTAATAGGTTCTGTTGACGGCGTTTTCGTCCTTGAAAAAGACAAACGGACGAGCCATAAAGCCAAGCTGACAATCGCCAACCGCGACACAGAGGGCTACTGCTTCAAGCTGGAGTTTAACCCCGATAAATGCAAATGGCTTTTCATGGGGAACGAAACCGACACACCCGAAATTGACGAGCCGTTTTGCCTGATGATTGCCGGCTTCATGAAAGATAAAGATGTATGGCGCGGCACGGCTACGGAGTTAAGCGAAATGCTCAACGGCATAAACCCCGACTGCGGAGTAAACCATCTCAACATCACCAAGAAGCTGAACGCTCATACAGGCTTATTCAAAGAAAGATATGCCCTTGACCTTGACACGAAAGGGCATGACGGGAAACGCAGGGAGATATTCATAACACGGCGGGAGCAGAGCGGCGGCGAGTAAAGAAAACGAAGCCTAACGGTTTAACGGTGAAAATATACACACCCCTCTTTGATGTAATCCCGTTTCGGGAATGCAAGGGGGTATGTATAAAACAACCGTTAAACTGTTAGAGCCGCCAAAGAAAGGAGCGATTGTTTGGCGATATACCATCTATCAATAAAGATAATCAGCAGGGGTAAGGGCGGCAAATCGGCAGTCGCGGCGGCGGCGTACAGGGCGGGAGATAAATTCACAAACGAGCGTGACGGAACAACGTATGACTACACGAACAAACCCGGCGTAATTCATACGGAGATACTGCTGCCCGACCATGCACCGAGTGAATACCTTGACCGTTCTACTTTATGGAACGCCGTTGAAAAAATCGAAAAGGCGCATAATTCACAGCTTGCCCGCGAGTTTGAAATCGCTTTTCCTGTTGAGTTATCAATGGAGCAAAATATATCCCTCGCCCGTGATTATCTCACAGAGCATTTCGTTTCAAAAGGAATGTGCGTTGATTTGTGTATTCATGATGAGGACAGGGGCAACCCACACGCCCACGTCATGCTCACCATGCGTCCCATCGAACAAGACGGCACATGGGGAGCGAAGTCCAAAAAGGAATATATCCTTGACGAAAACGGCGAAAAAATCAAGCTGAAAAGCGGCGAGTATAAAAGCCGAAAGGTAAACACCGTTGACTGGAACGACCAGACCAAAGCTGAAGAATGGCGGGCGGCATGGAGCGACATCACGAACCGATATTTGAAGCAATCGAACCGCGCAGAGCGTATAGACCACCGTAGCTACGAGCGGCAAGGGAGTGACCAAGTTCCCACCATTCATATGGGCGTTGCCGCTTCTCAAATGGAGAAGAAAGGCATTAGGACGAACAGGGGCGATATTAACCGCCAAGCCGAAATAACGAATAACCAAATGCGGCAGTTACGGGCGCGAATCCGCAAATCCAAAGACTGGCTGTATTCCGTACCTATCCAAGACGCGCCGAGCATGATTGACGTGATGAGCCGAATCGCGGACGGGCGCAACCTTGAAACACGCTGGCAGAAAATACGCAGCTTACAAACACAGGCGAGCGTCCTCATGTTCATTCAACAGCACAACATCACCGACATGGCGCAGCTCGTCAACACTATCGAATCCATCAACGAGAAGTACAAAGACCTTGCCGACAACATAAAAAAGGCAGAACGGCGGCTTGACACACTTTCTCAGCATATCGCGCAGTATGAAATCCGTAAAAATAACAGGGCGGTTTATAACGAGTACGCAGGGATAAAGAACAACCCGAAGAAGCGCGAAGCCTACTACGCCAAACATGAAAAAGAAATCGAAGCGTTCAAGGACGCGAGGGAGTACCTCAACGCCGTTATGAACGGCAGAACCGACCCACCGCCCATCAAGGACTGGCGCAAGGAATATGAACGCCTTACAGCCGCCAAATACGCCTTGTGCGAGCGTTACTACGCCTTACAGGACGAAGTGCGGAGTGTGGAGCAATTACGCAGGGGCGCAGAGAATATCATGCGTGACGAGTCGCAGGAACGGCAACGGACACGGGCGCAGGGCATGGAAATATAAAACAAAACTACGGTGGGTATAGGAATGATAATATTTCCCTATACCCGCCGTAGTTAATTATTTATTCATTGCATAAAATCCGTGGCAATAACGACTTTACCCTGTGCGTGTTCCACGATGATATATTTGATTGCGTCAGCGACATCATGCGCTGGATAAACTTTGTCAATAAAGGGTGTGATTTTATTATTCTCTGCAAATTCTTTCAATTTCAATAAAGATTTTTGCTTAGAAAGCATGGGAAAGGCAGCAGTTCCAAACTTTTTATTGCTGAACAAGAAGTAAAAATAACCGCCTAACACCCCTAACATTGCTTGTTTTATGCCGCCTACTACAACATACGAGCCGCCTTTTTTTAGCAGTTTTTTGTATGTTCTCAATGAGTTATATCCATTAACGCCGATAATTTTATCATAAGTTTTCCCCTTTTGCGTGAAGTCCTCTTTTTTGTAATCAATAACATAATCCGCTCCAATGCTACGAGCCATTTCAAGGTTTCGTGTACTGCATACGCCAGTAACCGTTGCTCCAAATGCCTTTGCAAGTTGGACGGCATACTGCCCGACACTACCCGAAGCACCATGAATTAAGACATCTTGACCTTGTTTTATATTTGCGGCAAGAATCGCGCCGAGAGCGGTTATACCACCGACAGGGATTGCCCCTGCTTGTTCAAAAGAAAGGTTTGACGGTTTCAAAGAAAGTTCTTTTTCTTTTGCAACAGCGTATTCTGCCCACCCGCCGAGCATACCCGCCGAAAGACCGAATACTTCATCGCCCTTTTTGAAGATTGTAACATTCTTACCGACTTCCTCAACAACGCCTGCAATTTCTAAGCCAAGCGGTTTCCCTGTTGCCCCGGTAGCAATATTAAAGATATGAGGTAAAGCCTTACCGCCAAACCGCATATACTCTAAATTTGTTATGGCTGATGTTTTAACCTTAACAAGCACTTGATTAGCTTTTGGAACAGGCTTTTTTGTATCTTGAATTATCAACACATCGGGCGAACCGACTTTTGTGTAGATTATGGCTTTCATTCTTAACACCCCACAATTTTTTTTATTGACTGATAACATCATTTATCGCGTCTGCGAATTGGTTAATGACATTTATAATTTGTGATGTTTGTTCTTTTCCAAGATTCGTTATAATTTTTGACAACATATCGTCAATATCCTTTTCCAAGTCTTTCAGAACGGAAGAACCTTTTTCAGTCAAAGTAATAATCAATTCACGCCGATTCTGTTTATTTATATCCCTATTGACATAACCTTTCTTTTCAAGAACGCCGAGCATTTTTGAAATAGCGGCTTTTGATGTATATAAGAACTTTTGAACATCAGTAATACCAATATTGTCGGTTGACTTCGGAGAATTATATCTAACCGCACTCATAAGAGTTAATTCCGCGATATTTACACCATAGACCGCCATTTTTTTATTATCGCCAGCATGAAAATTTGCTGTTGATGTTTTCACCTTGAAAAGTACCTGTATGAGTTGTTCTTTTAATTCTGGAATCATATCAGCCATTAAGTCTTTTTCACCCTCCCAACGTATAACTGGTTAATAGTATACCAGATTACTGTTGAGCGGTCAATATAAAAATATGAATGGAAACCCCTGCAAATGTAACTTTTTTGTGAAAAGCGTCAATAAAATAAAATTTACAGTTGACAAAACGCTTCATGGGGCAATAAAAAAGACATCGAACCATTTATGGACGCAAAGCCAGAAAACAACGTCATCCTCACCGCCACGGAGTCGCTCATGCTCGACGCCAGGCCCGCCAACCCGAAACACGCACGTAACAAAAACGTCCTTGTAGTAGGTGGATCAGGATCAGGCAAAACTCGATTTTGGCTGAAACCCAATCTTATGCAAATGCACAGCAGCTACGTAATTACTGATCCAAAGGGTACAATCTTAATAGAGTGCGGAAAGCTGTTGCAGCGCGGATCCCCGAAAGTCAAGGCCGTACTCGGAAAGGGCGGCAAACCCCTTAGAGACAAGCGCGGGAACAAGGTGACTGAGGTCGTGCGGGACAAGAAAGGCAGGGTAGTCTATCGAAAATGCTTTTACTGCTTTGTTGTTTGACATGGTATAGTTACGGAGAATTGTTATATTTGATGTGCTAACTGGCGAGTTTGATTCGTTTATATATATGAGGCCTCAAAATATGCCGTGGACGGAGGGGATGATACGGAGTGAAAGAAGCGGAATTGCTCGAACTATATGACCAATACTCAAATATGGTCTACCGTATTGCGTTTAGCTATCTGCGCCAGTCCCATGATGCCGAGGATGCTGTTCAATCAGTGTTTATGAAGCTGATTGAAGGCAAGGCGCAACCGAACGCGGGAAAAGAGCAGGCATTTCTGACACGAATAGCAGTTAACTACTGCAAAGACGTAATCCGCTCGGGTTGGAAGCAACGGATAGTACCCTTAGACGATACTATCAAGTTTGAGCATGAAGAAGACAGCGAATTATTCCATGCTGTAATGACGCTGCCAGATAAGCTACGAATAGTGATACATTTGCATTATTATGAAGGCTACAGCTTTTCGGAAATCGCTTCGTTTCTTAAAATCGGTGCATCCGCTGTATCAATGAGGATACACAGAGCGAAGAAAATGCTTAAAAACAAGCTGAATGGAGGATCATTGCCATGAAACCAAACATTGTGCGGACATTTGACAAGGTTAAAATGCCGCTGGAACGACAGGAACAAATCAGAGTAGCGCTGTCATCACGCATTTCTGAAATGGAAAGGGAGAATAAGTACGTGAACACAAAATCCGTCGCATATAGGAAACTAAAGGTTGCGTTCGTTACCGCCGCAATCGCCCTGTCATGTATCCTTTTAGTGGGGTTTGCTTATGCTTATGGAACTCAAATCATCGAATTGTTGAGCGGTGGGCGAATAGAGTCAGTAGAAAGCTCGTCAGGGGATAGTACCGTATCCATCAGCATGGAAGAATCATACCCTTATGAGATTAGGGAAGGCCGGGTGTATTTCATGCTGGACGGTTCGGGCAAGGACATCACAGACTACTGCTCCGAGGATACTTTTTATCAATATGAGAGGACTAACGAAAATGGTTATCGTCATGTTCTGCTAATTGGCGGAACGCCCGATAATCTTGGATGGACGGAAATAGTCTTTGATGAAAACGGATATTTTATTGGCTCTACCGGTATAGGCTCAGCATATACCGAATGGGAAAACATAGGCCGAAAACAATTAGGTTTGCC
>Ga0082212_10007215_pt1 | contig 14746 bp, 14 predicted proteins | sample TergutNt197P3_FD_71548 | JGI IMG/M metagenome (GOLD analysis project Ga0082212, IMG submission 71548) | Neocapritermes taracua P3 segment gut microbial communities from Petit-Saut dam, French Guiana - Nt197 P3 | ecosystem: Host-associated > Arthropoda: Insects > Digestive system > Gut ... | reverse complement strand
ATTGAAAAAAACGCGCTTGCCTGTGTACACGCCGGCAAGTCGGGACAGGTAAAACCGCTGCCATTACTTGACCGCTCGCTGATGCGGTTTGTCTACACGCATAAATACGCAAAAATGAAGAGGTAAAAATAATGACCACAAAGCAAAATGTTTGGCAGGCTGTAAAATTTGCATTATTTTCTTCTTCCGCTGGATTAATCGAATTAGGCAGCTTTACATTATTGAACGAGCTAACGCCTCTTCCTTACTGGCCCTGCTACCTTATAGCGCTAATTCTCTCAGTTTTATGGAATTTTACACTTAACCGCCAGTTTACTTTTAAATCAGCGTCTAATGTGCCAATCGCTATGATGAAAATAGCAGCTTATTACATGGTATTTACGCCGCTTTCCACATGGGGCGGACAGATGGTCAGTAATCTGGGTGTTAATGAGTATATTATTCTAGCTGTTACTATGGTAACCAATTTACTTACGGAATTTTGTGTTTACCGCTTCTGGGTATTCCGTAAAACAATGAATACAAACAAACTTGCATTGAAGCAAAAAGCCAAAGCTGAAAAATCCGATCTGACAGAGTAATGGTATGAAAACAAACTATGTGATTGCCTATGATATCGGCTCGACAGGAAATAAAACCTGTCTGTATCGGCTTGACGCAGGTATTACTCTTTTAGCAGAAGCGTCATGCAAGTATCCGCTCTTTTTGGTGGAAAATGGCGGCGTTGAGCAAAACCCGGAAGATTGGTGGGAGAGCATGCGTAAAACCACCAGTGAAGTGCTGAGTTTGGCGAACATAGCGGGCGATGCTGTCAGCGCCATTTCGTTTTGTTCGCAGATGCAGGGTCTTATACTGCTGGACAAAAACGGAACAGTACTGCGTCCGGCCATGAGTTACATGGATAAAAGGGCGACCAAACAATTTGATTCCTGGCGCTCAGGCTTATTAATGGTGGCGGGCGTTAATATCAGAAAGTTATTGATTTCATTGGCGGAGACCGGTGTTGTGGCTGCCAGCGCAAAAGATCCGGTATTCCGTTATGCCTGGGTTCGGGAGAACGAACCGGAATTGTTTAAGAAGATTTATAAATGGCTGGATGTAAAAGACTATTTGTTATTTAAAGCTACCGGCAGTTATGTTTCTTCAGAAGATTCCGCATTCGGCACCATGCTCTATAACAACCGTAAAAATTGCTGGAGTAAAGCCGTATGCAAGCTTCATGGCGTGGATTATGAGCATCTTGCACAGATAGTAAAGTGTACTGATAAGATAGGCAACCTGACAGAGGATGCAGCAACACAACTTGGCCTTGGTACCGGGTGTGCGGTATTTGCCGGCGGCGGTGATTGCAGCCTTATCGGTATAGGCGCAGGCTGTGCAAAAACAGGCGATACTCATGTGTACATCGGCACATCGGGATGGGTTTCAACGGTAGTGGATAAACAGCTTGTAGATACGGTCGCTATGATTGCTTCCGTAACTGGCGCAATACCAAATCGTTATAATTATTTTGCAGAAATGGAAACATCCGGCAAATGCATTGAATGGGCTCGTGATAATCTGGTCGTGGATGAACTTGGTGCGTATCCGCAAGAAGGCTGTAATACGGAAAGCCTGATAGAAATGATGTGCGATGCGGCGGCGCATGTTCCGGCAGGCAGCAACGGTGTTGTTTTTATGCCCTGGCTCCTGGGAAACCGGTGCCCATTCGAGGATGCCGATTGCCGCGGCGGTTTTTTCAACGTTAGCCTTACGACAAAAAAAGATGATCTAATCCGTTCGGTACTCGAAGGGATATTGTTACATAAACGCTGGATGCTGGATTGCCAGCAAAAGAAGGTGGTTACATCGCCTGTTATTCGGTTTGTAGGCGGCGGCGCCCGTTCGGGACTAATCTGCCAAATGCTGTCGGATATATTAAACCGGCAGGTAGAACGAATAGAAAAGCCGCAGAACGCGGGAGCTCTGGGCGCTGCAATATTAATGGCGTTTGGGCTTGATCACATTGGTTCTTTGGAAGAAGCAGGTAACCTGGTAACGGTGGATCGTAGCTATACGCCTAATCCGGAAGCCGCTGCGCTGTATCTTAAAAATTTCGCTGTATTCCAGCGCCTGTACCGCAAAAACAAAAAAAACTTCGCAATGCTAAACCGGGAATGAAGTTCCCTGCGGTTGTAATTCTTCCGGCTACAGCCTCAGCCCTGCGATATAGTCGTCAAATTCTTTCTGAGTACTGCGAACAAGTTCAACGGCCTTTTCCTGTTCTTTGTTAAGTCCTTCGATCTCGTTGTCCAAATCGGTCATACGCCTCATGTATTCTTTGCCCAGATCGCTCCCGGTTCCGACTGCATTTAAATTTTGCCGTATCCGGTCTTGTTCGGTAACAAGCCTTGTACGCCGGGCTGCAAGTTCGTTTTGGGTCTGGACGGCAGCTTCATTTTTTCGTTTCAGCTCAACGGCCCTTGCCAGTGCAGTTCTGACATTGTTAGGAATTTCCTGATTTGTACTGTAGGCTAAAAGACTGTCAGTCCTTTGGGCGCTCAGAACGATCCTTTCCGCTACGGGAACTTCTTCCTTAACTTTAAATGACAATTCGCCGTTGGCGCGGAGTGTTTGTTCAAAACGGTACAGGGAATCGGTTTTTTCCAGATAGTTTGCAGGTTCGATCAGGGTTGAATTGTTTGTGACGGGATGTTCTATAATAAGACGTTTCGATTCGGATGCGGTGTTCTTTACAGTGTATGTCCGCTCGTAAATCTGGCGGCGGTTTATCATCATTACACCGCCGGAAATCGTAACGGTACTGACAATTCTTGTTCCTGAATCAAGTGCAGCCGTCCCTATAACGGAAAGATCCTCGCCGTATTTGATAAACCTTTTGTCGTTTTCGCCGAAGAACTCTATAAGTGCGTCTCCGGCATAGCTTCCGCCGTCGAAAACGGTAATGGGCCCGGCGGGGAGTTTCATGCCGGCGGTGTTGGTCAGTTCGGCGGAAAGGTCGGGGTGTATGGAGCTGTTAAGCGCTTTGTTCCCTGTTAAGACCAAAGTTTTAACCGCCCTCATGCTGCCGTTCACCAGAGGAATCATCGCGCTTTGCCTGCGATTAAGGGTTACGGGGTTTTTTACCGTAAAGGCAAATTGATCCCCTGCAACGCTTCCGGTTGCGGCTGCTTGTACCGATGAAAGATTTCCGGTTGTGCCGGTACTGCGCCCGGCAGATTGAGCAGCTGGAGCGGCGGCTTTTGCCATTGTGTCCATCTCGTACATCTCGTACATAACGGCAGAATCGTTCATTAAAGCACGTTCCCTCATAACCAGCGCTTCTTCCTGCCGGTCATAACCGCCGGCATACGTTTCCGCCTGAGCGCTTCCTGCAATGGCAAGAGGCAGGGTAGGGCGGGAAAAGTAATACGGCGGGTATAATTCCTGAATAAACGAAACGGGACGGCCGGAAACCAGGGAAAGTTCCACATTGTTCCAGTCCGTATCGCTGTTGTTGTCAATGATTGCCCAACCCTGGAAAACAGGCCTCTGCTGGCCCAAATCCAGCCGGTAGGAAACCTTCCATACCGGTACGGCAATAACATAACTTAAAGAAACAGTACGGTTTCCGCTTCCCGGAAGGCGAACAAGGAGGCTCCTGTTTCTTGTAGTTCTGTTTGCGGCGATTAAATCCAACGCCCGTTTTAGATCTGCATTCAGGGCCGGATCTTTAAAGGAAAAAGAAGCGATATCATTAAGAGCAATAATCCGGATCCCCTCATTGGTAGAAAGGGAAAGGAAGGCGTCTTGTACAATGTCTCCAAAGGCGCTCCTTGCCGATGCCCGCCGTTCAACTCCCAGAATTCTGCCGCTTATGGGATTAGGGGCGGATACTTCTATTTCAGCGCCTCTCTGGCTTGCAAAAATTTCTGCCGTTCCCGGATTGCGTGAAAGATCAATACCCAGGCTTTGAAGTGTGCGTATCAGCGTATCTTCGGAAGGATAGCTGACCGAAGGGGATGCTCCCTGCCCCGGATCGCCTACAACAAGGGACTTTAGGGCATCGTTTACCATGCTTGCCTCAAAGGTCAGTGTCAGTTCGGCAGAACCGGAAACAGTTCCAGAATGTTCAAAATACCCGACTCCGGATGAAAACAGGGCGATGCGTTTTACAGGAAGTTCCGCATTGCCGGCGGAAACGGAATTCTGCGCAAAAAGCGCAGCAGAAAAAAATACCGCACAGATAAAAATAATACTTTTTTTCATGATAATACTCCTATATGACTATGAATGTTCCAGTATAAGGGTCTTCGTAGGCTGATCGCAGACATCAGACGGTCCATAGTACTGGATTGCGCCGGGGAACTGATAACAGGTATCGGCAGCCCATTTTTCCCGGTTTTCAGCCAATGTCTTAAAAGGTTTTCCTTCCAATTCTACCAATGCTTTTTTTATTACCGGTTTTGGAGAACCGTGGCGGCGTTCCATATTCATCATCATCGTCAGAGGTATACCGCCGGGTATCCATTTTTCTGCGGGAGCGGTAAGATTCCTGACACTGGAGATGTAACCGGTAAGACCGGATGCTATAAGCACAAAAGCGGTAAATCCCAGGCTGTAGCAATAATCGGCATCAAAATTGCTGGGGAATGCGCTGCGCCCTTCATAACCAAAGAAATGCGCCAGGGCGCTGAACTTTCCTTTATAGGCGCCGCTGTTTTTCAGCTCCTTGAGTTTTTTTTCTGCCATACCGATAAGGAGTTTTTCCGTATCAATCCGGGAAACCTGAACGTTACCGTGGGGATCACGGTCGGCCAAAAGCTGTTGTGCAATTTCGGACGGCAGTGACTTAAACAGGGCGTTGGCTTCGCCGGAAAGACGGTTATCCAGCCAGTTAATTTGATCAACAAAGCTGGTTTTTTCCGTCAGTTCATCGCCGTAATCCGCCATAAGATCGTTTAGTTCCTTGATCAACTTTTTCATTTCCGGTACAAATTCTATCAGCCCTTCGGGGATTAAAACCACGCCGAAGTTAATCTTGTTTTCTGCCCGCTTAACAACAGATGAACAGATCTGTTCAACGATTTGTGTCATGGAACTATTCTTTGCTTCAACTTCTTCGGAAATAAGGCATACGTTTGGCCGGGTTTGAAGTCCGCATTCCAGGGTAATATGACTTGCGGAGCGTCCCATAAGTTTGATAAAATGCCAGTACTTTCCGGCGCTCGCTGCATCACGTTCTATGTTGCCGATTAATTCGCTGTAGGTTTTTGCTGCAGTATCAAAACCAAAAGATGCTTCGATATACTCGTTTTTAAGATCACCGTCTATGGTTTTCGGACAGCCGATAACCTGGGTTTCCAGATTGTTGGCTGCAAAGTATTCCGTCAGAAGCGCAGCGTTTGTATTGGAATCGTCTCCGCCGATAATAACTACCGCATCAAGCTTTCGCTTTTTTGCCGTTGTCAGCGCAGCGGCGAATTGTTCGGGGGTTTCAATCTTGGTACGTCCCGATCCTATAATGTCAAAGCCGCCGGTGTTGCGGTATTCATCAATAATTGCACCGGTAAACTCTACAGCGCGGTCTTCCAGTAAACCGCTGGGGCCTCCGAGAAAACCCAGCAATGCGGAATTGGCATTCCCTTTTTTAAGCCCATCGTACAGACCGGCAATAACATTATGCCCACCCGGAGCCTGGCCGCCCGACAGAATCACTCCTACGGTAAGGGGCCGTTTTATTTTTTCGTTCTTTCCTTTTACAAAACTTGCTATGGGCTTGCCGTAGCTAAGTTTGAACATTTCCGCCAGCGCTTCGCTGTCTGCTGCAGATGCGGTTGGTTCTCCAAAAGAAAGGGCTACTTCTTCAATTGAATGTGAAAGTATGGCAGGGAGTTTTGGCTGATATTTATAACGGGCGTTTTGCAATGCAGAAGTTTCCATCTGAGGCTCCTTTAACAATCAATAATTAAGTTTAGCGAATAAAATGGAGAATCTCAACAAAATGTACTATCCAATTAATGTGCCGATAAAGGGTTTTTCTTCCAGAATAAAGCGGAGGTTGGGGAGATCTTTGCCGGCTGCACAGATTACTTTAAGGTTCATTTTTGCCGCATGACGGGTTGCAATCGGGTCAAAAGGAACGTTTTTGCCGGGTGTCCATGTTTCTCCCACAAGGGCCTTAAAGTCTTCCCAGGATACGGCATCCAGAGGTTTTGCGTCAGGATTTTTCCTGGGATCATCAGTGTATACCTGTTTGATATTTGAAAGGTTGATCACCATATCGGCGCCGAACTGTTCGGCCAAAAGAACAGCGTCATAGTCCGAAGAAAAACCGGGTTTCCAGCCTGCAGCGACAAGAACCCTTCCCGTAAAGGGTCCGGCCTTGGATGGATCGGTAATTACCGGCTGGTTGCACCAATCTCCCATAATTGCCTTTATAAGCTGGGCATTGAGCCGGGTTGCCATTACGCCGATCCAGTCCGCTTCCTCATCTTTTATATTGAGTGAAATTTCGCGGTAAGCATTTTGCCATACGCGGGCAGGACCGCCGCCGCCGACTACCAGAATAAAACGCCGTTTTTCGTCTTCGTTTAAAAAATCACTGATAAGGGAATGGAAGTCTTTCAGAAAAGGGATATCAACACTGTCCGGAGCAACAATCGATCCCCCAAGGGAAACAACGGTAACCATTATCTGTTCCGTCCTCCGGGCCTGGAGCCCTCTCCCTGTGAACCGGTTTCGCCTCTGCCTTCCCTTCTGGGCAGGACACCGGGCTGCTGCCTGGTTTCGTCCTGTGTCGGAGATGAGCGGTTATCTGATTCTTCCCCTGTAACCGGCGCTTCTCCGTACCGGTACATGGTCAGAAGCAGTTCAATATGAGGGTTATCGGATGTAGTCTCAGAGCCCAGGGGGAAGTACAAAATCGGTTCTCCAAGATCGATGGGGATCGAATGGGTGTCGGTTTTGTAACTCATTCCCCTTTCGGGTATATTAATCCAGATTTGACTTTGGGCTACCAGTGCATATTTGCTCTGACGAAGATAGGGGGTAAATTGAACAGCGATAATCAGGTTATCACCTACCAGTCTTATTCCTACCGGCTGTCCGGGAAAAGTAACCTTGGAGCTGAACGCGTTCCACACTTCCTGGTTCTTTTCTTCTATAGTGGTGGTAATATGAATTTCTATAGCCCTTTCTCTGAGGAGGGGAAGTTCATCCAGACGCCGTTCCTGGGCAAATAGCCCTGCGCTTATGACAAGAGCCAAAGCGCAAAGAAACCTGGCCTTTATCATCGTGAACCGTTGCCCCTTGTGTAATCCGCCGCTCTGAGCATACGGGGTTCACCAACATTTTTAAAGGTAGTATCAGGCAGGCGGATAATAACCATATCAGCCGAATTGTCACTGCTCAGGTATTGAAAGAAGCTGGCCATATCTCCCGAAACAGGCATCATTTCCTGCATTTCCAGACCAGCCAACTGCGGAGGCTCAGTTACTTTTGCCGGCTGCTGTTTAAAGGCGATAATGGCGGCAAATGCTACAGCCATTATAAGTCCTGCTGCCGCAGCAACAGGGACAGGGATTGTTAATGAACCGTTCCAGAAACGGCGTATGCCCTGTCGTTTGGGCCTTATTACATAGCCGGTTTTTTCCCAAACCCGTTCCATGGCTTCCATTAGGGCTTGATCCACGGGCCTGTCCGGAACCAAAGAAGCTTCTTTTAGCCTCTGCCTCATAAGTTTGTATGATTCAAGATGGTTCCGGCAGGAAGTACATTCATTCAGATGTTTTTCAAATTTTTCCTTCCAGGGGGAATCCAATTCACCGTCAAAATAAACCGACATTACTTGATGATCAGGACACATTTTACCCATCCTTATCTACCGTCGCTCCTTCGCTGGGTGAATCTGATTCACCCGGTGTTTCAAACCCGGCTGTTGCACCCAAGAGAGTTGTCAGGCGTTCTCTTGCCCTGAAAACCCTTACCTTAACGTTCCCTTCGCTTATACCAAGGGCACGTCCAATTTCTTTATAATTCAGTTCCCCGTACTCTTTTAATACTAGCACAATACGGAGGTTTTCGGGAAGCTGCTCAAGCGCATCGGTTACTTCCTTGAGAGTCTCTTTCCGTATAAGATCACTCTCGCCGCTTTCTCCCGTCCGCTCGGTTTCGCGAAAAGCCCGCTGGTATGCACGGCGTTCACGTTCTTTTCTTTTGGCATAGTTCAGAGCCGAATTCTTAACCACGCGAATAAGCCAGTATTTGGCTTCGTCCTGGTTCGGAAAGGTCATTTCCTTTTCGTGATATCTGAAAAATGCCTCCTGACAAAGATCCTCAGCCGCTTCTTCATTCCCTGTGATACGGAAGGCAACCCTGAATAAAATGGGAAAAACTACCGTATACAGGCGCCGGAACCTTTCCTGCGGTGATACTTCTGTTCCTGCTTCTAAAAACAATATTCTTCCTTAAATGTTACATATTAAAGTAAAATAACCTTCGTTATCAAGCTTACATCAGGTTTTTCGCCGCCATGTCGAACCATTTTTCGTGTCCTCCAGTATTATTCCGCGCTGATTGAGATCATTTCTTATCTTATCGGCCAATTTAAAGTCTTTTACTGCTTTTGCCGCCTGTCTTTGGGCTATAAAACCTTCGATTTCTGCGATAAATTCAGGGGTTTCCTGTTCCCCGGCAAGGGCAGTTTCCAGCCTTAAACCCAGCACTCTGTCCATGTACAGGATTGTTTTCAGGGCATCAGCGGGAGCAGCTTCGGTATCCCGCAGGAGGCCCCATAATTCAGCCAGCGCCCGGGGGGTGGAAATGTCGTCATCCAGGGCTTCGTTAAAGGCTGCCAGGCGTTTTGCCGCAGGGCTGTCCGGTAGTATATCCAATAAAGAACTCTCACAGAGGCACGGAGGCACGGAGGGTTGATCGCAATTTGCGATTTTCGCGCTTTCCTCTGCGTTCTTTGTGTCTCTGCGAGAAATATTTAGGATCATGTTATTGCGTATGGTGTCCGGTACCTGCGCCGCCAGGGTTTTAATTTTTTCCAAAAGCGATTTTCTGGAATTCCGGGCGCTTTCCAGGCTGTCCCAGGAGAACTGAAGCTGACTCCGGTAATGGCCGCCAACCAGCATATACCGGTAATCCAGCGGATCATATCCCTGGTCTATAAGACTTTGCAGTGTAAGGAACTCTCCGGTGCTTTTCGACATTTTACCTTTGTCCAGTACGAGGAATTCATTATGAATCCAGTATCTGACCCAGGGATGTTTGCCTGTGGCTGCCTCGCTCTGGGCTATTTCGTTGGTGTGGTGAATAGGCACATGATCAATCCCGCCGGCATGTATATCAAATTGTTCTCCAAGGTACTTAATGCTCATGGCAGAACATTCTATATGCCAGCCCGGGTAACCCCGCCCCCAGGGACTGTCCCAAACCAGAGCCTGGTTTTCAAACTTGCTTTTTGTGAACCACAGGACAAAATCACCGGGGTTTCGTTTGTTGTCGTCTATTTCGGTTCTGGCGACTGTTTTAAGGTCTTCCATACGGTGCAGCGCCAGTTCTCCGTAATGGGTAAAACGGCTGATGTCAAAGTACAGGTTTCCTCCGGCGTTGTAGGTAAAACCGTTTTTTTCGATACGTTTTATCAGCTCTATCATCTCAGGAATATGTTCGGTAGCTTTGCAGACTATGTTTGGCCGGATTATGTTCATGCGATCCGTATCGTTATAAAAAGCCTGTGTATAGAAATCGGCAATTTCCAGGACAGTTTTTCCCCGCTCGGCAGCGCTTTTAACCATCTTGTCTTCGCCTGAATCGCTGTCTCCCGATAAATGGCCCACGTCGGTAATGTTCATTACATGATTTACCGTATATCCCCGTTCCCTGAGAACACGGGTAAGGATATCGTGGGTTACATAAGCCCGAAGATTTCCTATATGGGCATAATTGTACACTGTTGGGCCGCAGCCGTAAAAACCCGCTTCTCCGGGCTTTTGAGCAATGAATTCTTCTGTTTTACGTCCCAATGTGTTGTATAAGCGAAGCGGCATGATATATTAACTCTGTGTACAATTTAACCAAATTTCTGGAAAACTTCAATTCCCGCCAGGTTTCATTCCAGGGAGACTTCAGCTTTAACGAGCCAATGTCATACCATACAAGCTTTAAGGTGGGCGGTCCTGCAGAACTGTGGATAAGGCCGGAAGGAGAGTGTTTTCCCGGTTATACCGCATTGCTGCTGGAATCGGCCCGGCAGGAAGAAATTCCGGTCTTTATTTTGGGGGGAGGCGCCAATATTGTAGTATCCGACAGTGGAATTCGTGGAATTGTGCTGGATACAACAGGATATAGCGGTCTTCATTCCTCACTTCTCGGCAGCCCCTCGGAATCTCCTGAGTCCGAACTCAGGTTCAGAGCCGGTACTTCGATAGATTATGCTGTAGAATATGCAGCCGGCCGCGGCCTTTCGGGTTTGGAATTCCTGGCGGGTATGCCCGGAACAATAGGCGGTGCATTGTGGATGAATGCACGCTGTTATGACAAAGAAATGGCTGATGTGGTAAGGGATGTGCAGGTTCTTGAAGACAACAAGCTGATATGCGTAAGCCCGAATAAAGAAGAATTTGATTATAAAAAAAGTCCCTTCCAGACAAGGGATTGTCTTCTTATGGCCGCATCATTTGCTTTGCAGGAGAAAGATCCGGTCCTGATAAAAAAAGAAATTGAAAAAAATAAAAGCGACAGGACAGCAAAAGGGCATTACCGTTTTCCCAGCGCCGGGTCGGTTTTTAAAAACAGCAGGGTCATTGGCAGGCCAACAGGTAAAATTATTGATGAACTTGGGCTTAAAGGAACGTCCATAGGTGATGCCCAGGTTGCTCCCTGGCATGGGAATATTATTATAAACAAGGGAAATGCCCGTTCGCAGGAAATATTGTTACTGGTTGAATTGCTTGAAAAGCGGGTTAAATCGGAGTTGGGCTTTGATCTGGCAAGGGAGATAATCTTTGTAGGGTGAACTTATTTATAACTTCGAAGCGCTGAAAAGCTCCGGGCATTATTGTATGTGATTTTTATGCAAATTGTTAAACGGCAGAATATTTTTAATTTTTTTTTATAATTGTGTTGAAATTATTGAAAAAAACGATATAATATATGATACAAAGAGACATATTTTTTATCCAAAGGTGTTACTGATGTCCGACGTAAATGAGATTATTGTTGACGTTAACAAAGTAAACAAGGCCATTAAGATGGAAGTACCCCTGATAATGACCACATATACCCTGCCCCGCAAAGTTGAGCATTACATTGAACAGGTTGTTACCATCTTTTTGGATTATGTCAAACAAAGCCGCTTGCGTGATAACGTTATTTATTGTATCCAGGAGTTGGTTGTTAATGCCAAAAAAGCAAATACCAAACGGGTTTATTTTATTGACCGCGGGCTGGACCTGAATAATCAGAATGATTACAACCAGGGTATGAGTACTTTTAAGGACGACACTCTTAATAACATCAACTATTATCTGGATCTCCAGCGCCAGCAAGGGTTGTACATAAAATTAATCCTTCATTTGAAAGATAATCTAATAACGATCGAAGTCAGAAATAACGCAACCATAACCAGTTCGGAACTCGACCGGGTGAACAAGCGCCTTCACAAGGCCAATGAATACGAAGACATGGAAGAGGCTGTGTTACATTTGCTTGATGATACTGAGGGAGCGGGCCTTGGATTGGTTATGCTGGTCATTATGCTTAAAAAACTGGGGCTGGAATCCGATGCCTTTGAATTGCTTAATACCGGTAATGAAACAATAGCACGCATTATTATCCCCAAAGACTTACAAAGAGCCAGTTGAGTTTGGTTAGGATATAAAACTGCTCAAAAGTGCCAAATTTTGGAGCAGTCACCTTGTATTTTATGCCGTTTTTTAATCCCTGAAACGGCGAATGCGACTCTTGTCAAGCAGGATTATACCTTTTATACTAAAATAGCCGATACTTTAGGTGGAGTTCTATGGCCGGGCCGCTGCAGCTGACGTTCATTAATTATAAAAAAGACTCATATATTGTGGTTGAAGGCAAACCTAATGCAGACCGGTTTTATATCATCAGACAAGGTAAAGTACGGCTCTTTAAGGATGTGGTAATAGTAGAAGAAGAGGGCAGTATTTTGGGCCCCGGCGACTTCTTTGCCGTTGTATCTACCATGTCCAGTCACAGCCAGATTGAAACAGCCCAGGCTATTACCGATGTTACCCTTATTTCGGTAATGAAAGAACAATACGGTCAACTGATTCAAAACAACACCCCCGTAGCCATGAAGATTATCCTTCAGTTTTCAAAACGTATGCGTTACCTGGACGAAGCTCTGACCAGGCTGACATTAAAGAGTACTGCAGAAGAAGATGTTTCCCACATTTTCCATGTGGCTGAATATTATACCCGGCAAAGTCAGTATAATCAGGCATTTTATGCCTACAATCAATACATAAAACGTTGTCCGAACGGAGAAAACATCAATAAAGCCAGAGAAATAATGATGAAGATTGGCCCCTATGCCAAATCGGTCAAAATGGATTTTAAACCCGATGAGTTTAACCGGATTTATCCAAAAGATTGCATGATCTTTTCTGAAGGAGAACCGGGAGAAGAACTCTTCATCATACAGAGAGGTTCGGTCAAGATAGCCAAAATTGTTGACAACAACGAAGTACTCCTGGCAGTGCTTAAAACCGGCGATATTTTCGGCGAAATGGCGTTACTGGAATCCAAGCCCAGGGCGGCCTGTGCAGTGGCCTATGAGGAATGCCAATTAATGGCGGTAAACCGGGCCAATTTTGAACGGATGGTCAGTACTCAGCCCCAGATCGTCGCCCGGCTTACTACCTTGCTGGCAGAGAGGATTTGGTTCATTTATAAGCAGTTGGCAAATACCCTTCTTACCGACCCGGTAGGACGGATGTACGATGCTCTCCTTATGCAGTTGGAAAAAAGCCGTATAGAAATTAATGTTTCTCCCTATACTTTTGACTTTGGCCCCAAAGAGCTGGTTAATATGGTTGGTATACCCGTGAACGAAGGGCCATTAATACTGCGGAAATTAATGGAAAATAAAAAAATTCAGATCATCACAGACAGGCAAAAAGATAAAATTCATTGCCTTGATGTAATGGAAATAGCCAAACAATCCTCGTTTTATAAAAAATTGCAAAAAATCGGCAGATCGGCTAATTAACCAAATTGCCAAAACATCCGTATTTTGCCGATAATATACCATGAAACAAAGAACATTCTTTTTTCTTGCAATACTGATAATTTTTCCGGTTTTGGTTTTTTCACAGACTCCTCCGCAGAATACACAAGCTCCTTCTCCCGGCGAAACGTTCGATGTTTTTATCCCCTCCCGGACAGGGCCTTCAATAACTCCCGGTTCTGAACCGCTTTCCCGTTCTTTCCGGAATCTTGTACTTGGCATGTCGCTGGATGATTTAAAAGCCGAACTGGCAGATGACGGCCTTTTTGAATTCCGGGGCGACAGGGATGTTTCCTTTCTTCCCGCAAAGGAAGAAAATCTTGTGGAAACCACCGGGCTTTCTTTTATACGCAGGGCCTTTTTCCAATTAAGGGAAGGCCAGGTTTTTATTATGGCTTTTAGCCTGGACACCCGGCGCATTGATCATTATTCGGTGTTTGTCAGTCTTGTTAAAAAATACGGTGAGCCTGTCAGTCTGAATCCAAATGAGTCGGTGTGGGAAAACGAAGAGACAAGGATTTCTCTTGAACGGCCCCTTACCATAAAATATATTGACATGACTGTCTTTAAGGGAATAATAGGCGAGTCCAGAGCTGAAGAAACCCGTGAAGTCTTTCTCCGCCAGGGATTTTTGAATGAGTTCTAGGCTGCTCCGTATTACCTCTTGGCTAATTCTCTTTTTTGTTTTTATTTCTTGTGCAGCCCAGTCTTCTGAATCTCGTTCAAATCAGGACGGTAAACCGCAGACAGGCCTAACAACAAAAATAATCAGTATAACCGGAGAGGAAGGCGCCATTGCCGTTGAAGTTGAACTGGCTCAAACTGACGAACAGCGTACTATTGGGTTGATGTACCGGACAAACCTTGAAGACAGCAAGGGAATGCTTTTTATTTTTAATGAAGATCAGATACTGTCTTTTTGGATGAAGAATACGATTATTCCCCTTTCCATCGCTTATATCAGTTATGACGGAACGATAGTCGACATCAGGGATATGTATCCCAACAATACAAGTCCGGTTCAATCCAGCCGTTCTGTCCGTTATGCCCTGGAAGTTCCTCAGGGTTGGTTTGGCAGGGTGGGAATTAAGGCCGGGGATAAAGTTACGCTGTAATTGCAAATTGCTTCTGAGCAGGGCATAGCGTTTTATAAGGAATATCAAATACTGACTTCATTCACCCGTTTAATATATCCGCCAGCCGCCGGTAGGTTTGGTTAATCTCGTGCTTAATCCCAACGGCAACATTGTCTTCCAGTTCGTCGATTAGCGCTTCCAGGCTTGCCAGGCTTTCGTTCAGGGCTGTGTGGAAACCGCGGGAACAACGGAACCAGTAGCTGCCGTTAAAATCGGTAAACAGAGAAATAAAGCCCAGTTCCTTTCCCGGTTTTTTTCCGGCAAGTGCAGGAAGCAGTACCTTGGGCAGTTCGTTGGCAAGTTTGGCAAGGCTCGCTTCTCCGGAAAAGAAGTTTTTCTTTCGTTTCCATTCCCGTTCAAG
>Ga0082212_10007214_pt1 | contig 14749 bp, 11 predicted proteins | sample TergutNt197P3_FD_71548 | JGI IMG/M metagenome (GOLD analysis project Ga0082212, IMG submission 71548) | Neocapritermes taracua P3 segment gut microbial communities from Petit-Saut dam, French Guiana - Nt197 P3 | ecosystem: Host-associated > Arthropoda: Insects > Digestive system > Gut ... | reverse complement strand
CGGGTTTTGGCGGATACGTGCGCCGCCACGGTATCGCCGCCCCAGGACTCGGCCTGCAGGCCGAGTTCGGCCAGTTCGCGCAGGACGCGATCGGGATCGGCCGCCGGTTTGTCAATCTTGTTCACCGCCACCATGATGGGCACACCCGCGGCCTTGGAGTGGTTGATGGCCTCGCGGGTCTGCTCCATTACCCCGTCGTCGGCGGCCACTACCAGGACCACGATGTCGGTCACCTGGGCGCCGCGCGCGCGCATGGCGGTAAAGGCCTCATGGCCCGGCGTATCCAGGAACACGATGTCGCCGCGTTTGGTTTTTACGTGGTACGCGCCGATATGCTGGGTAATGCCGCCCGCTTCGCCCGCCGCCACGCTGGATGTGCGGATGGCGTCGAGCAGGGAGGTTTTGCCGTGGTCAACATGCCCCATGATGGTCACCACGGGAGGACGGAATTGCAGTTGATCGGGGGTATCCGCTTCCGCAGGCGTCAGGTAGTCGTCCTCGGAGAAACCGGCCTTTTCCACTTCATATTCAAATTCCGCCGCCACGAGAGCGGCCGTATCGAGATCCAGCGACTGGTTGATGGTGGCCATCACGCCGAGTCCGAACAGCACCTTGATGATTTCATGGGACTTGATGCCCATCTGGTGCGCCATGTCGCCCACCCGGATAGCTTCCGTCACGCGGATCTTGCGCTTGATGGCCTTGATCGGCTGCGTGGCGGCCGCGGGACGGGCCTCTTTGCCGCCCTTGCGGCGCCGGCCGCGGCTCAGGCGCGGGGCGTCGTCGTCATCGTGGCGGCGTCCAGGCGCATCATGCTGAAAGTCCACGGTGCGGCGGCCCTTCATGCGCTTTTTCTTGCTCAGTCCGTCGCGGCCCTCGCCCTCGCCGGGAGACGCGGCGCCGGGCGCAACGCCGCCCGGACGCGGTCCGGCGACAGGACGCGGCCCGGCAGCAGGACGCGGCGCGCTGTCGCGACCTTCCGGCGGGCGCGGCGCCATGCCCGGCGCGGGGCGGGAAATGACGCGCACCTGCGGAACAACGGGTTCCGGGCGCTTTTTTCTTCTGCCGCGGCGGGCGTCTTCTTCATCTCCGTCATCCATGGGGAAAAGGGAATCCGACCGTTTGCGCGGTTCAGCCGGGGCGCGCTGAGGCAGGGTGGGCGCCGAGGAACCTTCGGGCAGCGCCGAAGCGTCCGGCATCGCACGCACAGCGCGCGGGGCTGGGCTTTCTTCCGCCTCGGGGGCGGACGCTTCCACCCCGGCATCCGGAGATCCTTCCACGGACGCTGCATGATCGGGCAGCGCGGCCTCCGCTTCCGGCGGGGCAACGGGCGGCAATTGGATAATCCGCGCGCTCGGCGTCGCCGGACGCGGAGAACGGGCCTTTTTCGCGCTTTTTGGCGCAGCGGCTTCCTGATCGGGTTCAGCCTGCGTTTCCGGTTCCGGCGTTTCCTTCGCGGATTTTCTCGCTCTGGGCGTTTTGGGCTGCGGCGTGGGCTTCTCAGGCGCTTGCTTTGCCTCCGCATCCTCCGTGGGGGCTGGCACGGCGGCATCCTGGGCGGGGGCTTCCGCGCGGCGGCGGCGTATAATCACGCCGGGCTGGATTTCCCGGCGGATCACCGCATCGGCGTCGCCGGGGGCAAAACGCCGCCGGACGCGCTGCACATCATCCGCCTCAAGAGAAGTCATCGTGCTTTTGGCTGGGATGTTGAGTTCCCGCAGCGCATGGAGCAGATCCTTGGTCGTTGCGCCAAGTTCCGCGGCCAAATCCTTGACCTTCATTTTTCCCTCACTCATGCAATACCCCTTCTCAAACCGGCAGCCCGGGCGAAGCGTTCGCGGCAGCCGGGGTCAGAACACAGGTACCGGCCTCTGCCGGGCCGCGTCTGATCTGCATCCGGCATCCAGTTCCCCTGCGGAGAACTCGTATGCCGCAACAAGCGCGCCTTCGGGAAACGCCGCCGGCATACGGCGCACATGCGCACAGGCGCATGGGGGAGCGTTTCCGTGGGCATGTTATTCCTCTTCATCCGTAGCGCCGTCTTCCACGACAGGAGCCAGGAAATGGATGGCCGAACGCAAATCCGCGATGCGCAGGCGCGAAATGTTCAAGGCCTGCTCCAATTCGTCGTCGCTGGCTGCACGCAGCGCGTCCAGGCTGGAATAGCCCGCGGCGAGCAGGTTTTCTATAGACACTTCCGCCACGCTTGCCACCTGTTCCAGGCCCCTGCCGATGGCGTTGGCTTCGTTGTAGCGGGTTTCGGTGAAGATATCGACTTTCCAGCCCAAGAGCTTGGCCGCGAGCTTGACGTTCTGCCCCTTGCGTCCGATGGCGTTGGTGAGCTGATCGTCGGGCACGATGACTTCAAGCAGGTTTTCCTCTTCATCCACGATGATGCGCGACACCAGGGCCGGCGCCAGGGCGTTGCGGGCATAGGCGGCGATTTCCGGGTTCCAGACCACGATGTCAATACGTTCGCCGCGCAGTTCCTGCACGATGTTCTGGATTCGCGAGCCGCGCACGCCCACGCATGCGCCCACCGGGTCCACATCGCGTTCGCGGGACAAAACCGCCACTTTGGCGCGGGAGCCGGGGTCGCGGGCCACGCCCATAAGCTGCACCGTGCCGTCGTCCACCTCGGGCACTTCGCGGCGGAACAAGGCCGCCATGTAGTCGCGGTGCGCGCGGGAGATGAGCACCTGCGGGCCGCGGCCTTCCTTGCGCACGTCAATGATCAGGGCCTGCACGCGGTCGCCGCGCTTATAATGCTCGCGGGGAATCTGCTCGTCCTTGGGCAGAAGCGCCTCCGTGCGGCCGAGGTTGATGATCCAGCCGCCCTTGTCGCGGCGCTGCACGATGCCGCTGACGATTTCGCCCAGGCGGTCCTTGTATTCCTCGTAAATGATTTCCTGTTCGGCGTCGCGCATGCGCTGGATGATGACCTGCTTGGCCGACTGCGCGGCAATGCGGCCCAGATCCTCGACCTTGACGCGAAAGCCCATCTCGTCGTCCAACTGCACGCTGGGGTCGTGCGCCTGGGCTTCCTTGAGGGATATCTCCGAAACGGCGTCACGGACTTTTTCCACCACGACCTTGAACTGGTAGACGTCTATATCGCCGGTGTCGTCGTTGTAGCTGACCTCCACATCCATTTCGTCGCCGTACTTGCGCAGCACCGAGGTGCGCACGGCTTCTTCCAGGGTGTCGATCAGCATGCCGCGATCAAGACCTTTGTCCTTGCTGATCTGATCAATGGCTTTTTTGAGTTCCAGATTCATCTGCCTGCCTCCAGCCCTTGGCTCTGGGCCGCTCCGCGCGGGGCGCCGCAAGGGCTTATTTTAATTAACGCCCGTTTTGGGCGTGGATTTCCTGTGCCCGGGCTTTTCCATGATTGCAAAGGGGGCCTCCGGCGCAAGCGTCGCCTTGCGCACATTGTCCCAGTGTATGGAAAGCCGTGTTCCTTCCGGCGCATCATAGGCCAGCAAGGAGAAAGCGTGATCGTCGACGGCCAGCAGCTTGCCGCGCAGGCGTTTGCGGCGCGGCAGCTCGGGTTGCGCGTTGTCCAGCGTGAGTTCCAAAGCGCTCCCCACGAACGGCGCAAGCTGCACAAGGGCGAAAAAGCGGCGCTCAAGGCCGGGGGAGGACACCTCCAGCACATAGGCGCGGGGGATGAGGTCCTCCGCCTCCAGTGCAAGGCCGACGTGGCGCGAAACGCGCGCGCACTGGTCAATGTCTGGTCCTTTGCCGCTCGCTTCGCGCGCGGATCTGTCCGCATCGAGCGCGTCGGGTGGCGTATCCACATAGATGCGCACCAGCGTTCGCCCGGAAGGGATGACTTCAATACCCCAGATCGCCAGCCCTAAAGAACGGGCGAGGGGTTCCGCAATGCGGGTTATTTCGCGCACAAGGCTCTGCTGCTTCATTCGGGCGTCCCATATATTATGCAGCCGCGTCCGCCGCGGGCCGGCAATGCTTTTTTTGCCGCTAAAGGGCCGTGAGACAAAAAAAAGGGAGGCCTCCAGGCCACCCCGTTGCGAACTTGCCGTTCTGGCAGGATGAGGAAGCGATAACCGGAGGGCGGTTGCGGGACGCCCCTGGAAAAGAAACATGAGGAGAACCGGTCAACGCTTCACTGAGTTGGGAGTCTTCTACCTTGATGCGAATTTTTTGTCAAGCGCCGCCCGCACGGCATTCCGCATTGACACTACCCCGCCTTCATTATTATTACCGAGGGCACAATTTTTTGTGACAATGTGGATTTCTTCGGGCATTTCTTCCCCTTCCCGGGATTCGCAATCCTGACAGGACTCGTATGCGCCCACGGGCACGTAACCATCTTTCCCGTTTTCTCCAGATCGGCGTTACCGTCCTGTGTTTCTGGTATCTGCTCCATGATCTGGACTTGGCGGCGCTCGGCTCGGCGCTGCTGGCCTTTTCGCCTTGGCATCTGGTACTGTCCCTGCCGTTGTTCATGCTTTCCCTTCTGCCTTCCTGCCTTCGGCTCAACTATCTGTGCGACGGGCGCAGCAGCCTGTCTGTCTCTGCCAAGGCGCTTTTTTTTGGTTACGGGGTCAACAATCTCCTGCCCGCGAAACTGGGCGAGATTGCCAAGGCCGCGTATTTGAGCCGCGCAAAAGGCATTCCAGCGCCTGTCAGCCTGTGCGCGGTCTTTTGGGAACGCTTGGCGGACCTGAACGTGGTGCTTGCGTTTTCGGTGGCCATCGGCTTGTGGTACGGCGTAACGCAATTGTATCTGCCGCTGCTGTGCGGCATGGCGGTTCTCTGGACGGTTTTGCTGCTGCTTTTTCGTTTCCCGGGCGCTTTTCTTCGTATGGCCCGTATTCTGCCCGCCGGGCGCCTGCGCGACTTCGCCGCCAGCGCCATCGAACGCCTGGGCGATGTGCAGCAACGCCCCGCGTGGCTTTGGCTGCTGGTGTATTCATGCGCCGTGTGGTGTTCCTTCATTCTGTTCACGTTTTGGTTTTTTGCTGTGGCGTGCGGCAACAACATAGGCATCATGGGCGCGGCTTTGGTGTGCATCGCCGGGGGCGTGGGCATGATTCTTCCCTCAATGCCGGCATCCTTGGGCGCGTATGAGGCAGGCGTGGTGGCCGCCCTGGTCATCCTCGGCATGGACAAGGAAAGCGCCTTGTCTGCGGCCCTGGCGCTGCACGCGATCAACATCATCCCGCCGGTGCTGTTTACCGGGTACAGCGTGCTTTTTGAGAAAGCCGCGCTGCCTGGCGGACAACATCTTTCCCCCGTGGAACCGGTGCCTTGCGGCGACGAAACGGCGCCCGGATCCGCACCGCCATGATCCAGCTCAAAAGCATCCCCCAACGCCTTGGCTATGTGCTGTGCGCCCAATGGGCGCGCGACATCGCGTGGACCGCGTTTACCATTCTTCTGGCCCGGCACAGCCAGGTCATCCTTGGGCAGATCATGCTCGCCCTTTCTCTGGGGTACCTTGTGCGCATGGCCGTGGACGCCGGCATGAACGAATTTTTGCTTTCCAGCTTCGCCCGGCGCGACAGCCGGCCTTTAAGTCTGCTCGGCGAGATCACCTGGTTCAAGCTCTGCCTGCTCTGCCTGGCGTTGCTTGCCAGTTGGATCATCACCGGCGTTCTGGGCTACGAATTCCGTCTGCGCATCATCGCGCTGGCCATTGCCGGGGGTCTCGGCATGGATGCGGTCACAGATTCCTTTTTCGCTCTGTGTCAGGCCAGAGGCAGGCAGGACGTGGAAATGCGCATCCGCGTGCCCGCCGGCCTCATCGGCATCGGTTACGGCATCGCCTGCACCTTCGCCGATGTGGGGCCTATATGGATTGCGATGTACAAGCCCGTCGAATCCTTCATTCTCATGGCCTTTGCCGTCAAGGCTCTGGATCGCCACCCCCTAGGCAGCTTTTCCTTTGAACGACTCAAACAGCTCGGGCAGCGCCTCAGGCAGGGCGTCATCTTCACCTGCATGGCCTTTTGCGCCATGTTCTACAACAAGCTCAACGTCTTTTTTCTGAAGACCCATGGCGGCAACGCCCAAGTGGGATCCTACAGCGTGGCCTGGGAAACCGTGGACGGCATTTCCACCTTGGTTTCCGGTGCCTTGCTTGGCAAGGTCATCTTTCCTCTACTCGCCAAGCTGTGGTATGAAAACAGGGAAGAGTTCCGCAGGCTGTCCGGACAGACCGCCCGCAGCCTATGGGCCGTGGCCCTGCCAGTCATCTATCTGCTTTTTGTGGAAAGTGACCGTATCCTGGTTTTCATCTATGGCCCGCAGTATGCGGGCGCCTCGCTGGCCCAGCGTTTGCTTGCCCCTTGCGTTGCGACCGCTTTCCTGCACAATTTGGCCGCCTACGCCATTATCAGCATGCAGCGCCAGCGGCTTTTGCTCTGGTTCTACGTGAGTGGTTTGGCGGCGAACGTGCTGCTGTGCATCTTTCTCATTCCCACATTCAAGCTGGAAGGCGCGGCCTTGGCCCTGACCCTGACCAAGGTCTGGGTGGCTGTGTTGACGATTGGTTTTTTCCAGTACGCCGCCCGACCAATGAACTGCAAACAGTGGGTGCTGCTGATCGGCGTGGGCTGCGCGGCCTTTGGTCTATGGCACGGACTTGGTTCCTGCTTGCCGCGCGAACTTGCGGAACTGGCCGGGCTTGCTCCGCCGCTCATGTTGCTCTGGCGTTGGCGCCCTCCCGCCCCGTGGGAAAGCAAGCGGAGAATTGATTAGAACTCATACATCTGCTGTTTACAAACTTTTCCAGCCTGTCAGGTTGGCGTCTGATGGCCTATAGCCTTGATTAAATACTGGAAGTATGCAATGGGTTGACGCATATGCAAACAATAGAGATGAAATTGCTGATGCCCATTCTGTGCGCCCTTTTTGTAGGCGGGGTATTTATTGGGTCCGTCAGTGAGCGGATGACCCGCGAAACCATTCTTGAGGCGGGCAGGAACGACGGACTGCGCGCCGTCCATAGCCTGCGTGATTTTGTTGACTTGGCGATTTCTACCGCGCATCTGGATTTGTCCGCTCTCGCCGCAGCGCCGCTCACCAAACGTCTTGTACGGGGAAAAGAAGAGCCGCACGATCTGGAACAATACATGCTGGAACTGATCAGGCGGCAGCCCCTGTATAACAGCATAGTCGTCCTGGATAGCCGAGGAACTATCGTGGCCAGCACTTCCGGCAGCACAGGGGGGAGCAGGGCTGATCGGAACTACTTCCTGGTGGGCATGGAGGGCAGGAATTTTATTTCCGAGGTGGAAACAAGCCGCCAAACGGGGCAACTTGCCGCGTTCATTTCCATGCCGGTGCGCGAGGATGAGGAAGGGGCGGTCATCGGGGTGGTCATGACCGCTTTGCAGCTTCATGAAGTCAATGCCCGCTATGTCGCCCCCGTTGCCTTGCTGGAGCAATACGGCTTTGCCATGATTGTCAACAACGCGGGCAAAATTATCGGGCACAAGGATACTGGCAGACTCGGGCAGCAGGTTCCGGAGGATCTGCTGCGGCGTTTTGCAGCCGCTGGCAAGGCTCCCGTCGTCTTTGAATCGCAGGTGGACGAGGTGCCGTCCCTGCTTTTTGTCGAGCGCAGCCAGTCCACGGACTGGTTCCCGGTTGTGGTTTGCCCGGTGGATGACTTTTACCGCACGACGGACTATCTGGCCACGGTTATTATGGCGCTCGTAGGCATCACCATTTTTGTGCTGATGATTATTGTCATTGTGGTGGTGAACGGGGTGACCAACGCGTTAAGCACCACCATACGCTATGCGGCCGATGTGGCGCAAGGAGATCTGGATGTGCCCCTGTCCGTCGAGCGCGAAGACGAGGTGGGAGCGTTGGCGCGGTCCTTGCGCGACATGGTGGGCACATTGAAAAGTATGATCGCCGTTGCCGAGCAAAAGACCCGTGAGGCGGAACAGCAAGCGGAACGGGCGGCCTTGGCCACGCAGGAAGCGCAGCGCGCCAGCGCCGCCAAAACCGACTTTCTGGCCCGCATGAGCCACGAAATGCGCACCCCCATGAACGCTATCATCGGCATGACGGCCATAGCCAGCGCCGCCTCAGCCGATCTGGCGAAGAAGGATTATTGCCTGGACAAGGTTGCGGGCGCGTCCAGGCATTTGCTTGGCGTCATCAATGATATTCTGGATATGTCCAAAATCGAGGCGAACAAGTTCGACCTGTTTCCCGTGGAATTTTCTTTTGAGAAAATGCTGCAAAAAGTGGTGGATATCGTCAATTTCCGGATTGAGGAAAAACATCAGAGCTTCATCGTGCATGTCGATTCGCAGATACCGCGCATGCTGATCGCTGACGAACAGCACCTGGCGCAGGTTCTCGCCAATCTTCTGTCCAATGCGGTGAAGTTCACGCCCGATGGGGGAGACGTCCATCTCGACGTGCGCCTGGAGGAGAAGAATGACGAGGGCATCTGCATACTGCGTTTTTCCGTGAAGGATTCGGGCATCGGCATCAGCACGGAGCAGCAGGACAAGCTGTTTAGCTCTTTTACCCAGGCTGACGGCGGAATATCGCGCAAATTCGGCGGCACGGGCCTTGGCCTCGCCATTTCAAAAAGAATTGTGGAAATGATGGAAGGGCGCATATGGGTGGAGTCCGAACTCGGACAGGGGGCCACCTTTATTTTCACCATGCGGGCCGTGCAGGGCGCGGATGTCCAGCGGAGCCGGTTCAGGCCCGGCGTGAACTGGACGAATATTCGCATCCTTATGGTGGACGATGATCCGTCCATGTTGGAGTATTGCCGGGAAGTGGCGCAGCAGATCGGCATTGTCTGCGACATGGCCGCCAGTGGCGAGGAGGCGTGCGGGATGATCCGGCAGCATGGCCCGTACGATTTGTATTTTGTGGATTGGCAAATGCCGGGCATGAACGGCATTGAACTGGCCGGCTGGATAAAGGGGAGCAGCGCGGAGCCGAGCATCGTCGCCATGATGTCCTCCGCCGAATGGAACGATATGGCGGAAAGCGCGCAGGCGGCCGGCGTGGACAAATTCCTGTCCAAACCGCTGTTCGTGTCCACCGTTGTTGACTGCATCAACGCCTGCCTCGGACTGGACGAGGCGTTGGACGGGCGCGAGAACGCGGAAGAGATGCCCTGCTTTGAAGACTATTGCCTGCTGCTGGCTGAAGATGTGGAAATCAACCGGGAGATCGTGCAAAGCCTGTTGGAACCGACTCGCATACGCATGGAGTTCGCGGAGGACGGCAAGGAAGCTGTGGACATGTTCAGCGCCGCGCCCGAACGCTATGATTTGGTTTTTATGGACATTCATATGCCCGAAGTTGACGGGTATGAGGCTACGCGCCGTATCCGCGCGCTTCATTGTCCGCGCGCGCGGGAAGTGCCCATTGTGGCCATGACGGCCAACGTGTTCCGTGAAGACATAGAACGCTGTCTTGCGGTGGGCATGAACGCCCATGTGAGCAAACCGCTGGACATACTGCAGGTGATCGCGGCTTTGCGCAAACACCTGGCGGATAAACCCCTCGCCCATTTGACGCGTGAGGCGGCCGCCGGCCCTTCGTAGTGTAAAAATGCAAAGCACGCTGTGTACGGAGTCTTGCCGCTGGGGAGCCCGGCGCTGGAGCGATGCCGGTACCGCGGGCAGGAGTGTGCATGCTGGCGATACTTGAGTACAAGGCAGGCAACCAGACCAGCGTGCGGCGCGCGCTGAACGCGCTGGGCATACCCAGCGCCGTCACGGCGGATGCCGCGTTGCTGCGCGACGCCAAGGGGCTGATTTTTCCCGGTGTGGGCGCAGCGGGCCAAGCCATGCGCAATCTGCGGGAATCCGGCGTGGACCTTGCCCTGCATGAAGCCGTGGCCGCCCGCAAGCCCCTGCTCGGCATCTGTCTGGGCTGCCAGATTTTGCTGGATTCCAGCGACGAAAACAATACTCGCACGCTGGGTCTGGTTTCCGGGCGCTGCCGCCGCTTTGACCCCGCGTTGCGCGACCAGGGCGGCCGACCCATCCGCATCCCGCACATGGGCTGGAACGGCCTGCGCCATACGCGTCCCAGCCCGCTTCTGCAAGGGCTGCCCCCGGACGCCCAGTTCTATTTCGTTCACAGCTATTATGTGGAATGCCCGTCCGAGTTGACCATCGCCACTTCGGTCTACGGTCGGGAGTTCTGTACCGTCTATGGTTACGACGGTCTGTGGGGCTGCCAGTTCCATCCGGAAAAAAGCGGCCTGCCCGGACTGCGGATTTTGAAAAATTTTTACACCTATTGCACGGAGCGCGCGCATGCTGAGCAAACGCATCATTCCCTGTCTGGACGTACGTAACGGCAAGCTCACCAAGGGCATCAAGTTTGAGGGCAACGTGGACATCGGCGATCCTGTGGAAAGCGCCAAGCGGTACTACGAGGACGGCGCGGACGAAATCGTCTTCTATGACATCACCGCCTCGCACGAAGGGCGCGGCCCCTTCCTGGATGTGGTGGAGCGCGTGGCCGCGCAGATCTTCATTCCCTTCTGCGTCGGCGGAGGCATCAACACCCTGGACGACATGCGCGCCGCCCTGAACGCCGGGGCGGAAAAGATCTCCGTCAATTCCGGCGCGGTCAAAAACCCGGACATCATCAGCCAGGGCGCGGCGGCCTTCGGTTCCCAGGCCATCGTCGTCGGCATGGATGTGCGCAAGGCGGCTGTTTCGGAAAAGATGCCTTCCGGCTATGAGGTTGTCATCCACGGCGGCCGCAAGGGCATGGAAATGGACGCCGTGGCCTGGGCCGTGCGCTGCCAGGAACTGGGCGCCGGCGAACTGTGCGTCAACTCCATTGACGCCGACGGCACCAAGGACGGCTATGAGCTGACCCTGACCCGCATGATCAGCGACGCCGTGCGCATCCCGGTCATCGCCTCAGGCGGCGCGGGCAACCCCGGGCATATGTACGACGCCGTAACGCAGGGCGGGGCTTCGGCCGCGCTTATCGCTTCCATCGTCCACTACGGCGAATATACCATCCGGGCGCTTAAGCAATACCTGCACGAGCGCGGCGTGCCCCTGCGCATGAGCTGGTAGGCGTTTGTCTGTATGAGTTTTTTTTCTTGCCTCCTCCTCGCGTTTAGCCTCAGCCTGCCCTTGTGGGCACGGACGGCGGAAGCGCTTCCGCCCGACGGCAGGGCCGACGAACGTTTCAGGAGCATGGATACGGGCAATAAGGGTTTTATTACCTTTGAGGACTTCCAGAAACGTTCTCCCAATATGCAGCGCCCCGCCTTTGACGCTATTGATGCCGACAGGAACGGCGTCATCAGCCTTGAGGAATGGCGGGCCTTTTTCAAAAGCCACGGCACGACGGCCCCAATGCCTCCAGGCCGGATGCCGCCCCCCGGCCACGGCATGGACGGCCGGGAGCCTTCGCCAGGGCAGGGCGGCAGACCACTGATTCTCCCTCCTGCCAAAGAATAAAGCGGTGTGCCGTGAACACGCTGTCTTCTCCCCTGCGGGAAAAGCCCGCTGTCGAAGCGGCGGCGCGAGCCGTCCTGGCAGGCTGGCGCGTAGATCGCGCACAGGCTGAAGCGCTCTATTACGAAGCAGCCTTGCATACCCTCGGCGGGCTTGCTCACGCCGCGCGTCTGCGCAGGCATACTGCACCCATTGTCACCTATGTGGCTGACCGGAACATCAACTACAGCAATATCTGCGTGTGCGGGTGCCGGTTCTGCGCTTTTTTCCGCCCGCCGGGACACCCGGAGGGCTATGTGATCACGCGGGAGGAGATGGCTGACAAGATCGCGGAACTCTTCGCGCTTGGCGGCACGCAGGTCTTGCTGCAGGGCGGGCATCATCCAGACTTGCCGTTGAGCTGGTACGCGGATCTCATCAGTTGGATGCGGGCAGGCTGGCCCGCGCTGCATATCCATGCCTTTTCGCCGCCGGAGATCGTGTTCTGGGCAAAGCGCACGGGCTGTTCCACGCGGGGTGTCATCATGCGCCTTGCGGAAGCGGGCCTGCACTCCATTCCCGGCGGCGGCGCGGAAGTCCTGGCTGACGAAGCGCGCCGCAAGGTGTCGCCCAACAAGTGCAGCGTGGCTGAATGGCTGGGCGTCATGGAAGAGGCTCACGGCCTCGGCCTGAGAACCACCGCCACCATGATGTTCGGCCACGAGGAAGAAACGGGGCATCGTCTGGATCACCTTTTCGCCTTGCGGGAGTTGCAGGACAGGACGCAGGGCTTTACGGCCTTCATACCTTGGGTCTTTCAGCCGGAGCATACCGCCATTGCGCGCCAGCCAGAAACAGCGCCCTCCTATCTGCGCCTGCTTGCCGTTTCACGGCTGGTGCTGGACAATATTCCCAACATCCAGTCCTCTTGGGTGACCATGGGGCCGCAGACCGCGCAACTTGCCCTTTTTTTCGGGGCCAACGACTTCGGTTCGTTGATGATCGAGGAAAATGTGGTCGCCGCCGCAGGGGTGCGCTTTTGCCTGCGGCGCGAGGAGATACACAGAATTATCCGGGCTGCGGGCTTTGAACCCGTGCAACGGAACATGCTGTACGAGCCGGTGGTGCCGCCTGCGCGAATTGACTGACCATGCGCCGTATGCGGACATAAAGCATGGCTTGCCCTTCATCAGTATCCACACTGTCAGCGGGCCGGGGAACGCCGCACAGGTGGAATGAGCGTGGCTATTTCCGCGGAGCTTCACAAGCCAGAAGAGCGCGGCGGACATTGTGCGCCGTAACGGAGCTTATGCGCCGGTTTGATGCATGTGTGACCCCGGCGATGTGGGCCGTCAAAATGCAGTTGGGCGCTTGCGCCAGAGGGCTGTCCGGCGTAAAGGGCTCTTTTGCAAAGACATCCAGCAGGGCGCCGCCGATATGTCCGTTTTTCAGGGCTGCAGCCAAAGCAGCTTCATCCACGATGTCGCCTCTGGCTGTATTGATGAGCAGGGCATCCTTGCGCATAAGACGGAGCAAGGAGGCGTTCAGCAAATTGCGGGTCTGCGGCGTGAGCGGCATGTGCAGACTCACGATGTCCGAGTCTGCCAGCAGGGTTTCCAAGGCGACGGGCTTGGCGTTGTATTCGCGCCATAGAGAAGCGTCATCGGGGATGAAGGGATCATGCCCCAAGATGTTCAGGCCAAATGCACGGGCTCTGACCGCCACCTCCCTGGCGATACTCCCGAAGCCCGCAAGCCCTAGGGTCTTGCCGGCTATTTCTCCGCCGATTTGCGCTTCGCGGGGCCAATCGCCCGCTATGACCTTCAGTGTGCCTTGATAGGCGGACAGGCGCGCGAACAGCAATATGCCGCCCATGACATATTCGGCGACCGAGATGCTGTTGGCGCCGGTCGCCGGGGCGACACGAATACCGCGTTCCTCGCAGAGAGGCACGTCAATGTTGTCGAGTCCTACGCCAAGGCGGCCAATGATCACAAGATCCTTGCCCGCGTCCAGCAGTGAGGCGTTGACTTGGGTTCTGTTGCGGACAATGAGAGCCCGGCAGCCGGGCAGCAACGCCTTGAGGCGTTCCCGGTTGTCAACGAGATTCTTATCGTACACCGCGTCAAAGTCTTTGCACAGTTCATCGACGGCGCGGCGGTCCATCATTTCCGTAATCAGTATGTCAGGCATTGCCCCACCTGGTATTGCGTTCTGCAAAATGCGCGACGCAATGCAACGCGTCAGCGGGAGAGCGAAGGCGCGGGGCCGTTCGCGCCCGCGCGCAGCAGCGCGGCCAGATGCTTGCGCACCAGCGTTAATTCTGTCTCTGTGACTGCCGGCATGTCTGGGGGCAGGGTATGCAGCTGATCCGTACCCTCACCTACAAGATACAAGGCTGCCGCGGTTCTGCCCAGCAGACAGAAAAAACGCCTGGGTTCCCAGCCGAGTTCCTGCGTCTTGGCGGCGGCTTCCGGCGTATAGGCGAAGTCGGGCTTGCCCGCGGCATTCACCACCGGATGCACCTTTGCATTGCTTGCCCGCACCCAGGCGAGGAAATGCGGCATGCTTTCCATGAAGCTTACCAGCTCTTTCTCCGTATAGGCGTTTTGCGCGTACACATCCGGAGCCGGCGCGACCGTCCGGGTTCCGGCGTCAGCTGCGGCGGGCGCGGTTTTTTTTGCCGCCTGCCTGCTTGCGGCGGCATTTCCTCGGGCGTTGTGTTTGTGTGCGGAAGCTTGCGCCGCGAGTAGCGGCTGCACGTAGAACGACAGGCACAGGACAAGGGCTGCCGGAATACATGCCCAAAGGAAAGGACGCCGCAGCGCGGAAAAAAGACGGGACACGTCAGTACGGCACTGCGCTGATGCGCGCTAGAAGTTCCATGTTGTGATAGGATTCGATGTAGCGCAAGGTACCGGTTTTTGCCCGGATAACCATGGAATGCGTTACCGCGCCGTGACCTGTATAGCGGACGCCCTGCAAAAAGCTGCCGCCGGAGATGCCGGTGGCGGCGAAAAAGGCGTCTTCACTGCGCACCAGGTCGTCAACGGACAATACTTCGCGCACGTCAACGCCCGCGTTCTGTATGGCTTCCTTTTCCACATAGGACTGCGGGTCCAGGCGGCAAAGCATCTGCCCCCTCATGCCCTTGATGGCGCAAGCCGCCAGCACGCCTTCGGGGCTGCCGCCGGTACCCATCATGACATCCACCTCAGCGTGCGGATCCACCGCCATCAGCGCGCCGGACACATCGCCGTCGGTATGGAGCTGGATGCGCGCGCCCACCTCGCGTACCTGCTTGATGAGCGTTTCATGCCGCG
>Ga0082212_10007213_pt1 | contig 14751 bp, 8 predicted proteins | sample TergutNt197P3_FD_71548 | JGI IMG/M metagenome (GOLD analysis project Ga0082212, IMG submission 71548) | Neocapritermes taracua P3 segment gut microbial communities from Petit-Saut dam, French Guiana - Nt197 P3 | ecosystem: Host-associated > Arthropoda: Insects > Digestive system > Gut ... | reverse complement strand
CGTTGAAGTACGCGAATGTACCTTTGAAGATGTCATTGAGGTTGATACATTCAATGAATTGAAAGCATTGGATGATACTTACCGGGTGTAAACCGGGTACTTGACAATAATAATTGCGACAGATAAAACTATCTATATGAATCTCCTGCCGCTCTATATCGATCCCGGTACAGGAAGTATGCTTTTCTCCATTGTCATAGGGATGACGGCGGTAGTCTATTTTGTGTTCCGGGCATTGTTTATAAAGGCAAAAGTATTTTTTTCGGGCGGCAGGGCAAAACAGGGAACACAAAATACGTTTGTCATCTATGCCGAAGACAGGCGGTATTGGGCCCTTTTCAAGCCGGTTGTTGAAGAGTTTGAGAAACGCGGGATCGACCTTCTCTATTTAACCTCTTCCCGCAATGACCCGGTCTTTGACGCCGGTTTACAGTACACAAAAGCTGAGTATATAGGCGAAGGCAACAAGGCCTTTGCCCGCCTGAATTTTCTTTCCGCCGATTTTGTGCTTTCCACTACACCGGGACTTGATGTGTATCAATGGAAGCGCTCAAAAACAGTCAAACATTATAGCCATATTTTCCATTCCGCAGATGAACCGGTAAAGTACGAATTGTTCGGTATTGACTACTACGATTCAATTCTGGTAACCGGCGGAGATCATCAGAAAAACGACATACGGAAACTTGAACAAACGCGCAAACTGCCGGAAAAACAGGTGGTTACCGTCGGATGTCCGTATCTGGATGAATTCGCCGAAAAAATAGCTTTACTGCCAAAAGAGGAAAGCCATGCCTATACCGTTCTGGTTTCACCTTCGTGGGGCGCCTCCGCCCTGCTCTCCCGATACGGTGAAAGGCTGCTTGATCCTCTGACAAAAACCGGCTGGCGGATCATCGTGCGGCCGCATCCCCAGTCGCTTTTGGTCGAAAAGGAAATGATTGACCGGCTTTCTGAAAGATACCGGGAAAATCCCAATCTGGAATGGGACTTTAACCGTGAAAATATTTTCTCCCTCAATAAAGCGGATATAATGATCTCCGATTTTTCCGGGATCATTCTTGACTATATGTTTTTGCGGAATAAGCCGGTAATCTATGTATCACAAAAAATGGATTTGCGCCCGTATGACGCCCATACAGTTTATTCCGATCAGGCAGATATGTGGACATTCAGGTCACTTGGAAAAGCGGGCATTGAGTTAAAGCCGGAATTGTTTGACGATCTGCCGGGTTTTATTTCAAAAATTTCAGCCGATACATCTTTGGAACTGGCTATAGGGGAAGTAAAGGCGGAAGCCTGGCACTACCGGGGCGAAGCGGGAAAACGTGCCGCTGATTTTATGATAGAGACCGTAAATGCAATCCACAGCAGGGAACATTCCGCATGCTGAATTTTCTCTATACCCTAATAATTTTTCCCATTGAACAGATAATTGATTTTTGTTATGTCTTTTTTTTCAAGGCTTTCAAGAGTCACGGAATTTCGATCATGGGTGTGAGTATTGCAGTAAGCACCCTTGTGTTGCCGATTTACCTGATGGCGGAAAAACAGCAAAAAGCAGAACGGGAAAAACAACAGCAGATGAAGGGGGAAGCCGACATCATAAAAGCCGTTTTTAAAGGCGACAAGCGGTACATGCTGCTTTCAACCCTGTACCGTCAGCACAACTACCACCCGATATATGCCCTGCGCAACAGCATCGACCTTTTTATACAGATACCTTTTTTTATCGCCGCTTATCATTTCCTGCATAATTTACCATCGCTTGACGGGCAGTCTTTTTCTTTGATAAAAAACCTTGGCTCTCCTGACGGACTCCTTGGCGGAATACACATCCTCCCCATTCTAATGACGCTTATCAACTGTGTTTCCGCGGCAATATACACAAGAGGTTTCCCCCTCAAAGACAAAATACAGCTGTACGGAATATCGGCGGTATTTCTGGTTTTGCTTTACAATTCCCCTGCTGCCCTGGTTATGTACTGGACATGCAACAACATATACAATCTTATAAAAAACATTTTACTCAAAACAAAACATGCAGGAAAAATTATTTTCATTTTATCGTCTTCTTTGGTGATTGGGTTATCCGTTTATTTACTGTTTTTTCATCATGGTTCAATAAAAAGACGCATTCTTACAGTCTTTATTGCCGTAATAGCCCAACTGTTTCCGGTTTGGAAGCGGGCGGCAATTTTTATCAAAAAAAAATTATCATTGGAAAACACGACTCTGGAGCTGCCCGGGAAGATATTCTTTCTGTCCTCAATAACGCTTTTTTTGTTAATCGGCCTTGTTATTCCTTCAAACCTTATTGCCTCCGATGTGGCTGAATTTTCATTTCTTGAACCTTTTTCTTCTCCTCTGCCCTATATCGGCATAACGCTTCTGCAATCGGCGGGCTTATTATTCTGGCTGATGTGCATGTTTTTTCTGCTGGAGAAAAAAACACGGACAACAATAACCTTTCTTCTTACGGTTATTTCCGGAATTTTTTTATTGAATTCATTTGTTTTCCCCGGAAACTACGGTTATATGACACCGGATTTAAGATTCGACCTCTTTACCAATGATTCAAGGGTATCAATAATTATCAATATATTTTCTATGCTTTTTATCTGCATTTTGTTTTCCATATTGCTGGCATTGAAAAACAAAAAAATAGTGGTGTCTTTTCAAAGTATCATTGTTGTGGCATTGCTGTGCTTTGGAATAATGAACATCATAAAAATAAACGGTGAATTCCAAAACCAAAAGAGAAAAGCAGCTGTACAGGAAGTATCTTATTCGAATCCTGAAAAAATCTATACTTTTACCCGGACAGGAAAAAATGTACTGGTTATTGTTTTGGATAGATCCACGGCCAGATTTGTACCGCATCTTTTTCTGGAAAAACCGGAGTTATTGGAAAGCTATAACGGATTTGTCTACTATCCGAATACGATAACGCTCGGCACTCCAACCAATCTTGGAATGCCCTGTATTTTCGGCGGTTACTATTATTCCCCGCTGGAAATGCTAAAACGTTCCGGGCAAACACCCTCGCAAAAATACAATGAATCCATGCTGGTTCTGCCCCGCATATTGGCGGAAGCAAATTTTGGTGTAAGGGTACAGAATCAGCCATATATGGATTATTCACTCTACGGGGAATTCAATGCAATCAAGGCGGAACCCGACAAAAATTACTCTTCATACTATTTCCAAAACGAAATTAACGACATCAAGCCCAGAGACTTGTATACAATATTGTATAATAATCTTCTGCGGTTTTCTCTCTTTAAGATATCCCCCCTGTTTTTGCGCCTTGCAATTTATGATAACTCCTATTATCTTTCAGCTATTTTCGGCTCATATTATCATCACGGTACAATAGACAGCTACATCTCTCTTTTCTACCTTCCGGAACAGACAGCAATAACGGATAAAAATGACAATTTTGCTTCCATGCTGGTTAATCAACTGACCCATCACCCTGCATTTATGCAATTGCCCGACTATAAACCTTCAGGCCTTCTTCTTGTCGACAGAGGGGAAGGCCCATTTGCAAAATATGATGATTACCATGTTAATATGTCGGCTTTTCTGCTCCTTGCCCGGTGGTTTGATTTCCTGAAAGAAAACGATGTTTATAACAATACCAGGATTATTATTGTTTCTGACCATGGGAGGGATAAATTTCCCATTCCTCTTCCCGACAGAATAATCCTGCCCAACGGGAAAGATTTTGATAAATATAATGCTTTACTTATGGTAAAGGATTTTAATGCGAATTTTGAATTGCAGACCGACAACAGTTTTATGACAAATGCCGATGTACCCCATATTGCGACAGCCGGGCTTATTGAAAATGTGACAAACCCGTTTACCGGCGCAGAGCTTCCGATAAGAAAAACCAATGACGCCGTAGTCGCATCCGGTTCAATACAGGCGTTGCTTATCGGGAAGAAAAACGATCCATGGTTCCATGTCCGTGACGATATTTTTGAGCTCAAAAACTGGAGTTTCGTTACCATTGAAGAATAACAGGGAACATTCCGCATGCTAAACTTCTTTTATACCTTAATAATTTTTCCTGTGGAACAGATAATAGGGATCATTTTTGTCTCTCTCCTCCGTATTTTCAGAAGTCCCGGAATTTCGATTATGGGTGTAAGTATTGCGGTAAGCACCCTTGTATTACCCATTTACCTGATGGCGGAAAAACAGCAAAAAGCCGAACGGGAAAAGCAGCAGCAAATGAAGGGGGAAGCCGACACCATAAAAGCCGTTTTCAAAGGCGACAAGCGGTATATGCTGCTTTCAACTTTATACCGTCAACATAACTACCACCCGGTATATGCCCTGCGCAACAGCATCGACCTTTTTATACAGATACCTTTCTTTATCGCCGCCTATCACTTTTTGCACAACCTGCCGTCGCTTGGCGGCAGATCTTTTTTTCTGATTAAAGACCTGGGCTCCCCTGATGGACTCCTTGGCGGAATACACATCCTCCCCATTCTAATGACGCTTATCAACTGCGTTTCCGCGGCAATATACACAAAGGGATTCCCCCTCAAAGACAAAATACAGCTGTACGGAATGTCGGCGGTATTTCTGATTTTGCTTTACAATTCCCCCGCCGGCCTGGTTCTGTATTGGACATGCAACAATATATATAATCTAGTAAAAAATATTTTACTGAAAACAAAACATGCAAAAACAATTATTTTTGTTACAGCAGTTATTTTAGCCGCTGTATTATCCGTTTATTTGCTGTTCTTTCAGCAGGGTTCACTGGAGTATCACCTTATTGTCATATTTCTTGCCGTTATTGCCCTGTTATTTCCGGTCTGGAAGCGCCTGGGTGTTTCTTTTGCAGGAAAACTATCAATAAAAAACACGGTGATGGAACTGCCCGGCAGAACCTTTATCCTGTCATCGATAGCGTTGTTTTTATTGATTGGTCTTGTTATTCCTTCAAACCTTATTGCCTCCGATGTGGCTGAATTTTCATTTCTTGAACCCTTTTCTTCTCCCCTGCCCTATATCGGCATAACGATTCTGCAATCGGCGGGTATTCTTTTATGGTTGATTATCATATATTTTATTTTTGACAAGAATGCCCGGACAGCAATGGCTTTTATTCTTACTGCCTTTTTAACCGCTTTTATGTTAAATACATTTATCTTCGCAGGGGATTATGGCACAATGGATCCGAATTTGCGTATAAATGGTTTTACCGATGTTTCAAAATGGTTAAAAATCGTTAATATTATTTCCATTGTTTTTATTTGCATTTTTACATTTTTGATGTTGATGATAAAAAATAAAAAAATGATTTTTTCTGCACAAATAATTATTGCAGCGGCATTGCTCTGCATTGGAACAATAAATATTTTTAAAATTGATCGTGAATTTAAAGGCCAACAGTATATTTCTGGTTCTTCAAGCCCGGAAAAAATCTACACCTTTACCAAAACAGGCAAAAATGTGTTAATAATTGTTCTGGATCAGGCCATGCCCCGTTATTTGCCGTATATCCTGCAGGAGAAACCGCAGCTGCACAAATCGTTTAACGGATTTATGTTTTACCCGAATACCGTATCGTTCGGCAGCGCAACTGTTTATGGTATGCCGGGTATTTTCGGCGGCTACTATTATTCCCCGCCGGAAATACAAAAACGTACCGGTGAATTATTTTTGAGGAAGTATTACGAATCCATGATGCTTCTGCCCGTAATCATGGCAAATGCAAATTTCCGGGTGGCGGTGCAGGATCAACCGGGAATGGATAATGCACTTTACGACAAATTCGACAACATTAATGCGGGGAATAACAGGGGAAAATTTACAAAATACTACCTGAAGGAATTCGATGATTTCAGGCTAATGGATTATTATGAGGTACTTTATTCAAATCTATTACGGTTTTCCCTGTTTAAGGTTTCGCCAATGTTTTTGCGCAGGATAATATATGACAACAGTTATTATCTTTCAGTTTTGAATTTCCGTTTTTCCCAAACAGCGATAGACAACTATACTTCCCTTTATTACCTTCAGGACATGACTGAAATAACAGACAGGGATGAAAACTATTCCGTAATGTATGTCAACGAGCTGCCTCATAGCGGCGCTTTCATGGAACCGCCGGACTACATCCCCTCAAATCATATAGCCGATAAAGGACAGGGGCAGTTTGCCAACGATGATACCTACCATGTACACATGGCGGCTTTTCTGCTTCTTGAAAAATGGTTTGATTTTCTGAAAGAGAACGGCGTTTATAACAATACCCGCATTATTATTGTTTCCGATCATGGGAAAAAATCTGTTAGCCCGTTTCCTGAAAGGATTATTCTACCCAACGGAAAAGACCTGGACCATTATACTGCCTTGCTTATGGTAAAGGATTTTAACGCGGAATTTGATTTACAAACAGATAACCGTTTTATGACGAATGCAGATGTCCCGCATATCGCAACAACAGGGCTTATCGGGAATGTAACAAATCCGTTTACCGAAAAAAACCTTCAGGCAAGAGAGAACAATGATGCAACAATTACTACCGCTACAATACTGTCACTGTTCAATCAGGGGAAAAACGGCTACAGAATAAAAAATGACCAGTGGCTTTATGTCCGCGACAATATCTATGATCCGGCGAACTGGAGTTCTGTTACCGCTGAAAAGTAGCTTTACTACAGCACAAGATGCGTCACAAACTGATCGACCAGCACCAGCATGCCCAGTACGCCGGTGTAGATTGCAAAGCCCCACAGCGATTTTTCCCGCACAATCTTCAACATAAGCCGCACGGCGAAAAAGCCCACGACGGCGGCACTCAAGGTGCCCGCGGCAATCGCCGCCGCGCCGCCGCCCAAGGCAGCCGTATCAGCCGCCGTACCTTTCGCCAAATCCCTCAGCTGCAAAACCAATGCGCCGAGTATTGCCGGAATTGACAGCAAAAAAGAAAAGCGGGCGGCAAAGTCCCGATCCAGTTTGCGGGACAAAGCCCCGGACAGCGTCGCGCCGGAGCGGGATACGCCGGGTATAATGGCAACAGCCTGCAAAACACCGATAACCAGCGCGTCCAGCCAGTTCATGGAAGCAGCGTCTTTGGTGCAGGAGGTACGGCCTGCCCGCCGCGACACCAGTTCGGCGGTTACCAACAGCGCCGACGTTGCAAAAAAGGCAAAGCCAAGGAACTTGCCCGATTCAAAGGCCACTTCGATGTGTTTCTTGAACACTAGAGCAAAGACAACAGCTGGCATCGTGGCAATAATCAGATAAGCGGTAAGCGGCTGGAAGATTTTTTTCAAAATAGCCAGAATATCCTTCCATAAAACCGCGAAAACGGCGGTAAGCGTTCCCACATGCAGCATCGTATCAAAAAACAGCGGCGGTTCGGATATGCCGAATATTTTTTGCATCAATACCAGATGTCCGGAACTGGAAACCGGTAAAAATTCGGTCAGCCCCTGAACTACGCCCAAAACTATTGCGGTAATAACACTCATAGTATTTTATATATACTTTTTTGCTTCATGTTGCTAGACTACGGGTATGCGAGTAATTGGAACAAGGGCTTTGGGTCTGCGGACGCCCATAATCCGGGAATCTGACGATCTTGTGGCTGTTGTCTGCCAGTCCGTAAAAGACGCAGTGGAACATGAAAAAATCCACATCAATGACGGCGATATTCTTGGGATCACCGAGGCTGTGGTAGCCCGTTCACAGGGCAACTATGCCTCTATTGATCAGATTGCCGCTGATGTAAAAGAAAAATTTACGGGTGGTCACATAGGCGTTGTTTTTCCCATTATGAGCAGAAACCGTTTCGCCATGCTCCTTAAAGGCATTGCGCTGGGTGCTCAAAAAGTAACCGTTCAACTGAGCTATCCGGCGGATGAAGTCGGCAACCAGCTTATCAGCTGGGAAGATGTAGATGACAGAAACCTCAACCCGTATTCGGACTGTTTGAGCGAAGGAGAGTACCGCCGTCTTTTTGGAGAAACAAAACACAAGTTTACCGGCATTGATTATGTTTCATACTATAAATCACTCGGTGATAATATCGAAATCATTCTGTGCGCCGATCCGAAACGTATACTTGAGCATACGGATCAAGTCATTGCCGCCGACATTCACACACGCTCACGGACAAAAAGAGCGCTTGTTGCCGCCGGTGCGAAGAAAGTTATCGGCCTTGACGAACTGTTGACAAAACCTGTCAAAGGCAGCGGTTACAACGAACTGTACGGGCTGCTTGGCTCAAACAAGGCCACGGAAGACCGGGTAAAACTGTTCCCCCGTGATTGCGATGCCTTTACGCAGAAGATGCAGAATGCGCTGCATGAGCTGACCGGAAAGACGATGGAAGTGCTGGTATACGGAGACGGCGGGTTCAAGGATCCTGTCGGTGGTATATGGGAACTGGCCGATCCGGTCATAGCTCCGGCCTACACTTCAGGGTTGAAAGGTACGCCCAATGAACTGAAACTCAAATACCTTGCGGACAATGATTTCGCCGACCTTTCCAGAGACGAGGCGCGCGAGGCAATCGAGAAAGCCATACGCGCCAAAGCGGGACGCGACCAAATGGGAAAGATGGAATCCGAGGGAACCACGCCGAGGCAGCTTACCGATCTGCTTGGCAGCCTGTGCGATTTGGTCAGCGGTTCGGGTGACAAAGGCACGCCAGTGGTCCTGATCCAGGGGTATTTTGATAATTACGCGATAAAATGATCTGAATACCTATTTTCAGGTTTAATTGAGCAAAACCTGTTGCCTTTTTTTCCGCCGTTTGTTATAGTGTTACCGACCGGTCGGTAACATGACAAACGTGGAAATTATTACGGCGGCCTTCAAGGTATGGGGCCGCGAATTCTATCTTGATACCAGTCTCAACCAGGTTGCCCGTGAATTGGGGGTGAGCAAGCCTGCCCTGTTCCGCCATTTCAGGAACAAGCAGGCGCTGCTCGATGCCATGCGGGTGTATTTTTTTGACGATTTTGCCGCCTACATCAAAGAAAACAACGAAAAATCCCAAAATGTCGGGGATATTTTTACATTGATCCGGGCAATCGCGGGATATTATGCCCAAAATGTCCATATTTTTGTATTTTCGCTGATAAAACTCTACGATCACCGCGATTGTGACCAGAATTTGGGGGAAGAATTGCGATCCAGAGGAATTGATATTGGCGCTTTCCACAGGATAATCGAAAAAAATCAGCTTTTTACCCCCCAAATAATGCACATGGTTTTCACTACACTTACTTTTCACATGGCGGTATTCCATAAAAAGCGCAAATCGTTCGTTAACCCGCCGTCAGGAGACGATATAACGAAGGGAATCGACGCGATAATTGAGATAATCGAACGGGGTCTTGGCTATACTAGCGAACAATCGGAGTTGGACTTTGAGGGGCTGGAAAGCTGCGTCACGGCAACGGTGAACGACATTGAAGACGATCCCCTGCTCAAGGCCGTGGCAGGAGCGGTCGCCGAGGCCGGCCCCTGGGAAGCGTCGATGAAGCAGATTGCCCGGCGCTCCGGCCTTTCGAAAAGCAGCCTCTACGGGCATTTCAAAAGCAAAGAGGATATGCTGCGTCAGCTTTTTATGACCGAATTTCTGCGGATTATCGGTTTTACCCGACAGGGAATGGATCATTCCGCCCTTCCGCAGGAACGGCTCTATCTGGGCATTTTTTCGATTACCGTATACCTTCGCTCAAAACCGGACATTCTGGTCGCTATGGACTGGATGCGCACACGCCGGCTTGACATGAGGAAAAACAAAGAAGAGCTTAGGGCGAGAGGCGGGGGCGAAGGCGGTCCCCCGCGTGAGTTCGACCGGCTTTTTGATGATATTGAAATTTCGGGCAATGAACATGACCGGCGGCAGATTTCCCATTGGATACTGTTTCTCATTATCAATATATTGATGAGGCCGGGCGGAAAAAATCAGGAAAAAAACGAAGACATCCGGTCTTTATACCGGTTTTTAACACAGGGCATCAAAGGGTTTGAAATATGAAGAAATTCCAATTTGTAACAGTGATAGTAATTTGTATCCTGGTGGGTGGGGCGGTGTTTGCGCAGGAAGCCGAACAAAGGGCACCAGTGCGGCTGAGTCCCGACGAGGCGGTTGAGCGGGCAATCAAAAACAACCTTAGCCTGGAATCGGCGCGGATGGCTACCGGCACAAAAAAACGCGCTTCGGATTTGTCGTGGAACCAGTTTATTCCCAGTGTCACCGTCGGCGGCAGCTTGATATTAGACAACGAGAAGACTACAGCTACAACTACAATTCCTGTTCCTGGTACAGGGACACCATTCACCTTCGAAGGGATAAGCGGGAGAGTAAACCCTACTTTATTTGTAACCGATCCGATTGATGTTTCCCGCTGGCACGTCGCGGGAACAATTCAGGCCTCGCTTACCATCAGCATCGCCATGTTCGAGAATATGAACCGGCTGCGCCTGGACTATCAGGGCGGGCAGATCAGTTACGAAAAAGCGAAGTCCCAGCTTGAGCGTGACGTGCGCAAGGCGTACAACAATATGCTGCTGCTGCAGGAGAATATCAAGCTGTTAAAAGATAATTTTGAGGCTGCCGGACGACGGGTCGAGATGGCGCGGGCGAATTACAACGCTGGCCTCGCGCCGGAACTGACCCTTTTACAGGCACAGGTTGCGGTGGAAAACATGAAGCCTGCGATCGATCAGATAGAGAACGGCTACCGGCTTTCCATGGCGCAGTTTGCCATGTTCCTGGGGATGGACTACGACACCCCCTTTGAACTTGTGCCCGACGAAAGCGAAACGGCTTTTATTCCCCTTGACGTGCAGGAGCTTATCTCGAAGGCCGCCTCCGGCAAGCCGGATATTCAGGAACTGCGGAGCAGTATCCTCATGCTGCAGAGCGCCCGCAAGGCGCAGATATTTGCCCTGCTGCCGAGCCTGAGCCTGAGCTGGAACACCACGCCCGCTTTTATCGGCGACCCCTGGAAGGACGACTGGGGCAATGACGACCTCTGGCGAAAATCCGGCTCGCTGACCATTTCGCTGGGACTGCGGCTGCACAGCCTTATCCCGTTCAGCGCGGATTTTCAGGGGATCAGAAATCTTGACGACAATATCCGAATCGCCAACATCGGCCTCGCGCAGATGATCCAGGGGACGGAAATCGAAATTTACAATACTGTGCTCTCGCTGGAAAAAACGCGGATCACCGCGGAAGCCCAGGAGCAGACGGTAAACCTTGCCGAGCGCGCCTATCGCCTTACCGAACAGGCGTACCGCGCCGGTTTGCAGGATCTTTTGCAGGTGCAGAACGCCGAACTGGAACTGAAGCAGGCAAAGGTTTCCGTGCTTGAACAGCATTTTAACTACCTTAATGGTTTGATTGATCTTGAATATTCGATTGGGGTTCCCTTCGGAACTCTAACACCCTCCGGGAGTTTTGGTTCAAAGGAGAACGAATAATGAATTTTACTCGCATGATTTCACGCAGAGGCGCAGGGGCGCAGAGGATATTAAAATTTTTTTATATCTTATGCCTGTTATTTTCATTGCTGGTTTTATCCGGCTGCGGCGGGGCGAAAAAAGATCGCGGAAGCCGCAAGCCAGGCGAGGCGCAGGCGTCGGTATACGCGGTAAACACCACCGCCGCCGTTCAGGGGCAGATTCAGGACTACATCGCCCTTTCGGGGGATATTATCGCCGGTTCCACAGTGGACGTATATTCCGACGCGGCGGGCAAAATCGCCGAGGTATATGTCACCGTGGGGCAGCGTGTGGGCAGGGGCGACGCAATCGCGGCGGTTGACCCTTCCCGCCCCGGCATGACCTTCCGCTGGGGCGTCGCCACCGCCCCCATCAGTGGAACCGTAGTTGCCCTGCCCGCCCAGGTCGGCATGACGATAAGCCAGGCAGTTCCCCTGGCGCGCATCTCCGGCGGCGGCGCCCTGGAAATCCGGCTGTTTGTGGCGGAGCGCTTCATCTCCAAAATGGCGATGAACCTTCCCTGCGAGATCACCCTGGACGCATGGCCGGGAGACGTTTTCCAGGGCAGCATCAGCGAAATTGCCCCTACGGTTGATCCCGCTTCCCGCACCATGGAAGTGAAAATAAATGTGCGGAACGCCGACTCCAAACTAAAGCCGGGAATGTTCGCCAAGGTGCGGATCATCACCGAGCGCAAGGATAACATCGTAAAGATCCCCTCCTCGGCCATGCTTTCCCGTTTTGGGGAACAGTATGTGTACGTTGTCGCACAGGATCCCGAAGACCCGGCTCAAACCATTGTACATAAAAGAATTGTCGTGCCGGGAATCCTTATCGACCAGGTACTGGAAATTCAGGACGGGCTTGAGCCGGACGAAGAGATCGTTGTCCGGGGGCAGACCCTGCTTGAAGAAGGTGCGCGGATCAATATCATTGAGCGGGTAGCGCCGCTTGCGCAATAGGGGGCCGAACAATGAGCATGGCAAAAACCGTTGTTTCGCGGCCTACCACCACTTTTATTATTTTCGCGCTGCTTATCGGACTGGGCTTCTTCGCAATGGCCAATCTCCCCATCGATCTATACCCGGAGATCAACCCGCCGTATCTGGTGGTATTTACCTCCTACCCCGGCGCAGGACCGGAAGAGGTAGAGCGATCCATTACCCGCCCGCTGGAGGCCGTGCTGTCGGGTGCCTCAGGCCTGGAAAAAATCATTTCCACCTCGTCAAAAGGTTCCAGCCAGGTGATTTTGCAGTTTACCTATGGTTCGGATCTTATAGACGCCACCAACTCCATCCGTGACCTGCTGGAACGTATCCGGAATATTATGCCCACCGGGGCAACATCGCCGCTGATTATTAGATTCGATCCGGCGATGATGCCTATCATGAGCCTGATGATAACGGGAAACCGCACGCCGGAAGAACTGCGGGAAATTGCCGAGGATACAATTATCCCCCGCATCGAGCAGACGCCGGGTGTCGCCACGGCTTCGGTAAACGGGGGCAGGGAAAAGATCATCCGCATCGAGATTCCCCAAAACCGGCTTGAAGCCTACGGCCTGACGGTAACGCAGATACAACAGATGCTGGCGGTGCAGAATATGCAGGTTTCCGCGGGAACCATCGTCGAAGGGGGAATGTCCTACATTCTTACCACCATGGGAGAGTTCACCTCGCTGGACCAGATCAGAAACACCGTCGTCTCGTACAAGGGCGGCGGCTTTACCGGAACGCAGGTCGAACTTCCCCGGCAGGTGTACCTGCGCGATCTGGCCAACGTGTTTGAGGGCTACCGCGACGAGACCAGCACGGTCTACATCAACGGCAGCCCGGCGGTGATGATGATGGTGCAGAAGCAAAGCGGGAAAAATTCCGTGCAGACGGCAAAGGACCTCCGCGTCCGGCTCAACCGGCTGACGAAGGAAATTCCGCCGGATATAAAATTAACGGAACTTTTTAACACCACCGACATTATCGAAAATTCGCTTAACCAGGTAATCTCCACCGCATACTCAGGGGGTCTGCTTGCCATACTGATTCTTTTTGTATTCCTGCGCTCCATCAAACCCACACTGATTATAGGAGTCAGCATCCCCGTATCGATCGTCATCACCATGATGGTAATGTACTTTTTCGGACTGACGCTCAACCTGATGACGATGGCGGGACTGGTACTGGGAATAGGAATGTTGGTCGATAACTCAATCGTCATCCTGGAAAATATTTATCACTACCGCGAAAAGGGGGCAAAGCTGGCGACAGCGTCGGTGCTTGGCACATCCGAAATGATCGTCGCCATTACCGCCTCGACCATTACTACCCTGTGCGTGTTCCTCCCGCTGGTGATGTTCCAGGGAATGCTGGAATTGGCCGGCGAACTCTTTGCAGGGCTTGCCTTTACCGTGGTCATTTCGCTGGCAATCTCGCTGTTTACCGCCGTTTTTCTGGTGCCGGTGCTTTCAAGCCATTATCTGCCTCTGGTTACGCGCAAACAAAAACCTCTCGGCGGACCTTTGAAAAAAATCGACGCGAAATTCGAGGGCTTTTTTCTCTGGCTTGAAAACAAATACCGCGGGGCGGTTAAAAAGGTACTCCGGCACAAGCTTGTTGTTATCCTTTCCCTGCTCGGCCTGTTCATTGTAAGCGTAATTCTCATCCCCATAATCGGCTGGGAGTTTATGCCCCAGCAGGAAGACGACAACGTAAGCATAACGGCGACTCTTCCGATGGGAACGCCTTTGCAGGAAACCGAAGCGGTTTTGAAACAGCTTCAGGCGCTGGTAGAAAGGGAAATCACCGGATACAAGCGGATTGTCCTGAGAGCCGGCGGCGGCGGTTTTATGGGCATGGGTTCCGGCAGCGCCAGCAATTCAGGTTCCCTGCGAATCAACCTGCTGGATTATAAAGAACGAACCATGAGCGCCAACCAGATCAAGGACATTCTGCGGCCGCATTTTCACGATTTCCCCGGTGTTGCGTTTTCCTTCGGCGGCGGATTTGGCGGCATGGGCGGCGGCAATGCGGTAGACATTATCCTCCGTACCGAGGATCTGGCCAAAGGCAAGGCGATCGGGGAAAAAATCGCCGCCTTGCTGAAGGAGCGGCTTTCCGATCTCGTTACCGAGCCGGAGGTCGATCTGAAGGACGGCCTGCCCCAGATTGAGATAGCCCTTGACCGCGAAAAGATGTACGCGCTGGGACTGAACACCTATACCGTCGGTAACGAGATAAAGGCGGCGGTGGACGGGAT
>Ga0082212_10007212_pt1 | contig 14752 bp, 15 predicted proteins | sample TergutNt197P3_FD_71548 | JGI IMG/M metagenome (GOLD analysis project Ga0082212, IMG submission 71548) | Neocapritermes taracua P3 segment gut microbial communities from Petit-Saut dam, French Guiana - Nt197 P3 | ecosystem: Host-associated > Arthropoda: Insects > Digestive system > Gut ... | reverse complement strand
GGATACCAGTAGCTTGTGCCGGCGATGGTCTTCGTGCAGCTGATGGCCGCAAGCAGCAGCGCTCCCCCCGCCAGTAATCCCCACCAGCCCAGCAGCGCCGAGCACAGCAGCACCGCGATGCGGGCGAACATCAGCGCGTAGCCGAGCTCGTAGCTGGGCTGGGCGAAGTTTGCCACGGCAACAAATGCCATCAGCAGCACGGCCTCGGGCACCAGCAGCTCGCTGCGCACGGCGAATTCCCCCAGCACCAGCGCGCCGATCACCGCGAAGGAGCCGCTCAGGGCCGGGGGCGTGTTGAGGGAGGCCAGCTTCAGCGTGCCCACCACCGCCTCGATGATCAGCAGCTGCGCCAGCACCGGCATGGCGATGGGCTCGTGTATCCTGATCTCATGCAGGAACGAGGGCAGCACGTCCGGGTGCATGACGAACAGGTACCACAGCGGCGTGAGCACCGTGGTCGCTACCGAGACCAGCAGGCGCAGCCAGCGCAGGTAAGTCCCCGTGACGGGCAAAAAGCAGTAGTCGTTGGTGTCCTGCAAAAAATCCAGGATGCCCGTGGGGAGGATCATCCCGGCGGGGGAGTTGTCCATCAGCAGGAGTATCTGCCCCTCCGCCACGCTTGCCGCCGAGGTGTCCGGCCGCTCGGTGTAGCGCGCCCGGGGGAAGGGGTTCCACCACTGCCTGCGGGTCATGCACTCGGTGAGGCTCTGCAGGCCCATGGTCAGCGTGTTGATCTGTATCTCCTGTAATTTTTTGCGCAGGCGTTCGAGGATTTTCGCGTCCGCCTTGTCCTCCAGATAGCACAATACAATGTCCGTGTGGGAGCGCCCGCCCACCTGGATGAGCTCCATGGTGAGCTTCGGGTCGCGGATATGCCGGCGCACCATGGCGGTGTTCACCAGCAGGGACTCCACGAAGCCCTCCCGGGGGCCGCGCAGCACGCGGTCGTTCTCGGGCTCCGTCACGTTGCGGGTGGGGTAACTGCGCACGTCGATCAGGACTGCTTCCTGATACCCCTCCACCAGCAGGCCCACGCAGCCAGAGAGCACGAAGGTTACGAATTCCGCGCCGTCGCCGGTCACATCGATCTCCCCGTAGGGGACGGCATGATCGGCAAACTCCTGCGCGGTTTGCAGGTTATTGAAGGTATCGGCGGGCAGCTTGAGCAGCAGCTCGAGAATCTTGTCGAGGGTCTCGTCCTGCACCATGCCGTCCACGAAATAGAGCTCCCCGCGCTTGCCGTTCATCAGCACCGCCCGGGTGAGCATATCGAAGCTGCTGTCCACCCGTAAGAGAGTGCGCAGGTGGTCTCTGTTTTTTTCGAAGTCCTGGGTAAACAAAATAAAAATCCCTCCCCTGCTAGTTTGCGGGGGAAGGAGAAATTTATGCGCCATACTGTAGGGGTGGCTAGCAAGCCACCCGAGTACAAATATATTTTTTTAATGCGGGCGGCTTGCTAGCCGCCCCTACAGCCGTATCCTCACACCACCGCTTCGGCTTCCTTCAGCTCTACCGCCTCCGCGATCTCCTCCGCCTCGGCCTCGGCCTCTTTTTCATCCCGGGCCCTGCGCATATCCTCCAGGGTGATGCCCTTTGCCTGGTTGGCGTAGACCTCCTCCTCGGGGAAGCCACTGATGTAGCACTGCTTGTGCGCCACGGGGATGTCGCCGGTGGCCTTGATGTAGATGTTGATGGCGAGGATCAGCAGGAAGGACAGCGCCACGGCGCCCGTGCCGTACCAGGTCAGCGATACGGAGAACACGCCGGGGAACGCGGGCGAAAGCTTCGTGCCGAACTGCAGCACGGAGGCCGCGGCCAGCGCCGTGCCGCCCAGCCCCAAGATGAAAAAGATGATCGTGCGCTTAAAGCCGCCGGGGCTGCGGGCCAGCCAGCAGGTGACCAGCCCCGCCAGGATCGCCACGATCACCAGCGCGAAGCCGACGATGGCAAGGGCGTACCAAATGAAGGCCGTTTGCAGGGCGGAATTCCCCAGTGCGGCCAGCAGCGCGTCGAAATCCAGGTTCATCAGCGCCATGACGACACTGATGGCGTTGAGGGTCTCGGCCTTCTCCACGAAGGGCATGCTCAGCCGCGCGTGCCCCAGGGGCAGGAACAGCATGATCAGCGGGAGGACCAGCAGCACCAGCCGGGCGATGGCCCATTTGCTGCCGATCACCGCGGCCTTGGCGCGGTCGGTCTTCTTCTGGAAGGCGGCGTTGGCAGTCTCCACCCGGTCGGCCTCGGCCAGCAGGCGCTCCTCCATCTTGTAATAGAGGATGTTCGTGCCGCATTTGGGGCAGTTGGGCTTCCAATCCGTGATCTTCAGCTTATATTCGCAGTTGGGGTTGGGGCAATAGGTCGCCATGCACACCGCTCCTTTTCGTTTGTTGCCTGTATTATATCACAACGTTTCGCAGGAAACAAGGTTTTTCTTTGACATTTTTATTTACAGGCCCATCCGCGCAAAAAAAGGCCCGCCCCCCGTTGGCGCGGGAAGCGGGCGGTGTTGCGTGTCTTACTTGCTGAACCAGCCAAAGATCGTGTTCGCGATGGCGGGATAGATTGTCCCCAGCCCGATAATCCCGAACAAAAACGAGAGCGCCGACAGCAAAAAGGAACCGATGACCATTGGATGCACCTCCCCTGTTTTTGTTTTGTTCATAAATGAAGTATAGCAGATTCCGCGGCAGAAGTCAAGAGAAATTTTTCCGCCGCAAATTTTTCGCCCGCCTCCCGTTGCGCGGAGGGCGGGCGTGTGTGGGCGTATCTCACAGAGAGACCTTGAACAAGATGACCAGAAGGGCGGAGATCAGCCCGCCAAGCGCGGCGAGCAGGGGACCTAAAAGAGATACAGTTAGCATGGACAAACACCTCCTGTTTATTCTTTGCTTTCAACAAGTGTAACAGATTCCGGGAGGGAAGTCAAGAAAATTTTTTGGGCAGCGCTTTACTTTTCCACCCCCTCTGACGGTCTCCGCAAACTTGTATGTAATTCCAACGAAACCGGCGGCTGTCGCCAGGGTCGCCCCCAGTGCAGCGCAGCGTAACGTCTGTGGGAGATGTCGCTTAGCGCCGTAGGCAGCGTAGTGCGACAGAGGGGGTGAAAAAGGAAAAACAATTTTCCCCGAAAAATTTTTCTTGACAAACCTCTCCAACCCTGCTATACTATTCCGGCAAACAAAGCGGGGCATTCCTGCCCCCACCCCCGGGGATTCCGTTCGCCGCGGGTCAATACAGTAAAAAAGCAAGCTTGCTTGTTTGAGTATTGACGCGCGCGGTGAAATCCCGCCGCGTTTTTTAATTACAACAGGAGGTGTTATACTATCGCAACGGCAAGGGATCAGCAGCAGATCAACGAGGCCATCCGCGACAAAGAGGTGCGCGTGGTGTCCGACACCGGCGAGCAGCTGGGCATCATGTCGTCCATCCAGGCGCTGCGCATGGCCGAAAGCCGCAACCTGGACCTTGTGAAGATCGCCCCGCAGGCCCGCCCGCCTGTGGTGAAGATCATGGACTACGGTAAATTCCGCTTCGAGCAGTCGCGCCGGGAGAAAGAGGCCCGCAAAACCCAGCGCCAGGCGGAGCTGAAGGCCATCGAGATCTCCGTGGGCATCGCGCAGCACGACCTGGGCTTCAAGGTCGGCCACGCGCTGCGCTTTTTGGAGGACGGGCACAAGGTGAAGGTCTTCATCAAGCTGCGCGGGCGCGAGATGGCCCACTCCAACCTGGCGCACGACCGCATGCGCGAGTTCGCCGCGCTGTGCGCCGAGGTGAGCACCGTGGAGCGCCCGTCGAAGCTCGAGGGCCGGCAGGTGATCATGTTCCTGGCGCCCAAAGACAAGCCAACAAAGTAAATCAGTAATCAAGTTACAGGAGGAAATCACAGCATGCCTAAGATTAAGACGCATTCCGGTGCGAAAAAGCGCTTCAAGCTTTCCAAGACCGGGAAGCCCATCCGCGGCCACGCCAACATCAGCCACGATGTGAAGGGCCGCAAGAACGGCAAGAAGAAGCGCGCCCTGCGCGGCACCGCGGTGGCCGACAAGACCAACGCCAAGGCGATCAAGAAACTCATCCCCTACAAGTAATGAATTAACGGAGGAAAACACAACATGGCCAGAGTCAAGGGCGCGATGATGACGCGCAAGCGCAGGAAAAAGGTACTCAAGCTCGCCAAGGGCTATTACGGCTCCAAGAGCCGCCTGTTCAAAACAGCCAAACAGGCCGTGATGAAGTCCGGCCAGTACGCCTATATCGGCCGCAAACAGAGGAAGCGCGATTTCAGGCGGCTGTGGATCACCCGCATCTCCGCCGCCGCGAAGATGAACGATATGAATTACTCCACCTTCATCAACGGGCTGAGGAAGTCGGGCGTCTCCCTCAACCGCAAGATGCTCAGTGAGATCGCCATCGCCGACCCCGCGGGCTTCACCGCGCTGACGGAGCAGGCGAAGGCGGCATTATGAACGAGTTCACCGGAAAAGCAACCGTATACGACAAGGCGCGGCCGGGTTACGCCCCTGCCGCGCTGGACTACATAATGGGCCTTGTGGGTGAAAACGCTATCATCGCCGACATTGGCGCGGGCACGGGAAAATTCACTTCAGCGCTTGCCGCGCGGGGCTGCGAGGTGATTGCCGTGGAGCCCGACGCCGACATGCGTTCAAAGCTGCCCGCCCTGCCCAACCTGCGCGTGGTGGACGGCACAGCCGAGGCCACCGGTCTGCCCGACGCCAGCGTGGACGCCGTCACCTGCGCCCAGGCATTTCACTGGTTCGACGGCGAGAAATTCAAGGCCGAGTGCCTGCGCATCCTCAAGCCCGGCGGGCGGATTTTCGTGGTATACAACATCCCCCGCGAGGGCCATGCGGAGAACCGCCCGAACCCGGAGCTCGACTGGCATCCGCATAAATACGACCCGGACCGCTGGAAGCGCAACGACGCGGCAATGCTGGCGTTTTTTGACGGCCAAATACGCCGCGAGGCTTTCGACAACCCCGTGGTTTTCGACCGGGAGCACCACGAGGCCTACAGTCTCTCCCATTCGGACTCCCCCCGCCCCGGCGACGAGGCGTACGATCGCTTTTTGGAGAGCATCGCCGCGATCTTCGAGCGCCGCAGCGTGGACGGCAAAGTGCTGCTGCCGACGGAAACAATTGTGTATACGCGCCTATGAAAAAAACACGCATCATTTACGCGATAGCCGCCTTCCTCCTGCTGGGGGTGGAGGCGGCTATCGCGTTATTCGTCCACGACAATTTCGTGCGGCCCTATGTTGGCGACGTCCTCGTGGTCGTCCTGGTCCACTGCGCCGTGCGGGTTATTTTCCCGGGCAAACCGCGCCTTCTGCCTGTATATGTTTTCGCGTTCGCCTGCCTGGTGGAGTTCACGCAGTATATGCATCTGCTGGATTTGCTCGGTCTTGCACACATCGCCTGGCTGCGGATTGTTATAGGCGGGACTTTCGACTGGGCGGATATCGCGTGCTATGGGGTTGGGTGCGCAATCATCGGCGCAATTGAATGCAGGGGCGGCAATCTTGCCGCCCGCCACAAAAATCAAAGCTAAAGCCCAAAATACCGCTCCGCGTTGCCAAAGCTCACATCCCTCGCCAGCCCGGCGAGGGCCTCTTCGTCGTAGGGGTAAAGCCCAGCTTCCACCCATTCGCCCGCCAGGCCGCAGAGGATGCGCCGGAAATACTCGTGCCGGGGGTAGGACAGGAACGAACGGGAGTCCGTCACCATGCCGATGAACGTGCCCAGCGCGCCCAGGTTTCCCAGGGCCTTCAGCTGCTCGCGCATCCCGTCGATATTGTCCATGAACCACCACGCGGGCCCGAATTGCATTTTCCCGGCCGCCTCGTTGCCCTGGAAGTTGCCGATCATCGTGCCCAGCACGTAGTTGTCCCGGGGGTTCAGGTTGAACAGGATGGTCTTGGGGCACTGGCGCTTCTCGTCCATGGAATCCAAAAAGCGCGACAGCGGCCACGCCACGGGCCAGTCGCCGATGGAGTCGAACCCCGTGTCCGGGCCGACCGAACGCAGCATGCGGGTGTTGTTGGAGCGCTGCGGGCCCACGTGCAGCTCCATCGCCCAGCCGAGCCGCGCGTATTCCGCCGCGAGGGTTTGCAGCAGCGCCGTCTGGTACTGCTCCGCCTGCAAATCGTTGGGGATCTCCCCGCGCAATCTCGCGTGGAAGATGCGCTCAATCTCCAGCTCATCGGCGGGCGCAAACGGCACATACCTAAAGCCGTGGTCGCTGGCGCAGCAGCCCAGGGAGTCGAAGAACTCCACGCGCTCCAGTAGGGCCAGGCGCAGGTCGTGGAAGCTGCGCACGGGCTGGCCCGCGGCCTGCTCCAGTGCTTTCAGCCACGGCAGGAACCCCTGCTGCTCGATGGAGAGGGCCTTGTCGGGCCGGAAGGCGGGCAGCACCCTGAAGGGCAGGTCCTCGTCCGCGAGGGCCTTGTGGTATTCCAGGCTGTCGGCGGGGTCGTCGGTGGTGCACAGGGCCTTTACGTTGGACTTTGCTATGAGCTCCTGCGGCTTGAAGCCGCCATTGGCGATCTGTGCGTTGCATTCGTCCCAGATTTTTTGCGCCGTGCCCTCATTGAGCACTTCGTAGCACCCGAAGAAGCGCTGGAGCTCCAAGTGCGCCCAGTGGTGCAGCGGGTTGCCGATGAGCTTGGGCATGCACGCCGCCCACGCCTTGAATTTCTCCTTGCCCACGGCGTCGCCTGTGATCAGCTGTTCCGCGACGCCGCATGAGCGCATCGCCCGCCACTTGTAGTGGTCGCCGCCCAGCCATAGCTGCGCGATGTCCTCCGGGGTCTCGTTGTCGGAGATTTCCTTGGGCGAGAGGTGGCAGTGCCAGTCGAAGATAGGCTCGTCTTTTGCGGCCGCGAACATTGCGCGGGCGGTTTCGGTGGTCAAGAGGAAGGATTCGTCGAGATAGGGGGTCATATGGTTGTCCTCCAATTTTTATGTAATGATGATCAGGGCAAGGTGATTTCGAGGGCATAACGGTTTACTTGCAGCCATGCTATGTTTGAATTATCATCGAGCCTATGATCTGCAAAGTAGAAATATACAGTGTGTGCATCACGGAATGCGATATATTGAAAAGACAATGCTTCTGGCTCGTACCATTCGCTTGCGCCCAGTGAATCCCATGCGGGGCGCTGAATCCGCCAGGCCGGTTTTCTCTCCTGTAAGTCGCAAATAACTATGTCTCTATCCAAAGGAACCACAAAATATCGCTCATCCGGCGATAGTTCGCATGTATCCATGTATTCTTCATTTCGTTCTGCGCCAGGATAGTCTTTCAACAAGTCGATTGCCACAAGGGATTCCCCCATTTCTGGCATAACGACTGCTTTTTGAAGCGTCAATGGCCCATATCGTCCGCCTTCATCGCCTGGAGCGATCATATAAATGCGATTATCGCATGTTCGAAAGTAATCGCCGGCATAACCTGTGTCATTTGATATCGGAATTTCCCGCATTTCTTTTATGTCATAGACGCTTACCCCTTCTTGCCACGTCCAGCAATGCCATGCAAGCACAAAATATCTGTCATCTATGGCTTGGCAAAACCATGGCCAACTGTATCTGGCTTCACTATGGCTTTCATCAGTGTAATAGCCTTCCAAAAAAACAGTCTCTTTCCTGTCGCGTTATTCCGCAGGGCAAGTTGACGCTCAGGATATGGACCCTCTTTGTATACGATTGTTTTTTCCTTACCCATTGGCCACTCCGTTTTGTACTCGCGCATCCCTGGGCCCCGTGCGACATACCACTCCTCAAGCCATTTTTTCGTAGCTGTATTTTCTTTATCGTCCAGATCAACCGTGCGCCAGCTTACCCCGTTTTTTTCTCCGCTTAGAGGAACGAAGACGGTAGTTATTTCTTCCGTTGTGGTCGGCGCTTTTGTTGTGGTAATTGTAGTTGCCGTCGGCTCAATGGGCGCTGGTTTTCCGCAACCGGACAGCGCGCAGCACAGCCCCAGGCAGAGCAGCAGACAGGCGGTACGTCTCATATCTTGTGCCTCCATCCATCGTTTACTACTATAGATTGTAATGCTTCCGGTTCGATTTGTCAATGCCCTCCCGAAAAAATCCCAATACTTGTGCACATTACCGTGCTAAACTCCCATATCTTGTGTCCGCATCGAAAAAGAGCAGACAATTTTTTCAAAAAGCATGGACAAACCCTGCCAGATACGTTATAATATAAATTAGCCTAGAGTATTTCAAGCTTACATAGGAGGTTCTTTTGGACATGGAACAGGAATACCCCTTCCGCCCGCGCGGCAGGCACGGCTTTGACCGCGAAGACGTCATCAATTATATAGCCCAGGCGCAGCAGCGCTGCAACGAGCACCTGGCCCGCATGGAGGAGCTCGAGGCCGCCAAGAACGCGTGGTACACCCAGGCCAAGGGCATGGAGCGCGAGAAGGCCTCCCTGGTGGCGCGCAACCGCGAGCTGGAGGACCAGCTTGAGCGCGGCGGCGGGGCCGTCCCGGCCGGCGGCGAGTGGTTCCAGGCGGACCCCATGCTCGCCTCCTTCCAGGAGACCCAGGAGCTGGCCGCCGTGCGCGCGCGCTGCCTGGAGCTCGAGGAGCGCCTGGAGCAGCAGAACATCCATCTCTCCGCGCAGGAGGCGCAGCGGGAGCAGGCCGCCATGGCCGCGCAGGAGGGCCTGGCCGAGGCCCGCGAGGCGGCAGCCGTCCTGCGGCAGGAGGCGGACGCCCTGCGCAAGGAGAGCGATACCCTGCGGGCGCAGAACGCGGCCCTGGCCGAGGAGAGCGCCGCCCTGCAGCGTGAATTGCAGGAGAGGGACGACGAACTGCCGCGCTTCACCCTGCACCAGCAGGAGACCGCCGCCATACGGCAGGAGACCGTTGCGGCGCGCCAGGAGACCGCCACAGCACGGCAGGAGGCGGAGGACCTTCGCATGCAGCTGGGCCAGCAGGCTGCCGCGGTGCGTGCGCAGGCCACCGCCGCGCAGGAACACGCCGCGCGCGTCAATGCCCTGGAGCAGGAGAAGGCCGCGCTGGAGCAGCAGGCCGCCTTGCTGCAGCAGGAGAACGCCGTGCTCGAGCAGAAGCTGGCCGCCCTCGAGAGCGAGCAGGGCGTCTACGCCGCGCAGATGCCCGCCCTGCAGGAGCAGTTGGCCCGCCTGTCGGAGTCCGCCGAGCAGATCACCTCGCTGGAGGCCGTGAAGGCGGCCCTGGCTGAGGAGCTCGAGGAGGCCCGGCAGCGGCTCGACGAAGCCGCGCAGGACGCAGCGGGGCAGGCGCAGGCCATCGAGGCCGCGCGCCAGGAGCTGGAAGCCCTGCAGCTGGACAAGGACGCCCTGAGCCAGCGCTGCGCCGCGCTCGCCCAGGAGGAGGCCCTGGCCCGGCAGAAGGCCGAGGGACTGGCCGCCGAGGCCGAGGTTTTACACACGCAGATCAGCGAGATGGAGGGGCAAAAGGCGCTGAATCAGCCCAGCGAGGAGACCCTGCGCTCCATGGTGCTGGCCAGCTTCAATTACTCCAACCTCTATGTGGATAACAACCTGAAGACCGCGCAGTTCATCTCGGAGGCCACCAGCCGCAATATCGGCCGGGTGAGCGACTCCGCCAACTCCCTGCTCGAGCAGCTGGACGCCATCGCCCGCTCCTTCAACGACACCACCGACGGCATCCGCCGCAACCTGGCGTCCTTCCAGCGGGAGCTGGGCACCATCCAGACCGGCATGAACCGCCGCCTGGGCAAGGACCGCTTCGCGGCGCTGCTGGAGGAGAACGAGAAATTGCGCGCACGGCTGGAGACCGAGCTGCTCGAGGAGCTCAGCTGCGAGGAGGAGGAGCGCCCCGGCCCGCTGCCCGGCGGCGAGGGGGCCAAGCTGCCCTTCGCGGAGGACCTGCCGAAGGACTACCACGAGTACCTTGACGACTAAATTTGTGCTTGACATTCCCACGGAATCTGGTTATAATAGGTTGGTTGAAGGTACGGATGGGAGGTGTACTTATGTCAATAGTGGCCATACTGGGCGCCGGCGCCGTTGGGCTGATCGGTCTTGTTGTCACCGGAGTCGTGGCATTATTGGGGCTGCTCGGAATCACGGTAGGCCTCCCTGCCATCGTAAACATGATTTTTGACCTCTTCTAGGCCAGGCGGTCAAAAGCCATACGCCCGCCCTCCGCGGCAACCGGAGGGCGGGCGTTGGAATAACCTTTGGAGGCAAGCATGAAAGACTTCCCCCGTGCGTCCAGTCTGCTGCCCATCGCCCGGAAATTTTGTTCAGATGCCGTCCGCGTGGCGTTCCTGCGGCAATCCCACAATCTCATCTATCGGGTGGAGTGCGGGCAGAGCGAGGACTTTTTTCTGCGTCTAACTGCTCCGCTGCACCGCCGAGCGGACGAAATCGCGGGTGAGCTGGCGTTCCAGCTATACCTGGGCGATAAGGCGCTCGGGCACATCCACAGGCTCTCGAAAGTGTATGTTCCCGCCGGAACCGAAAAGCGCCGCCAGTGGAGCGAAAGCCAGCACCTCCTGCGCGCGCCGGCGCTGCTGCAAGCCTACAACCCGGCGCTGTGCGGCGTCTTCCATGAATGCATGGCGGAGATAAAAAACCTCCCCGCGGATGAGGCCGATTTCGGCCTGACGCACGGGGATTATCTGCTCTCCAATTACATGATCACAGAGGACAACCGCGTCACGGTCTTCGATTTTGACGAATGCGAGTACGCCTGGTACGCCATGGACCTGGCCATCTGCATGCACTGCTACCTCATCGGCCCGGCGCCCGCGCTGCTCCCGGCCCAAGCGGACACCGCCGCATCCATGCTCTATGACCTCCTGCGCGGCTACACCAGCGAAACCCCGGTCAGCCGGGAGATGCTGCTTCGCCTGCACTCCTTCTTCAAGGTCCGCGATTTCATCTACCTGTCCTCTATCCTGGAGAAAAACGAAAAGCTCACCGGGTGGAACAAATCCTTCGCGGAGACCTGCACGGACAGGATGCTGAACCGCAGGCCCTTTCTGGAGTTCAGCATGGAGCGGGCGTTGGAATTGTTATAAAAGGCGCCTATTTCTCCATCCCGACCAGCCCGAAGCACCCGCCCCCCACGTGGGATAACGTCGTGCAGCCCACGCAGCCCGCGCCCTCGATCTCCAGGCGCCCCACGTGGGGCTGCAGCAGCTCCCTGGTCAGGGCGTACATGGGCTCGTACACCTGCGGTGGGATATCGGGCGTGTGCACGAGAAAGCACTCGCCCGGGTCGCACTCCTCCAGGAAGCGCCGGGCGGTATCCCGCAGCCAGGCCTCGGCGGCGTCGGCGCTTTTGCCCCTGTATTTTTTCCCTATGGTCTGGCCGCCCGTATCGCCGTGAAACTGCACGGCGGGGTGCAGCTTCAGCAGATTGGCCCCCATTGCCAGGACCCCCGGGCAGCGGCCGCTTTTGGAGATGAACTCCAGGGCGTCCAGATAATACACGCCCCACACCTTTTCTCGCAGCCGGGTGAGCTCGCCGGCGATTTCCGCCGCCGCCATGCCCTTCTCCCGCATCCGGTGGGCGTGCAGGCACAACAGGCCCTGGGAGACGCAGAAGTTCAGGCTGTCCACCACATGTACCTCCCCCGCGGCCTCCCGCGCACCCAGCACGGCGTTCTGGCTGCACGCGGAGTACTTGTGATTGATCGTGACGTGCACGACCGAGGCGCCCTGGCCGGTGAAGCCCTCGAAGAATTCCCTGCAGGCCTCCGGCGAGGGCGCGGCCGTCTTCGGTACGGATTTGCGCGCCCGGAAGGCCTCGAAAATCATCCCTGGGGTGATGTCCGCACCGTCCAGGTAGGTTTTGCCCTCCAGAAGAATGTGCATGGGCAGGATGTGCAGGCCGATTTCCTCGCGCAGGCGCGGCGGCAGGTCGGCTGTGCTGTCGGCCGTAATAACCACCTGTTTTGTCATGGAATACGTGTCCTTTCCTGTGAAAAATTAATGTGATGCTATTGTGCCCCTACTTTGCCATCCCGATCAGCCCGAAGCTCCCACCGCCCACGTGCGATACCGTCACGCAGCCTACGCAGCCCTCGCTGCCGACCTCCAGGCGCCCCACCCCGGGCAGCAGCTCCGCGGCCAGCCGGTACATGGGCTCGCGGAGCTCCGGGGAGATGTCGTGCGTATGCACGAGGAGGCACAGGGCCGGGTCGCATTCCTCCAGGAAGCGCCGCGCGGTGTCCCGCAGCCAGGCCTCGGCGGCCTGGGCGCTTCTGCCGCGGTACTTCCTCCCGATGGTGAAGCCTCCCGTGCTGCCGTCGGAATAGATGGCGGGGTGCAGGCTCAGCAGGCCGGCCCCCAGGGCCAGCACCGCCGGGAAGCGCCCGCTCTTCGCGATGAAGTCCAGGGCGTCCATGTAGTACCACCCCCACACCTTGCCACGCAACCGGATGAGCTCTTCGGCGATCTCCGCCGCCACCAGGCCTTTTCCGCGCAGAAGGTCCGCCTGGACGCATAGCATGCCCTGGGACGCGCAGAAGTTCAGGCTGTCCACCACATGGATCTCTCCCCCGGCCTCCCGCGCGGCGAGCATGGCGTTCTGGCAGCAGGAGGAGTGCTTGCTGTTGAGTGAAACATGCACCACCGAAGCGCCCTGCCGCGTGAATTCTTCGAAGAACACCCGGTACTCCTCCGGTGAGGGCGAGGCCGTCTTCGGTATGGACTTGCGCTCGCAGAAGGCTTCGAAGAGCTCGCCCGGGAAGATATCCACGCAGTCCCTGCCGCTCCTCTCCTCGGAGGTGATGTGCAGCGGCAGGGTGCGCAGGCCGATTTCCGCGCGCATTGCCTGGGGCAGATCGGCGGCGCTGTCGGACGTGATGATCACCTGTTTTGTCATGGCAACAGAGGGTCCTTTCCCGTGGAAAATTGTGGCACGCCACATTATAACAGAAAAAAATAATTTTGTCAAAGAAAAAACTTGTTTCCTGTGAAACGTTGTGCTATAATGGGTCAAGAATATAGCATAAAGGAGCGATACGCATGGCGACCTATTGCCCCAACCCGGCCTGCAACTACAAACTGAAGCTGACGGACTGGAAACCCAACTGCCCCAAATGCGGCACGAACATCCTTTACTACAAGATGGAGGAGCGCCTGCTGGCCGAGGCCGACACGGTGGAGCTGGCCAACGCCGCCTTCCAGAAGAAGGCTGACCGCGCCAGGGCCGCGGTGACGGGCAACAAGTGGGCCATCGCCCGCCTGGTGTTGCTGGTGGTGCCCCTGCTCACGCTGCTGCTGCCCCTGGGGCGCGTGACGGTGAGCGCCCCCTTCGTGGAGAAATCCGCGGGCCTGGGCATCATCGGCCTAGTGGACGTGCTGGGCAGCCTGAACTTCGACGCGCTGCTGTCCATGTTGGGCGACCCCATCCTGAAGGTGCCCTTCCTGTGGTGCGCGCTGTCCCTGGTGGGCCTGGTGCTGGTGGTGCTGGCGATCCTGGGCGGCCTTGCCACCTGCTGGCTGGCGCGCAGCCCCGGCGGGTTCAAGCGCGCGATCCTCTTCTTCGTCCTTGGCATGGGCGGCACGGTGCTGGGCGCGGTGTCCATCCTGCAGTTCGGCACGAAGCTCGCGCCCATCCTCCCCGGTGCGTTCACCGCGCAGATACAGTGGGGGATCTTCGTCGTAGGGCTGTCCTTCCTGCTGCTTCTGGCCATCAATATTTACATCAAGGCCACCGGTGACATCCCCGTGGAGCAAAAGCAGTGCTGGATCAGCGGCTTCCCCGAGGAGGAGGTCCGCGAGAACCTGACCAAGGGCATCACCCTCGACGAGATGCGCAAGGCCCGCGACGAGGCCGAGGCGGCGGAAAAGGCGGAAACGGCCGAAGCGGAATAAAAGTGCATATTTCCCTCCCTCCCTTGCAAACTAGCAGGGGAGGGCTTCTATTATGTTCTGCCAAGACTTCGAGGAAAACCGCAGCGCCATGCGCGCCATGCTGCGCGTCGACAGCAGCTTCGACATGCTCACCCGGGCCGTGCTGATGAACGGCAAGCGCGCGGAGATCTACTTCGTAGACGGCATGGTGCAGACCACAAGCCTCAACAAGATACTCGAGCTGCTGCTGCGCATGCCGGAGGACACCCTGGCCAGCCTGCATACGGCGGAGGATTTCGCCGCCCACGTCATCCCATACGGTGAGACCGACGTGGTGGGCGACCCGGCGGACTTCGCCACCTTCGTGCTGTCCGGCTGCGTGGGGCTGCTGCTGGAGGGCTATGATCAGGCCGTGCTCATCGACGTGCGGGAATACCCTACCCGCCCCGTGATGGAGCCGGAGAACGACCGCGTGCTGCGCGGCCCGCGGGAGGGCTTCGTGGAGTCCCTGCTGGTGAACACCGCCATGGTGCGCCGCCATATCCGCGACCCGCGCCTCACCATGGAGTTGATCCAGGCGGGCGGCCGCTCTCACACGGACGTCGTCCTATGCTACCTGGAGGACAAGGCCGACCCGAAGGTACTCGGCCGCCTGCGCAAAAAGCTGCGCGATATCCAGGTCAACACCCTCACCATGGGCCTGCAGAGCCTGACAGAATGTATGACCAAGGGGCAGTGGTGGAACCCCTTCCCCCGTGCCCGCTACACCGAGCGCCCCGACACCTCCGCCGCCAGCGTGGCCGAGGGCCAGGTCCTCCTGCTCATGGACAATACCCCCGCCGGGATGATCCTCCCCACGGGCATCCTGGATTTTTTGCAGGACACCAACGACTACTGCTTCC
>Ga0082212_10007211_pt1 | contig 14753 bp, 11 predicted proteins | sample TergutNt197P3_FD_71548 | JGI IMG/M metagenome (GOLD analysis project Ga0082212, IMG submission 71548) | Neocapritermes taracua P3 segment gut microbial communities from Petit-Saut dam, French Guiana - Nt197 P3 | ecosystem: Host-associated > Arthropoda: Insects > Digestive system > Gut ... | reverse complement strand
GTGAACTTTGTCGTGAAGTGAAATCAGAGTCAGCAGTTTTCATCTAGAGCATACCCTTGTTTTCGCATTCGTCGCGCCAAACCCAGTCCGGCGAGTCCGAACCCCATTATCAACATTGTTGCGGGTTCCGGTGTTATTACCGATGTAGCCTCTTCACGATTTGGCGAGCCCGTCACCGAAATCAACGTCTGACTCACCGTCTTGCCCCCTTCGGCAACATAGACCGTCAAGTCATAATCAACAAAGTCGGACATTCCAAGCGTACTCCAATCAAGGTCGCCAAGCACCGCCCCCAACAACGAATTCGTTGCATTGACAACTGCCGTATTGTAGTTGGCGGTCAGTCTGAAGGAGCCTTCCAAAATGTTGTAGTTGTCCGTCTCTTCGTGCAGAATCGACCAGATCGAAAGTTGAATCGCCTGGGCATAAGTGCTGTCAAGGATATTCCCATCAAGGTCAAAAGCAGTGGCGTAGGAATGTCCGAAAAGGTCATCGATCCGGCTTTTTTGTAGGTCGGTGTAAAAATCAATCGTGGAGGAAGACATAGCAAAGGCATTGTATTCCTGTCCTGCCGCAGAACCGTATGCGGCAGTGGTCGATGTGAAAAAATCCCCGCAGAACAAGAGAAAATCCCTTTGTTCTGTGGTCAGGTTCGTTACCCTCATCGGCGTAACATAAACACTTTCTTGAATGCCGCTCCCACTGAGGGTGGACCATGTCGTCTGGGCAACGTTCCCGGTGAGGTAGTCGGCATGGACGGTGGAGGCAAAAACAACTGCAAAAGCAACAACCAAAGCGCACACTGTCGAGGTTTTCATGAAAGCACCTTTTACCTTCTTGTTAAGTTATGTGATGCATACCGCATCCTCTAGTTTACCAATACGGCACGAATTGTACCATAAGGGATATAAAGTTGCAATCAGGAGGTCCCCCGCCGCTACCTTGACAACTGACCCCAGATTAGGGAAAATCAGTGTATTATGAACAAGATATACGATTCGTCATCATGGGATTCAAAGAACGCATAAGCGGCGTGCTCATGCCGATTTCTGCTCTGCCCGGGAACCCCCTCTGCGGTGATCTCGGAAGCGGAGCGCATCGTTTTGTTGCCTTCCTCAATCGTGCCGGTCAAAAGGCATGGCAAATGCTCCCCGTCAACCCCATCGACGACTGCTTTTCTCCTTATGCCAGCATCTCGACCTTTGCAGGCGATCCGATTTATATTGATCTCGAAGACCTCGTTCAAGTCGGTCTCTTACAGCAGGGTGATCTTGCCTGTATTCCCCAAGGTCCTAAATCCCGGTCTGCTTTTCACGTCGTTCGGGATGTGAAAATGCAACTTCTGCACAAAGCCTTTGGGAATTTTCAGCAAACTCGCGGGACGAAATATCACGATGCTTTTGACCGTTTTGTCGATGAAGCCCCCTGGGTAGGTCCCCACGCCGCTTTTTGCGCCCTGAGCGAAAAATACGGCTCAGACGATTGGACGACTTGGACAGACGAAGGAGTGAGGCATGCCGATCAAGACGCTCTCAAACGTGCCCTTGCCGATCCCGACCTCGCAACGTCAGTCTCCTTCCACACTTTTTTACAAGTCTTATTCGACGTTCAGTGGAACGAACTGCACGATTATTGCCGGCACCATGGCATTGCGTTGATCGGCGATATACCGATCTACGTTTCCAAACACAGTGTGGACACTTGGGCAAACCGGCACTTGTTCCAACTCGATGCCGACGGGCACATGTCCCGCGTTGCTGGTGTGCCCGCCGATAGTTTCAATCCCGACGGGCAACGATGGAACGCCCCTCTGTTCGATTGGGAGGTTCACAAAGCCGATGGGTATTCTTGGTGGCTCCATCGAATCGGCAATGTACTCCGCCGGTTCGATATGCTCCGTCTCGATCATTTCATCGGTTTCTACAACTATTTTAGCATGTCTCCGCAACCCGACGAAAACGATCCGGGCTTTTGGGTGCCGGGACCTGCTGAAGACTTTTTCGAAACAGTCCTAAAACAATTTCCCGACGCTTCACTCATTGCGGAAGATCTGGGCGTGATGAATCCGGGTGTCCATCAACTTCGAGACAAGTTCGATTTTCCTGGTATCAATGTGTTTCAGTTCCAGTTCGATTTCCGCCGAAACACCGATGCGACCGCCGAGTGGAAAACCAATTCGCTCGTCTGCACGGGAACGCACGATACCAACACGATTGCGGCGTGGTTCGATGAAGTCTTGGCAGACCGCAACAAGCCGGAACCATTCTGGGATTTCGCATTTTTATTCGGAATGATTAAACAATTCATTCCGCCAGGCTGTCCGGTCAATCGGGAGACCGCTCTCTGGGGAATCATCCGCAAAGTGATGAGTTCGCCGGGAAATGTCTCAATGTTTCCGATGCAGGATTTACTGGAACTTCCATCGTCTGCCCGGATGAATTTTCCAGGACATGCAGACGGAAACTGGGTGTGGCGAATCGAAGAGTCGCAACTGACCGACGAATTGGCGGATCGCTTAAAACAGTGGACAGCAGAGTTCGGTCGGTAATCCAAGAGGCATGGGCCTTCACTATAACCCATTCTGAAAGAGGGAGAGGGGACGGTGGGTGAATGCCCGAATCAAAAGCGGACACGGTCTAGAAAACAAGTCCATCATTCATCGGGTAAGCCGGGACGGATCAAGCGGTCATAACAGAATCCGCCCAGTACGCTGCCGACGCACGGAGCCGCAATGTACACCGCCCAAAAACCATGCCCATTCGGTCCCGGTAGGGCAGTATCTCCCCAACCCGCTAAAAAAGCGAACAATCGCGGTCCAAAATCCCTCGCCGGATTAAAACCCGCTTGAGTCAAAGGCGCAATCACGGAAATCAACACCGCAATAGTCATGCCAATGAACAACGGAGTGAGATGAGCCGCCGGTCGTGCATGATTGCGGTGATCAATCAGTGAAAAAACAACAAACGCCAACATGAATGTACCGAACGCTTCGGCAAGAAATGCGATGTGCATCGGAACACGTTGCTCCCATTCCCGATTATTTTTCCAGTCAGAAACGGAGTGCGGCGAGGAATAGTATTCACCATAACACCTTGCCGTAACAAGACTTTTGGGTTCGAGACCTTTTTCCTTTTCCCATGCTTTCATGCTCGGCGAAAATAGGACGAACAACAAAGCGGCGGCGCAAAATGCGCCGGCGAGTTGTCCGACCCAGTACGGCACCACATCCCGAAGGGGCATTTGCCGATGTACGGCAAATGCCAATGTCATGGCAGGATTCAAGTGTCCGCCGCTGATGGTTCCCGACACGTAAATTCCGAACGCCACGGCAAATCCCCAGACGATGGCAATCTGCCAAAGTCCCATTTGTGCATCGTATAACGTGGCGGTGTGAACGACACCACAACCGAGAAATACCAAAATGAAGGTCCCAGCGAATTCGGCGAGAAGTTTACGCATGTCCGTAAATTGGTGATTATCTTTTATAGGATATGCTCCTATATGGGAATTATTATATCAACGTACGTTCGCTGGGCAATAGGGGGGAGTCCGATTGTAGGAAAACAATTCCCATTTTTTGCTATAATCAACCGCCATGAAACTCTTCGCATCAATGGACGACTGCTCATGACCAAAAAATTCGGAATTATCGGCTGTGGAATGATTGCCAATTTTCATGCCAAAGCGATCCAAGCGGCAGGCGGTTCGTTCGTTGCGTGCTTCGATACACGAAGGGAAGCGGCAGACCGACTTGCCGAACAGTATCAAGGTTGTACACCATATCACGATCTCACAACATTTCTGGCGGACACTAACATCGACATTGTTACCGTCGGAACGCCCAGCGGGGCACACCTCGAACCTGCCGTTGCCGCTGCGGGGGCGGGAAAACATGTCATCGTTGAAAAGCCGCTCGAAATTACGTTGGAACGGTGCCATAAGATCATTACAGCCTGCCAAAAGAGCCAAGTTCAACTGGCAACCATCTTTCCGAGCCGGTTTCACGATTCATCGTTGGTGCTCAAATCGGCGGTGAATGCTGGTCGATTCGGTCGGCTCACGCTTGGCGATGCCGTCATCAAGTGGTATCGTTCCCAGGAATACTATGACAGTGGTGCATGGCGGGGAACTTGGGAACTCGACGGCGGCGGTGCATTGATGAACCAAGGGATTCACACGATTGACCTTTTAACGTGGCTGATGGGACCTGTTGTGGAAGTCATGGCTCATACGGCTCTCTTGGCACACGAGCGGATCGAAGTGGAAGACACTGCCGTTGCGGCATTGAAGTTTGCAAACGGTGCTTTGGGAACGATTGTCGGCACGACGGCATCGTATCCCGGCTATTTGAAGCGGGTCGAAATCAGCGGCTCGAAAGGGTCGGCAATTTTGGAAGAAGAGGACATTATCCGTTGGGACTTTGCGGAACCGTTGCCTTCGGATGCGGTGGTTCACGAGGCGATGGCACACCGAACGTCGGGCGGCGGCGGAGCGGCAGACCCAGCGGCCATTAACTTCTCAGGACACACCAAACTGTTCGCGAATGTGCTTGCAGCGATTGACGGCAAGGAAACACTGGTCGCAGACGGTCATGAAGGGTGTCGAAGCGTGGAAATCATTTTAGCAATCTACCAATCCGCCAAGACCGGACAAGTGGTCAAATTGTAACGAAGTGAAACTCTCATCAATGAACCGCCAGACCGTCGATCAATAGCGGTGATACGCTGGCGACAGCCGAAGTGAGAAATTGGCGACGTGTTTTGGCTTTGATGTTGTTATTCTTTTTCGGCATGCTCAACAAACTTGTCCTGTAAAAAAAGGAATGACCGGCTGTCCAGAGAATCCACCGCCTGACCAGAAAAGTGCTGCGTGAGTATTTTGATGGCGGTTTTGATGCTGGAAAAATGGCTTGGGTCATTCTCTTCGGCATATTCGAGATAGACCAAACACAAATGCTCAACCATAACCTGCTTGGATTCGAGGAATGAGTACGTGGGATCGGAGAGCACCTGGATTTGGAGCCGCCTGAATTTCTCTTGGGCTTCAGGACTACCGCTCTTACCGAGCATAATCTTCTTGCCGGGAGCGTTTTCTGTTTGGTGGCGAGTTACTTCCAGTGTTTGAAGCGAACTATCTCGTGTTCGTAAAGTTCGTGCCGCTATCTTCGGGACGTTTCGTTGAGGACATGGCAATTCCGTTCGCAAGTGAAAGCAACATTATGACAGAAACGGAACGTTCATGCAAGAGAAAAAACGCCCCTTTTCAGAAAACGCTCCCCTTCTTGCCTTTTACATAGACACAATCGTAATCACGATCTTTACGGATTTGGAGAATGTGAGGGGACATAGATGGATTTTGTGTGTTTTTGCTGCTCATAATGCGTTCCTTTCAACGGTTTGACCTCAATTTTGAGGTCAAAGGGGTTAAAACGAGCACACAATAATCGCAACATTTATGCTTCTAACTACTTGATATTACTAACTTTACCCTATTGGAGCCAGACGGACTTGAACCGACGACCCCCGCGTTGCAAACGATTTTACACAACAAACATCAAGAGTGCAAAAATGCTTATATGACAAGAGTTTACAGCAATTTTTGATTTTGTCAATCCTTGTCAAACGTTGTTTTTCTCATGCTTGTTTTACCAGGGTTTGCGGGTAGTCCCCAAATAATAACGGGTATAACGGGTAGTCGAAAATGCCGCCAGGGACGGCTGCCGCAATCTCAATTACCCATCAATAGCTTTGGCATTGCCAGTTTTGGGCAGTTTTTCCAGCTGAGCCAAATTATCCTGAAAAATGCCCAATTTAAGTCCATTTTTGGTTATTCTTGCCGGTGGTTTTAGTAATAGTTAGTAATAGTTAGTAATAATTCATCCTGTTCAACTGGAGGACTTTTCTTGTTCATTGACCAATTCCCAACGAACGCTCCGAGACCGCCCCTGGCATTTGATCTTCCTCTGGTCCCGGAGCAGAGAAAGAATGTTCGCAATTTTAATTTTTTTCTGTTTTTCCGAAAGCACATCCGGCAATTTGTCGAGAAGAAGTTGGTCAACCTGCTTTCGAGAAAGCGAACCGTGGTCTCGAATCGCCTGAAGTAAAAAGTCTCGGTAGTATTGATCGTCCATTCCCTTTAATTGAGAATACTCCGCCTGTTGTTCGGTCTTTTGGGCAACATCTTTCGCCAGAAAAAAGTTTGGTTTTCGACCTTCGATTAGTTTTTCCTTGCGAAGATGCTTTTCTTCATCATCGGCAAGCGTTTTCTTTTTTTGAACCTTATCAAGCAAAATAATCTCTTCAAGATCAAGATGTGGATTGCGAGCTAATATATTGGCATAACGGACATCCAAAACCTTTCCGATAACGGTTGCCTCAACACGATCAGGAAAAAGTGTATATTCCGGCATAGGAAAGAAACGAATGCGTTGGCACTCGAACATTTTCCGAATCCCACCACCTCGAACTTCAATCATGTTCAAGTTGTACATCGCCGTTGCCAAGAACGCATTACGGTAATGCGATTCTGGAGAGTTTTGGAGAACGACCTTTTCTGCCGAACCTGGCAGAAAACTTCCACGATTAGAAAAAATTAGCTGGTCGTCCATTTCGACGACATTGATGTATGCTCCCATCGTGTAATCCTGATGAGCAATGCAGTTGTGTATTGCTTCACGAATCACAAACGGCTCGTATGTGTCAATCTCCTGAGGATGCAATGTTTTCTCTGTCGTAGGAAAATATCGGTATTTGACGTTGCGGATTTTGGCGTAAATCTTATCGACTGCAAGGAGAAAAGGAAATGTCTCAACGTGAAAATCACGATCACTGCCTTTAGCATCTTTAAGCAACCAACGGATTTTCGTTGCCGGACTTAAAAAATGTTCCGATTCCGATTTGCCGAGAAGGACAATGGCTGTTCGTGTAATTTTTCCTTGGATCGTTACCTTCGCCTTATTCAAAAAAGTTAAGTCATCCCAGTTATCCGATTCTGCGGATGTATTCAGGCTACGAACCTTAAAGTTTTTCCGTGCAAGCGCAATTGCTGCCGGGTCAAGGTCGTCGAGTGATGCTTCAGGGATGATCTCCCTACTCCAATCGGTAAATGACGGGTAGCGGATCCGCTCCAGTTTTTCGATATTCAATGGTACAAGCGACGAGCCTTCACGACCATAATAAATGCCCTTAAAGGCAATGGGAATACCCAGTGGAGCAGCCGGAATTTCAAACATTAAAACTCGTTTCCCATCGACCATCACCTCGTGAATATCACGAAACGACAATCGTCCCGCCACCTGATCTGCGATTTCCGATTTCAGATGATCCAAATCTCTCGGATTTTCACGATATTTTGTGCCAACGATGTCATGGTTTGTGTCTTCAACTCCGAACACAAGCCAGGCATGTGGAAGTCGCCGCAGATTTGCTTCATTTGCAAGCGCAGAAAAACAACGCCCCAGTTTATCAAAATCGTAACCAGTTTTTGCCTCTTTGAACTCGACGATCTCCGTTTCGCTTGGCAACCGTCGAAGCTCCTCTAGTTTTACATAATAGTCTATGCCCGACACGCATGGCATTGTATCCGGTTTCGCTTTTTTAGCAAGACTAAGTGGAGTGAACGATATAGTTTTCCAAAAAAGGTAACCATAAAGCTGCCCTTTCGCTCAATCTCCGCATTGCAAACCAAGTCAGGCACGAAATCCGCGAACCGGCACAAGGTCATCACGAAACCGGAAAATTCTGCCCATTCGACCATTCGTTGCCCCGGATAAAAAACTCGAAATCCACGACTTTGCCAATGAATATTGGTTCAAATCTTACAGGAAATTCAAGACTCTATTTCGTCCAGAAAGATGATTTGCTTATCTGTGAATAGACGTTCACTCCATCGACGACTGTTACTGCTTGGAAGGAAAGCGTGTACTTCGTTTTGGGCTCGAAGGTAAAGCCCTCCGGCAATATAAAGGTTCCGGTTACATTACCTTTCGCGTCAGGTAGAGAAACATTGGTAAGCGTTACCCACAAGAACTCGGGAGGGGGTATGAACCCCGGAGGAGTTTCTGTGTGGATAATTTCTGTCCCCAATCTAACAAGGTATGTAACATTATTGTCCCTGTAATCATCAAGTTTCATGTTTACTTTCCATTGCAGATTGACCGAATTACTTCCGCCAACAGGGACAGTGATCGGTTTTACAGCCGACAGTGCGCTGAATTTCAACGTCGGTACACTGGTTTTGATGGCTTTAAGCGACTCGCCAATTCCGGCGATGGATGATCTAACGGCAAAGATGTACTTCGTCCCCGGGTCCAAACCGTCGATTGTAACGGTGTATGCCTTGGCACCGTCCGGTTTTCTCGGATTTGTCGGAACGAGTGCGAAAATATCGGAAACACTGAGTTTTCCTTCATAACCGGGGACAACGTCCCAAACAGCACCTGTGTCGTCATCCAACTTAATGAGCGTTATGGTGTCGGCAAAATAACCGGATCCACTTGTTACCATAATCTCGATGCGGTCGGTTTCCGCCTTCAGACTTGTTTCGTTAAATTGGAGTGCTACAGAAGTCAAATTGGCTGATCCTCTGACCAATTTAAGTCCTTTGACCTCGGTGTATTTCGCCGTGCTTGCTTTGAGGGAAACGGCTTTGAACGTGCCATCATTCGCCGCATTTTGTGACTTAATGACTAGCGGTTTGTTTTTCGTTCCGAAGCCCAATTTGAGCGTTACCTGTGCGGTGTAGTTTTTCCCGTTGGCGGTAACGATGAAACTGCCCACGTTGACATAGCCGAGTTGAGTCGAAGCATCCATGATTACGTATTCTATTCCGCTACCTGTCATCCTGTCATAGTCGGCTTTGTTTAGGGTCAGAGTTAACGTCACACTGGTGAGAGTTGTCTTCGTCTTATCGACCGTAACTTTGGGTCTCGCTGCTATAACGGGTACAGAAGGCACAATACCTGGTGTATCCGTAATACCCGCTTCGATTGTGATGGCAGGTGAATCGTTGGCAAGTTGTAGATTCCAGTTGCTCCAGTCATTGCCTTGCATGTTGATAAAGCCAGGATCAATGGGAGCGGTTGCTGTACCGACGATATTACCATTAACGCCATTGACCAACGAGGACTGCCCCGTCCCGTTGCCGATAAGGTTGAAATGACCGGAAATAGTTGCCGTTGTAGCACCGCGATAGATGTCGTGTGCGGTGTTTTTTGCAACTATTGAATTATTGATGGTCAGCACACCCGTTCCGCTGATGTAAATGCCGCCGCCAAAGGAGGGAGTCGAGTTTCCCGAAAAAGTACAATTTGTGAGCGTATGAGTACCGATACCAACGTAAATTCCGCCGCCGTTTTCCCCCGAGGAGTTTCCCGAAAACACACAATTGATCACGTTAGATGTGCCTCCGTAGCGAATTCCGCCTGCACTTCCAATGGCAGTGTTTCCAGCGATCATGCTGTTCACCAGTGTCATTTTAACACCGCTGTTGTTGTAAATCCCCCCCGCTGTATGAGCGGTGTTTTCTGTAATTTCACTATTCGCAATGGTCAAAACACCGCTAGCGAGAATCCCGCCACCGGAGCCGGAACCATAGCCACCGCTCCTGACCGCCCTGTTTTGTGTTATTGTGCTGTTCGTTATGTTCAATGTCGTACCGGAATAGGCAATAATTCCGCCGCCAACGTCTGCGAAGTTGTTTGAAATCGTGCTGTTGTCTATGGTTAGATTGCTACCACGGTTGTAAATTCCGCCGCCGCCATAGTATTCAGCCGAATTACCCATAATAATACAGTCTATGATCTTGACCTCCGATAGTATGCCTCCACCTATACCGCAGCCAATCCCGCCGCCACCACTGTCGATTCCAGTACTTTCAACCACGTTGTTCGAGATCGTGCTGTTTGCTATGATTGTCAACCCCTTGGTTCCACCAGCAATGTAAACCCCACCGCCGACTCCGCTGACTTTTGTACGAACCCTGTTTTCTGTAATCGTACAATTCGTCACAGTTAGCACCCCTCCGCTATTGATGCCGCCGCCATAATCGGCAGCCGTGTTTTTTGATATGGTACTATTTACAATCGTTGCCGTGCCGATCGAGGATATGTAAATCCCGCCGCCTGCTTTGTCCCCAGTGCCGGAATTGGCAGTCGAATTATTTGTGATTGTGCTGTTCATCACTGTCAGCACACCGCCATTGGTAATCCCGCCACCATAGAGAGCCGAGTTGTTTGAAACCGTACAATTCGTTACGAACAGACTACCGGCATTGACAATTCCACCACCGCTTGTACCGGTAACTTGCCCATTAGTGATAGTCAGTCCTGCCAGCGCGACGGTCGCTGACGAACCGATGCGGATCACCCGTGACTTTTTATTTGCATCGATTGTTATGTTGGCACCAGTAGCGACTTTTTGGTTGTACACCGCCGAACGACCACCTGGCGTATAACCGGCGAGAACGTTTTCTACTATCGTTGCCCAATCCTCTCGTGAATTCGTTTCACCATACTCGTATGCAAAATCTGCTGGAAGTGCACCGCTTTTCTTGGTATTGCCGCCTGAATTCCATGAAATGGCTTCAAAACGCGAAAAGTATGAGTTGTCATTTCGAACGGGCAGTTTGAGGTTGTCTGATGCCCTGTAGTTCCATTGGTGTGTAGCATACTTTTTCGGTTTATGCAATACCCTATGTAAAAAAAGGCGGAAGTTTTTTTCCCGCCTCTCGGCTCTACAAAAATAGGCTGATGACCACAATGACCAGCATCGCGATGTCCCACAGGGGCTTGGCGACAAGTTGGGCAGTCGGAACTGCAACGCAATCCAAAACTCCCGCCTCCGCAACACCGCCGCAAATGGCGAGTACGCAAGCAATCATCAGTCCAATGAAAAATTTGTTCATAAAAAATCTCCTACAAAAAATTGATTTCGATACAAAGAGAGTTCCCAACGGCAACGCCATCAAGGAACCCGATTAACAATTACGCCGCCACATTCTCGACGGCTTCCTTTTTGTCCGCGATGTACTCGTTCCAACTGGAACGGTATCGCTTCCGATATTGGCTTATCAAGCCATCCGAAACGCCGTACTTACGGGCAACATCGCCGGTAGGGAGAAAGTGCGGGAGCGACCGGTTGACCACCTCGTCAGAAACATCTTGAATCGGCGTGTTCTCACGGGCTTTGGTCTTACCCTTTTTCAACGCAGGAATGAATTTTGCCTCCACGTAAACCTGATGGGAGACCAGTTTCCGTAGGATTCCCCATTTTAACATGGCTCTGATATGGCACATGAGGGAATTGCAGTATTGGCGACTGACGCCGTGATCGACGAATCTTTCCTGCAAAAAGAGGAATGACCGGCTGTCCAAGGAGTCGACTGGCTCATCGGCAAAGTGCTTCAACAGAATTTTAACGGCGGTCTTGATGCTCGAAAAATGACTGGGATCGTGTTCTTCGGCATAGTCGAGGTAGGCAAGGCTCAAATGTTTGACCGTAACCTGCCGGGAACCGAGGAACGAAAAGGTGGGGTCGGAAAGCACCTGAATTTGGAGCCGTCTGAATTTTTCTTGGGCTTCAGGACTACCGCTCTTGCCGAGCATAATTTTCTTGCCTTTTACATAGACGCAATCGTAATCACGATCTTTTCGGATTTTGAGCATGAGGGGGGACTGGGATGGATTTGGTGTGTTTTTGCTGTTCATATTGCGTTCCTTTCAACAGTTTGACCTCAATTTTGAGGTCAAAAAGGTTAAAACGACCACACAATAATCGCAACATTTATGCTTCTAACTACTTGATATTACTAACTTTAACCTATTGGAGCCAGACGGACTTGAACCGACGACCCCCGCGTTGCAAACGCGGTGCTCTCCCAACTGAGCTATGACCCCATATGCGCACAATAACCCATCACCCTGTCCAAGCAACCCGATACCGACAACAGAAACTCCTGAAGAAAAACACGCATCATTTAACGATGGTATCCCAATGATTTAATCACAGAAAGCATTTCTTCATACGTAATAAAACGCCTACGATTCTGCAATTTGTACTGATCAATCGCCTCTGCTAATTGCTGGGCATCTGGCGACAAACCATCGTAACAATTACCAAATTGGTTACGACGCTCTACACCCGGAGGAGGTCCCTGCGGCACACCACCCGGAGGAGGATTCATACCCCGACGCTGAACAAATGGATAATTTGGTTGACCTGCACTCATCTGCTTCTCCCGTGACTATTTCTCTTACGAACAAATCCTACCTCTAGCGGACGACCCATTCTACCATATTTTGTCGAAAAAGTACCCCCCCGCCCAAAAATTCTTAATATCTTCCGAAAAAAAGGTAAAACCTGTTCTGATTTTGTCGGTTTTAACTTTTTTACCTGCCATTCCTTCCTTTTTTGAATTTTCTTTCTCCCTTGAACTTTTTGCATACTCTCACGCAACAACTTCGCAACCATCTATAACAATGTTTTCCCCCTTGAAAACTTTCTTAACTTGTTTATTGAAAGATAGTTATCAAAAAAAATAAGTTATCGACAAAAATTTTACATACATAAATACTACAATTAGATTTAAAATTTACTTAAGGTCTTATTCAATACTTGGAGTATATCCTGCATTGATTTAGACCGTTTGAAAAAATACGACCAAGATACCATCGGGACTCAAAATTAGTCCTTTCTATCCTTCAATGCACGTTTCATAATTTTTCCGGTTGAATTTTTCGGTAATTGGTCGATAAATTCAATCCTCTTCGGGCATTTATAGATTGCCAAACGGTCTCGGCAGTATTTTTGCAATTCTTGTGCCGTAACCACTGCACCAGAGGCAAATGTTACAAAGGCAACCACACTTTCACTCAACGTTTCGTCGGGAATCCCAACAACAGCCGCTTCCAACACCGCCGGATGGTGATGCAAAACCTCTTCGATTTCACGCGGGTAAATGTTCATGCCTGCGCGAATGATAACATCCTTTGCTCTATCCACTATGTAAAAATACCCATCCGCATCCATTTTGGCAATGTCACCGCTTCGAAACCAACCCCCTTCCATAAAAACGGCCGCTGTGGAAGTTGGGTCTTTATAGTATCCTTTCATGACATTATGTCCGCGAATCACCAATTCTCCGACCTCTTCAATATCGGCAAACGTTCCATCGTCCCGAACGATCCGAACTTGTGTACCGTAAAATTCGGGACCAATAGACCCAGACTTGTTCAATCCGCCTCGAGGTGGGGTCATTGCGGCAATCGGACTCGTTTCTGAAAGGCCATATCCCTCGTTGATTTTGACGTGAAACAGTTTCTCAAAATCCTGTTGAATTGCCATTGGCAACGAGGCACCACCACTGACCGCTACTTGAAGTGAGGAAACATCATATTTATAACGGCGTTGTGTTTGTAACATCAAATTATACATCGTCGGCACAGCAGCAATATGTGTTCCTCGATGTTTTTCGATTTCACTGAGAGTACGACGCGGCTCAAACTGTGGCACCATTACGATTGTAGCACCTGCCATTACGGACGAATTTTGAATTGCCGTCTGTCCAAAAGTGTGAAACAGCGGCAATACAGCAAACGTTACACTCCCTGGCTTGATGTCCAGGGCGGGTGACTCCTTAACGTAGAGGGCATTGGAGTAGAGATTAAAATGACTCAACTCGACTCCTTTGGACTTGCCGGTTGTTCCCGACGTGTACAAAATGACGGCGGTATCGTCCGGTGAAGTTTGGCAATAGTCCACTATACCGGGCATTTCACCTATCAACTCATCGAGAAGCAGTCGAGGCGACTCCGCAGAAAAAAGGTTAGGGGAAAGATTGTGTTGATCTGTTCCCACCAAGAGAAGCGTCCGGCACGTTTCGGCTTGTTCAAAAGCGGCTATCCCTTTTTCAGCGAGGGTGTGCCAAACAATCATGAATCTAGAGTCGGAATGTTCGAGCAACCCGGCAAGTTCGTGAGGAAGAAAAAGCGTATTGGCAGGAACAACGACACCGCCAATCCGCAATACAGCATAATAGACGGCGGTAAATTCAGGAACGTTTGGGGCAAGGAGCAACACATGATCGCCCTGTTTCATTCCTTGCACAAGCAAGGCTTCGGCAATTTTTGCTGACCAACATTCAAGTTCGGTAAAAGTAACAAAACGGTCCTCACAGATGATCGCCGGTTGACCAGCAAATCTCGCTGCGGAACGCGCTAGACATGACGCTACGTTTAAACCCATGGGGTGTGGAAAATCTGTTTGTAGTGCTAATTGTACCGATTTTATCGATAAAAGACAGGGGATGTCTCGAACAATAGTCGTCCTGTCGTCCTGTACAGTCTGTCGCCCAATTTGGTTTTCTCGTCACCCCGACGCAAGCCGGGGTCTAGGAAAGCAGGGTCAAAGTCTCGCGACTGGATTCCGGTTTGTGCGGGAATGACGACATCGTATTTTCTGCCGGCTAATCGCCGATGCAATCCGGCGGTAAAGTGCCTACCGGACCGTCCCCAAGGGAAACTTGCAAGCAGACTGGATTTCACGCCGCAACTTTGAGTACTGGATTCGGAACCGGCACCATTTCGGTACATTCAGGAAACGTTGCCACTACATCCGTAATGTCGAGCATACCAAGCGGGAAGCCTTCATTGTCCGTAACAGGCAGTTCGCTGATTCGCTTCTCCCCCATAATAGCAATTGCCTCCATCATTCGGGTTTCTGACCGAACTGAAGTGGGGTCTAACGTCATGACACTCC
>Ga0082212_10007210_pt1 | contig 14757 bp, 12 predicted proteins | sample TergutNt197P3_FD_71548 | JGI IMG/M metagenome (GOLD analysis project Ga0082212, IMG submission 71548) | Neocapritermes taracua P3 segment gut microbial communities from Petit-Saut dam, French Guiana - Nt197 P3 | ecosystem: Host-associated > Arthropoda: Insects > Digestive system > Gut ... | reverse complement strand
TGCGGACTGTTCGGACGAATCGTTGGACGAGGAGCTGAGTTCCGCGACCGACGATTTCAGCCCGAACGAGAAACGGTTATTGTTAGATATTGCCAACCTGATAAAGCGGAACAGGTGATTGAACATAAGAATTATAAAAATATAGGGGACGTTGCGGTGTCCTCTATATTCTTCCAGTATCTCCATTGGCAAAGGGTGACTGGGTTATGAATATATCAGCATAAGCCAGTTCGATTCAAAGCCTACGATGTGTACTGTCATATCATCAACCGGGCTTTCTGTCTCGAACCTAAATTCTTTCCAGTATGTGGAATCCCTTTGAGTATGGATAATATACTGATAAACCTTTTCGTCTGTGCGTAACACGCTCAGTTCAAACCGGTGGCTGGAGCTTGGTTTCTTAACATTGGCGAGAGCAATCCAAAGGCTGTTACGGAGCAATTCCGGTATAAGGTCTTTCACTTCCTGAGTTTCATACATAGCCATTATATCAACTCCTTCTTTGAAATAAAGTAAGATAAGCCCCAAAACTGGAGGCTTATCTCGGTTTGTGTTGTATGAATGATTATATAGATATATCATTCTATATACATAATATATATCTGAAACGCTGGTTATATCGGTAGCATTGACTACAGGCTTACCGGCACAAAAGCAGAGCCTCCCGCAGCAACGGGAAGCCCTGCTATGATGGCATTGATTTTTTAGTGTATATCCCGTTGCATGAGGTAATACGGAGCATCGGGTCTATAGCCCACTCCAGTAGCAGTATTCATGATTTTAAAGCCGTATTTCTTGTAGATGTGGATTGCCGGGCGATTATCTGTGTAAACAGACAATCTCAGCTTCTTGTCCTTGAACCGGTTCAAAACTGACTGGAGCAGATACTGTCCGATACCCTGACGCTGGCAGGCTTTGTTGACAAAGAAAAACGATAATTCATCATTTCGCAAACTTTTGCTGTACCAACTCGACGAAGGAACGCCCCGGATTGTACCGTTCGGCAATCAGCCGGTACTCGTTCACCTGCCGGCGATACCAATCGTTTTCCAGCAATTTTTTGATCTCCGCAACAATCGTTTCCGGGGTGCCATGCGAACGCAATCCCACCCCACTCACAAAAATCCGGGCAGCACAGTCAAATTGCTCAAAACCCTGCGGAATCGCCAGTTGCGGAACTCCAGCGGCAATCGCCGTGTTCATTACTCCAATTCCTCCCATATTGACAATCACATCATAATTCCTGAAAGACTCCGGCGTAAAAGGAATATATCCGTACAGATGCACGTTCCCTTCCTTTTGCGGTTCTTTCAATTTATGATCGTCAAGCACAAAATGAAAGATGCAGTCCGGCAAAAATTTGGCAACTTCCCTAACGATATTTTCGGCACGCTCCTTCACCCAGCGAACTTGCGTACCCGGCGCAACGAGAATGTGCTTCTTGTCCGGTTCGTATTGCGGAGTAGTATGCTCAAGGATCGGTCTTTCCAGACAAGGACCAATCCACCGCCACGCTTTCGGCAGATACTTGTCATCGAATTCGATTTCCGCAATTCCGAGTCCCAGTATCACTTCGTTGGAATACATACGTTCGGTTCCATCTTCACGATAAACACTTGTAAATCCCAGCGGTTGGAGTTTTTTGCGAAACAGGAAAAAAGCAAATCGTTTGAAGAGCCGGACAAACATTCGTCCGAGCGCATCGCGCCATTTTCCGATAAAGGTTTTCGGTGGTTCCAAGCCGCCGAGGTAAGAGGGCGTTCCCTCTTTCGTTTCGATCAGCGTGGGGGACGTGATGGCAGTCCACCACGGGATACCGAGTTCATCGGCAACAACGCCGATGAACGGCGCAAGGAAATCAATCACCGCTAAATCCGGCGGATTGGCTTTCCAAAAGTCCCGGAGTTCATTTTCAAATTGCTCTTGCACGCCTAGTGCCCTGTCAACGATACTGATGAGTTCCGTAAAACTATCCATGATCTGTTCGTGTTGAGCGGCAATGTCAAGAACTTCGTCTTCTCTATCGGTGAGAACCGACTGAAAAACCACACCGGAACTTTCGACGGCGTGCCGCATCGTCGGACAAGAAAAGATACGCACATGTTCGATTCCCTGCGACTGGGCATATTTCGCCAGTTGCAGTTGCGGATACAAATGTCCCGTTATCGGTAAGGCAACGAAGTCAATTTTAATATCAGTTTTCATGGTTAGGAGTAAAGTGTTAGGAGCAAGGAGTAAGGAGTAAGGAGTAAGAAAAACAAATCTTCGCTTCTTTCTCCTTTCTCCTTTCTTCTCACAGGAAAAACATCGTCAACACAACGTACAACGGCAGCAGAATGATGCTGGTGTACACCATGTATCCGAAAAAACTAGGCATTTTGACTCTGGATTGTTCCGCGATTGCTTTGACCATAAAGTTGGGTCCATTGGCAATGTACGTCATTCCCCCTATAAATACCGTGCCGATGGCAACGGCGATCAAATGAAAATGATCGATGAATCCGTCGTTCACGGGAATGAGTTGTCTTTTCCTATCGTTGGACACCCACTCGTGAGACACCAGTAGTTTCGACTCATGATGCCACTTCGGCGAACCGTCTTCGTCACGTTGAGCAAGGAGTTCCGCTTCGGTACGTGGTTGCAGCGACTTCGCCACTTCAAAAAACACGATGTAAGTCGGTGCGTTGTCGAGCCAGCATGAAAGCGTGGCGGTGGTCCAAAAGAATATCTGCGGTCTGTCGAGACCGGTGCGCTCTTCGGCAAACACAATGATATTCTCTCCTTCTTCGGAAAAAATTTGGAGCGGTGCCTGCATACAGATAAACATCCCGAAGAACAGAGCGGCGACTTCAACGATGGCGGCGAAACCGAAAGCGTTGGCTCTGCGAATCCAGTGGCTGCTCCACAGCAACGATGCTGCGGCGAGTCCCAGTTGAATCGCCTCACGCAGGAAGTACCAGGGATGACCGCCGTTTTCAGGAAAAAAGTATGTACCGACAATCGGCACCGGCTTCGTCGGGGAAAGGAAAGCAACGGCACAAATCACGCCGAGTAACAATGGAAGGTTGACACGGAGACCGGTAACTTTGAAGCCTGCTTTTTTTCGCTTACCGGATTCGGTGATCTCGGGTTCCTTTGCTTCTTTCGATTCTTTGGGATAAAACCAAATCGTGTCCCAAAGAAAATAGAGCGAAATCAGAATAGCATTGACAAAGAACCAGTAGGGAAAAATATAGAACGTCCAGAAAAAGTCAACGCCTTTCAAATATCCGAGAAAGAGCGGCGGGTCGCCAAGCGGGGTCAGACAACCACCGTTGTTGCAGACCGTCATGATAAAGAAAACGACCGTATGCACTTTATATTGCCGCTCCCGGTTCGTGTCGAGTAAAAGCCGAATCAACAACATTGCCGCACCGGTCGTGCCGATGAAACTGGCGAAACATGTTCCCACGAGAAGGATCATGGAGTTGACCAGCGGGGTGGCTCTGAAATTTCCTTCGATTCGGATACCGCCGGCAATAACGTAGAGAGCGAACAGCAGAACGATAAAGGGGATGAATTCGGCGATGATTGCATTTCCGAAAACCAAGAACATTTTGTCAAATGCTCCTGCATCGGCAGCGACTTCGTAGTGGGCGGGCCAATGTCCTTCCAGTGTAAAGTCGGAAAGGAAGCCGTAATACAACAGCGTGAGAAGTCCGAGGGTGCCGGCGAAGTAAAACTTGTTCTGATTATGGTGCCACCAATGTTCGGTCGCCGGAATCAGCGGCAAAACGGCGATGGCAATCAACAACACGGCGAGTGGAGTTGCCATCCAATAGGGGGGATGCGGCTGTGGTTCTCGCGCGGTGGACGATTCCGATGTTACGGCGGGAGAATCATCGGGAATGCCGGTCGGTTCGATTTCATTGACCGGTTCCGAATTGGCAACGAGTAGTGCAAATGGAGCGACGGCGTAGTATGGCGGAGGAAGAACAGCACTCGTGGAGTGCGCCGGTACCGTTGGTTCGGTTGCGGAATCATCATGTTCTTCGATGTGGGGTGCGTCATGTTCTTCTTCCTCTGCTTCGATTGCCTGGCGTGTCCAATGCTGGGGAATTCCCTGTGAGGCGATGACGGCATATCCGCAGAGAATCAGAATTATGGCAAGAGCGACACGTCTCAATGGTGGGGGCGTACCGTGGAGTTCCTGATCTTTCCAAGTATGTTCAGCCATGCCGTCTCAGATAGGGAAAATGTTGACGAGAGTTACCGTTGACAACGCTCGATGACGATAATGTACCGGAAAATGATTGCGATTGCAATAGACTCAAAGCAGCATGAAAATGGATCATTTTTTGTGTTTCCTTCATGCCCTTTGTGGTAAGATTTATCAACCACAAAGGCACGAAGGACACAAAGATTTCACAAAGAGGAAAACGGTAAATTGTCGGCGTGTTGCAATATACCTCAAAGTACCATTCCCAAAATGATGGAGAGTCATCAATCTTATTCTTTCTCGATTTCTTTCAACTTGTGGGTTGCCATCTCGTTTCCCTGTTCCTTTGCCTTTTGGAGCCACACCACTGCTTCCTCCGTATCTTGGGGAACCCCTTCTCCATCCTGATAACAGAGACCGAGCATACATTGTGCCTGGTCGTTCCCTTGCTCGGCGGCTTTTAGCCACCATTTTACCGCCTCCGCTTTATCTTGGACAACTCCTTTGCCGAAAAAATGTCTTTCGCCGAGTTGATCCGTGTAGATTTGACCGGGAGGATTACGAAACAAGCCCGAACTCTCTTGTCCTTCTGGATGTCCAAAGAAATAGGCTGCGCCCAACAGGAATTGGGCTTTGGCATCCCCCTGCTCGGCATCTTTGCGAATTTGTACCATCGGATCGGTTCGGGTACAACCGCTCAAAAGGAGTAACGTAAGACAGAACAGACACGAAAAACGGAGTACATTGGTTGGCATAGCGTGTAGGGAAAAGGGACAAAATTTTTTCGGATTCTACCAAAAAAACAAAAATTAGCAAGTCGCCTGAAAACTACCGACTTGCTAATTTCCGGCAATCGGGTAGAATCATACCGCTTTTGTTTAACACGAGGTGAACAATGCCGGGTACTGCTGTAATCGGTCTCCAATGGGGAGACGAAGCCAAAGGAAAAATCGTCGATCTACTGACGAGTCAACAAGACATCGTTGTCCGCTATCAAGGGGGAGCGAATGCGGGACATACCGTCGTGTTTGAAGGGAAGAAATACAAACTTTCCCTGATTCCCAGCGGAGTGTTTCGCCCACACATCCAGTGCGTCATCACCGGTGGAGTCGTTCTCCATCCCGAATCCATTTTGAAAGAAATCGACTCCCTCAACGCACAGGGAGTCACCATCGGGAAAAACTTGATGATTAGCGACCGAACGCATATCATTTTTCCCTGGCACCACATCGAAGATGTGCTGTTCAACAAAGTCGGCAACAGCGAACCCATCGGCACGACCATGCGGGGAATCGGTCCCTGTTATCGGGATAAAGTCGGTCGGTCGCTTGCCATTCGGCTTTGCGATCTGTACCGCTCTGATCTCAAAAAACGTATCGGAAGCATCATTGACGCAAAAAACCGAATGATCGGCGGATTGATCAACGATGTCGATAATTCGATGGGCATTCCCGGCATTGATGCCGATTTTAATGCCGACACCATTCACAAAGAGTACACCGAATATGCCGAGCGGCTTCGTCCTTACGTTGCCGACACGACGGGTTATCTTTTGGATGCGGTCGATGCGGATCGGCGAGTCCTTTTTGAAGGAGCGCAAGGTTCACTCCTTGACGTTGATCACGGTACTTTTCCTTACGTTACGAGCAGCAACAGCAGCGGCGTAGGGATTGCCAGCGGTAGCGGTGTACCGGCACGCTTTATTTCCAAGATGATCGGTGTGATTAAAGCCTACACGACTCGTGTCGGCGGCGGTCCTTTTCCGACGGAACAATCGAACGACATCGGTCAAAAGATTCGAGATCGCGGCAACGAATACGGCACGGTTACGCATCGTCCTCGGCGTTGCGGTTGGTTCGATGCCGTTGCCGCTCGATATGCCGCTCGATTGAGCGGAGTCGATACGTTGTCCCTGACGCTGTTGGACGTATTGAGTACCTTTGAAACGTTGCAAATCTGTACGGCTTACGAAATAGAGGGACGGCGGATTCCTGCGTTTCCGAGTTTGTCCGAAGATTTACGGCGAGTGCATCCTGTCTATGAAACGATGCCGGGTTGGTCGGAAGACATCAGCGGCGTGCGGTCGTTTGCCGACTTGCCGAACAATGCACAAAATTACGTCAAGCGGATCGGCGAACTGGTCGGCAAATCCATCGAGTTGCTTTCGGTCGGACCCGACCGGGAACAAACGATTGAGATGAAGTAGCGCACGAGCGGCACCCGCAAGGGTGCCGGTGAGTCTTTCGCGTTACCGGCATACTTGCGTATGCCGCTCTTGATCTGATCGCTTCGTTTCACTGCGCTTCCGGCTTTCATTGTGTTTTGTCGAAATACCGCACATTCGGCAAGCCGTCGAAGTGTTTGTCGGCAGTCCAAAGCACAGCATCGTATTGTATTGCCGTTGCATAAATAATGCTGTCTGCCATTGCCAGTCGATACTTCTGACCGACGTTTGCGGCACTGATGCTCAATGCAGAATCTAACGAAACCACTTGCGCGTTTAACATTACTTGGCTAAATCCTTTCGCATAGACCAACCCTTTCATTGCGCTCAATTTTCTGAATACTTCGTACAGCACGAGAAGGGACAAGCAAGTGTTCCACGTCTGCAATAATCGGTGCAACTTCGTTTCCGATGGACGAATCCTCGATAAACTCCAACCAACACGACGAGTCCACGACGTTCATAATTCTCTCTCCGTTTCGTCCCGAAGGTTGGAATAATCAACAGAATGAAGAGTCCCGCGATAAGAATTGATAAGAGCAAGGTATTTTTCCTTATCCGGTGAAGACGAGTTCGACACTTCTTTTTTGGAGATGAACAGTTCTACGTCGGTTCCTCGGAACTTTTCCGGCAAGGTAATGGCAAGAGTACCGTCTAATGGAATGAATGTTTGTACTTGAAATGCGGTCATCGTATCTACTATCTGGTTGGTGATATTGTACTGAAACGATGAAAATTTTCAAGCCTTATTAAATTGCAAGTTCGCTGGCTTTTGCGGTGGCTTCGTCTTTGTTGGGATGCACCCAGTAGCAGTGTTCGCGAATGTTGGCAACTTCGACGAGAAAGGGATTGACTGTTTCCTTCTGACTCCTATCTCCTGACTCCTTTCTCCTTTTTTCGCCGCACCAACAAGTAAAAACGCCGACTTTCATAAGAGAATTCGGAAAAGGGCAATCGGCGTATTATACCCGAAGGAACGCAGAGCCGCAATCGTTAGAGGGCGATCACAAAACCTCAAAATTTTCGATGATCTTCTTATTATACGCTTTCCAGCCGCCGCGAAAGTCCCTACTCGATGCCGACACGAACTCCTGCATCCGCTCGGAATTAAGTTGCAAAAGCAATGCTTCTACATCGCCATCGTACTTGATACAATAACCGGAGTAGAATGTACACTCTGGATTGTCATAATACACGAAATTCGGTCGATGATTCATTGGCGAAAAAATAATTTTCGTTCCGAAACTGGTATCGAGTCCCTGACTCCGACCAAAGGCGTACCACGCCACCGCATTCGGCTTGCCATTGTCTCGCTTATCTAATTCTTGTTTTACAGACAATAAATAATCGTAAGCCAACGGAAATTTATGCTGCAATTCGTCTTCGGAAATAATGACATGTTTTCCGTTTTGTTTTTCATAAGGAAACAAAATATACTCGGTGATTTTCTGTTCGGAATTTTTCAGTTTCGAGCCTTTGACAATCGGCTTGAGAATTCCTTTTTCGATTTTGACCGTTCCCCGCAACTTCGTGTTGACAAATGCAAACTTGCCTTCTGTTTTTTCAATCGGAAAAATATAAGCCGAATCGCAAAGCGTGGTTATGCCGACGTGAATCTTGCAAATATCCTTCAATTTTTTGCCGTTCATCAATTCCGTTGTCGGTTCATGGTGCGATAATTGCCAAAATGGTTCTGTCAATTCGGAAAACGCAATCTGTCTGCTTGCCATTGTTTGCGGGCCGTATGCTCGTTGATATAAAAATTGTTGCCGCTCTTGTTTATCGAAGATTGTGATGGCGGAATAAGTCGTTGCATCGTCGAACAACTGCACGTCCCCATAATTCGTCAGTTGCCGGATATTTTGGTGTGTCGCAAAATACTGCCGGAGTGGTCTTGCCGTTTCCGTATGCAAGAACGTGTTCGGCGTAATGAGTCCGCAAACACCGCCATCGGACAGCAACGACAAACACAGCTCGTAGAACGCAATGTAAATATCAGTCGAACCGCCTTTGCAAAACGTATAATTTTTTTGAATGTATTGCCGCTGCTCAATGTCCAAGTGCTGAATCCGAATATACGGCGGATTGCCGACAATGTAATCAAATTCTTCCGTTTCATCTTTTGCCGCAAACAAATTTTTTCGTTGAATATGTTTGATAGAATTCGTTTGCCGGACATTCCAATCGACCGGAATGGAAACCAATTCGTTCAGATTATCAATACATTCTTTCACGGCGGTGGGGTTAATGTCCCAGCCGTAGATACATTCCAGATTTTGTTTGAGTTCATTTTTTGGAGAGAATTCGATAATTCGTTTGGCAACCTCGACGAGAAAACGTCCATCGCCGCAAGAAGGATCAATAATCCGTTTACCAAGAATGGATGAGTCGGTATATCCGATGTCGTCCAAAATTCGACGCACAATGAACGCCGGGGTATAGACCAACCCCTTGAGTTTTTCATCGGAATAAACCTTTGCCAAACTACCCATTGTGTTTCGATAAATAATAGTTTTTGTACTGTGCGATCTCGTCGAAAAAATGCGATAGTGCCAATTTTTCCTTCAAGAGTTTTGCTACGTTTTCGGAAAAAGATTTCTCCACGTTGGTCAGAGAAACATTGCCCGTCTTTTCGTTAAGATTGATGACTTGTATTCCAATGTATCCTGGACGGTATGCTTGCGCAGTGTCGAAGACGAGGTTCAAGTATTTTTGGATGTGTTTATCGTCAATGATTTCGATTCTTGCCGGATTTTCCGAATCATTCTTTTTGTAATACGGCGTTTCGTGTCGGAAAACAATCAGTTGAGCGTATGGCAATCCGCCAAGAGTTTGAATGTTTGCCGTCTCCCCCATCATTTGTTCAAAGTAATTATTGGCGTTTTGTTTATAATTCGATGTAACAAACTTGATGCCTAAACAAAAAACCGGTTTTCCTTTCCGGGTAATTGTGATGTCAATGCCTTTCGGATAATGCTTTCCCTTAACTTTCAATTCCTTTGACTCTGCTCCCATGTAATGCACCTCGAAACCATTCCCTCAGATAGATTCCAGCACGTCGGCAAAGTATCGGTGAATCGGTTTGAGTTTTTCCGTACTTCTCGCCCCATGTTTTTTATACATGCGGAAAGATTCTTCAACGGCGGCGATAAAAGATTTTTCATCAAACATGTCCGAATTTTATCCTATTCAGCAGCATAAAACAAGCGGAGAGAAGTTTGCAATTTCACGATTACGTCTCCGTTATTTCGGTTCGCCGGCTTTTGCGGTGGCTTCGTCTTTGTTGGGATGTTTCCAGGAGCAGTGTTCTCGGATATTGGCAACTTCGACGAGAAAGGGATTGACTGTTTTCTTCTGCCTCCTTTCTCCTTTCTCCTTTTTTTGTACGCACCCTATAATGACGTTCGAATTGGTCTATCGAGGGAAAACAATTTTGGAAAACGCATTACCCACCAGTCTTAGCGGCGGCGTAGTTTGCCAAAAATTCCGTGATGTGTTCCTTTTCGGTAAAGCCAACGATCATCACGTCCACGCAGTCGAGTTGCGTGATGAACTTCGTTGATTTCTTCCGCATTTCGGGATCGTTCGACATTTTTCCTTCGCCGAGAACCTTCATGCAGATGATTCCCTTGCCCGCCTCTTTTGCCTTTTTCGTGATGCGGACACCATCCTCGACGCACTTTGCCGGATTGTCCTGGGGACCATCCATATTCATTCCCTCACTGTTCAAGCGAACGTGAATGACATCGCACCATTCCGTTGCGGTCGCCAGTTCCGTTGCCGAATTGGAGTGCGAACTGATTCCGTGCGCCCGAATCAATCCCGCCTTTTTCAGTTTTTCCATGCTTTCCATTGCAGCGGCATAATCTTGCGCCCAGCGGTTATTGTCCATGCAGTGTAATTGCACGACATCGAGGTATTTCGTTCCCGTTTCCCGAAGGAATCGTTTGACGGTGATTTCAGGATCAGGTCGTTCGGCTTCCGGGATACCGCCGGGACGTATCCAGATTTTGGAAACGAGAACGTAGCTGTCTCTCGGCTTGCCATCCAGGGCTTCGGCAACGACGTTGTGCGTGCCGTACAGATCGGCGCAGTCGAAAAGCCGAATGCCCATATCGTAAGCGTAACGGAGCATTTCGAGGGCTTTGGGATACCCTGCGCGGGTCAATTCGGACTGCCGGTTTCCTCCTCGCATACCGGTTCCAAAACCGATGCGGGTGGTTTTCACATCTTTGGTGAGCGGCACCCAGACCGGCTCGACTTGAGCGGGCGGTGTCGTTTGGGCGGTGCTAATGAGTGGATTGAGCACTGCCGTTCCGGCGGCAAGGGTGGTCAGACTGAGAAAATCGCGTCGTTTCATCGTAGTATCTCCAAAGTGATTGATACGGGCATGGGTGTTATTTTAGCATTGACCGTTCTCGTTTGCAAGCCCCATCCGAGGGAAGTTTGTTTACCGGCATACTTGCGTATGCCGCTCTTGCCGGGTACATTCGCGTGGATATTTTGGTACAACGAAGCGGATGCAGGCACAGTTGAAGTCGAAACTCACCATTTCGTACGTGGTCATTGATGTACAGAATGACACACGCTTTGAGACAACTGACCGTGATGCAATGGAGATGCAATGAATGATCGAACGGAAAAGGAATAGCAACCGGAGTACCGGCTAAATCGGTTCTTGCTTTGCAGTCCTTACGGCGAGAGATTACGACTCCTCTCGTCTCGATAAAACAACCTGACTCGGACGAACCACCCGATCAAAAAGGCGAAATCCTACCTGTACCTCCTCAATCACCGTATTCGCCTGATACTCCGCATTCGGTATTTGTGCCACCGACGCATGAACATTCGGATCAAACGGTTGATACATCGCCTCAATCTTTTCGCAGTGATTCTTTTGCAGTACTTCCAAAAGTTGGGCATGCACCATTTGAACTCCTTCGACCAATGCCTCCAGGTTATGCGAGTCGGCAACCGCTTCCAATGCCCTACCAATGTTGTCCCAAACCGGCAACAATTCCCGCATTAAATCTATACTCGCATACTTCCGTTCCTCTGCCATTTGGCGATTGACCCGCGTGCGATAGTTTTCCAAATCTGCCATTGCACGCAGTGTACGGTTTTTCGCCTCTTCCAATTCCAAACGTAGCCGATCCGTTTCGGAAATCGGCTCCTGCGGCGGTTCACTGCCCGCCCCTTCTGGTTCGCTAACAAGATCGATATGCTCTCCCGACATACTTTTAAGCCATCATCACGGTAAATCGTGGAGTATTATACCACACTTTCTCGAATTTTGCAGCCCTTAACGTTTATTGGGGGCAGCAAATTGCCGTTTTGATTGTGAAGTGTACTTTGTGCTTTGTGGTAAAATTTTAAATTCATTAACGGACTGCTTCTTGCGTACTGTCAGAAAATTTCCTGACACTTTTGCCGTTCTTGTGGTATAATCAACCGTCGGTAAAATTCTGCGCCCCGCCGCTATCGAATTGCCGATAAAGAACAGGAGGAACCGCCCATGACTTCCCCATTAGAATCGACCGTCGAAAAACATATCGACTCCACCAGCCGACTCGTTCGGCAAGTCGATATTGCGCTCTCCCTGCTGATCGTTGTCTCCATCGTCCTCGGCGGATTGTTCCTCGCCGTCATTGCCGACCACTGGCTCCTCAAAAACGGACTTTCCATGCTGCAACGCTTCGGAATTTTCGCCATCCTCACTGCTGGTGCCGGACTTTATGTTTACTGGAAAATCGTGCCGCTCTTTCGGTATCAAATCAATCCGGTCTATACCGCCGACCTGATCGAAAAAGATGTTGCCTCATTCAAAAATTCCTTGATTAACTGGCTCCTGCTCCGGCAAGAGCGCACCGAACGCCCCGATGTACCCAACGAAAAAATCAATGACCGAATGTTCGACGGCATCGTCAAAACCGCTGCGGCAAATGTGCAGTCCGTTCCTGCCGGACACGCCGTTGACCTGCGAAAACTGATTTGGAGCGGAACTTTCTTTGCGATTCTGTTCATCGGGTTGGTTGCTTACGCTATCTTGTCCCCGAAAAGTGTTTGGGGTTCGATGGGGCGTGTTCTTTTTCCTTTCGGCAACATTGACCATCCGCAAGCCGCCCAATTTCGGAATGTCCAGCCCGGCGATGCCACCGCACTGCAAGGGGAAACGCTGACCATCTCGGCGGAAGTCATCAGCCAAAGTGATGAACAGGTTTATCTCGTCTTCTCAACCGATGACGGTCAGGCGGTCAACCAACGGATTCCGATGTCGCGACCGGAAGAAAAAATTGCGTTCGAAACAGTGTTTCCTCCCGGAAAACAAGGCACGGAACGCGGTTTTAACAGCGGCGTTGATTACTGGATCGCTCAGGGGGAAAGCCGAAGCAAACAGTATCGGATCGACGTTTTGCCCGCCGCTTCCGTAGAAATTGTTTCGTTGCGGTACGACTTTCCCGACTACACCGGTTTGCAACCGGAAATTTTGGAAAACGGCGACGACGTAAAGGCTCTCGAAGGAACGACGGTAACGGTCAGCGTGCGGAGTACCTTGCCGCTGCAACAAATTGATCTCGTGTTCGATGACAATCCGGTCAATCGTGTTGCGATGCGTGTTACCAATGAGCAAAAGACGGAGGCAAAGGGAACATTTGCTCTAAAAATGCCCTTTCTGCATAAGACGTTTTCCTTTCGGGCGACGGACGAAAACGGCAACGCTTCCCGGCGGAGCGGCATCTATCGGATCGAGGTGATTCCCGACCAACCGCCGAAGGTGCAGTGGGCAGACACCGCCACACATTTGAACGTCGATCAAATTGATTTGCCGATCAACAGTGCGGTGCAACTGCCGATTCAAGCGGAAGACCCCGACTTTGCGTTGCGGTATCTTCGGTTCAAGACAGAAATCTCCGGCAAGCGGATTCCCGATGTTGTGTTGATCACGTCTTCTCCGTCGGGACCGACCGAACATAAGGGACAGATCAAAAAGACGGTCAACTTTTCGCCGGAAGAAAAGCGGCTTGCCGTCGGTGATTCCGTCGAAGTCTGGGCGGAAGCGGTGGACACGAAGTTGCCCGAAGCAAATGTCAGTACGACACGGAAAATCAAAATCAACATCGTCAATCCCAGAGACCAAGAGGAGGATGAACAGCAGAAGGATGGCAATGGCGAGGGGGAACCGCAAGAAGACGAGAAGCAAGAAAAAGGGGCGGACAACACTGACGAAAAAGACCCGGAGAAAAAGGAAGGTGAAGGAAACGGAGAAGGCGGCGGTCCCGGCGACGAAGAGAATCCAGATAATGAGCAAAAGAAACAAGATGGAGTTGGGCAATCGGAGAACGGTGAGTCGAATCCTAACGAAGGGGACAATAACGAAAAAGAAGGTTCAGACGGAGACGATTCGCAAAGCGGAGAACCGGGAGATTCTAACCCAAACGAAGAGGGAAATGATCCTGCCGCAGGAAAAGGTGGAAATCAACCTGACGGCGAAAACGAGGCAACAGACGATTTAGCCGGTACTCCGGGCGAAAACAAGACGGCAGACGGCGGACAGCAGACGGCGGCAGAGGGGGATGAGCAAAAAGGTGAAGGAAAAGGCGGCGACAAAACCGACGGCGGACAAAAGCAGGATGGTGCAGAAGACGGCGATGGTGGTGAAGATGCCACCGTCAATCCCGACACGCAGGATGCCGATGCGATGGAACGAATCGTCGATAAAATGAAGCAAGACGGTGCGTTTCCTGGTGCGAATCCCTTCTTGCAAAATGACGGTTCGCCGATTCGGGACAATTCGCTTGACCCGAATTCAAAGAACCAAACGAACAAGGGAAACGATCCGACGAATCCGAAGGAGTCGAACCAACCGCCGAAAGACGGAGAGAAGCCAGCAGATGGTGGACAGCAGACGGCAGCAGAAAGTGAACCCAGCCAGGGACAGTCCGGCGAGATGGACAGCAGTTCGGGAAACAATGAAGGCACGCCGCCGGATAGTTCGCCAGACAAAGGAGATTCCGGCTCGCGGGGAAATAATGACGGCGGCGATAAACAGCAACCGGGAGAGGGAGGAGAATTCGGAGCAACGGATCAACAACCGCCGCCCAACAATCAGCCGCAAGAGGCGAATCCCGACGACGTGGGTTCAGGACAAGTTGGAGGAGCAGATGGTGGAAAGGGGGGTTCACAAGCGACGAAACCGGACGATCCTAATTTGGCGTATGCGAATCAGGTAACGGACTTGGTTTTGGAATATCTCGAAGATCAGTTGAAGGATCAGCCGAACAAAGATTTGCTCGACAAGTTAGGCTGGAATAAAGAGCAGTTGCAACAGTTTTAC
>Ga0082212_10007209_pt1 | contig 14758 bp, 12 predicted proteins | sample TergutNt197P3_FD_71548 | JGI IMG/M metagenome (GOLD analysis project Ga0082212, IMG submission 71548) | Neocapritermes taracua P3 segment gut microbial communities from Petit-Saut dam, French Guiana - Nt197 P3 | ecosystem: Host-associated > Arthropoda: Insects > Digestive system > Gut ... | reverse complement strand
ATCCCGTATTTCCGCTCGATGGCATCGCAAACAGGGACGAGCTCCGCAGCCTTGGCCTCGATCTTTGCCTCGATCCGCTGACAGGAGCGCGCGGCGTCCGAATCCAGGCAGTCCATCAGGCTTATCCCCATGGTGACCGTGCGGATGTCGAGGCTCTCGTCCTGGATCATCGTTATGGTTTCGAGGATATCGGAAGTGTTCAGCATAATGCCCCCTCTCAGATTCGGTGCATGGAATTGAAGATATCCTCATGCATTACGTGGATATCCATGCCGTCCACACTCCGCTCGAGCTTCGCCGTCAGCGCCGAGAGATCCATGTTGATTTCTGTAATGTCTATAAGCATGACCATCGCGAAGTACTCCTGCAGCACGGACTGCGACGCCTCGATGACGTTGGCGTTGGCCTCAGCGCAGGCCGTCGCGACCTTCGCTATGATGCCGACCATGTCCTTGCCGATAACAGTGACCACTGCTTTCATAATATTTGCCCCCTCCTGTACTCTCTTTCCGTTTGTATTTGTAATGGTTTTAAGGCGCAATAGCAATCCACTCCGCCTTATATTTTATATTGCAACCGGCCTTATTCATCCCCCGCTTTTCCCGGCTCCGCTTCTTCCGGCCCCGCTTTTCCCGGCCCCGCTTTTCCAGGCTCCGCTTCTTCCGGCCCCGCTTTTCCCGGCTCCGCTTTTCCCGGCTCCGCTTTTCCCTGCTCCGCTTTTCCCCGGCGTCTCAGCGATATCAGGATCCCGACTATGCAGACCCCTGCAAAGACCAAAAACGATATCTGCGTGTCGCGTATGATCGCCGCCGGCGCGACATGGTCGATCTGCACATTGCCGATTACCGCGTTGATGATGATCGTCAGCACCGCCATGCCGAACACCTGCCCGACCGTGCGCGCCGTGCTCTGCACCGACGTCGCGACGCTGTAGTCCTTCTTCGATACCGACCCGAGAACCACGTTCGCGTTCGGCGACGAAAAGAGGCCGACGCCGAAGCCCGTCAGCAGCAGCGCCGCCAGTATATAGGCGAGCGGCGTCTGCCCGTCCAGGAAGGCGAACATGAACAGCGCGCCCGCGCAGCAGGCCATGCCGATCGACGCGATCGCCGCGGGCGACCTCTTGTCGGACAGCCGCCCCGCGATCGGCGACAGCACGATCTGCACGACCGGCTGCGAGATCATGATGATCCCGGACACGTCCGCGGTGAACCCCCGCGCGAGCTGGAGGTAGAGCGACATCAGGTACACGATCGCGAAAACCGCCGCGAAATTGAACAACGCCGCCAGGTTGGACATGCTGAAGTCCAGGTTCTTGCTGAACAGCCGCACCTCGATCAAAGGCGCTTCCGTCCGCGCCTCATGCCTCACGAACAGTATAATGAGGACAATGCCCGCGCCGAGAGCCAGGTACGACCAGATATTTTGCGACAGCGTCACCAGGCCGCACAGCAGCAGCCCCAGCGACAGGACGTAAAAGACGATGCTGGAATAATTGACCTTTGCCTTCGTTTCCGGCTTGTTTTCCTTCGGGAGCCTCGTCATGGCCATGACGAACGCGATCAGCGCGAACGCGGAAATCGCGATGAATATCGCCCTCCAGCCAAATGTATGCGTAATGAAGCCGCCGATGACAGGCCCGCTTGCCGACCCGGTGAAGACGGCCGCGACCGAAGTGCCGAGCACGCTGCCGCGCCTTTCGGGCGGGAAAGCGGAGACAAGGATGGCGGTATTCGTCGCGTAGATCATGGCCGCGCCGATGCCCTGGACGACCCGGAACAGGTAGAACACAGGCATGTTCGGCGAAAAGATATTCAGGAAAGAGGCGACGCAGACCAGGAGGATGCCCACCCTCAGAATCGTCTTCCTGCCGCGCATGTCCGCAATCCTGCCGAACGGTATCGACAGGAGCGCCGTCACCATAAGGAACGACAAGACGATCCATGAGAGCGAGGTCGCCGCCGCGTGGAACTCGGCGCCGATATGCGGGACGGCAATATTCAGCGCCGTCGCCGAAAACGGGCTGGTGAAGTTCGTAATCATCGCGACGGCCAGCGCCGCCCGCTGTATCGATTTTTGTTTCCTGTCGTTCTCTTCCATATCTATTCCGGGATGACAGTAAAAAAGCAATTTTCTGTCACTTTTTTTCGGTTATGAACGATTTTTGTGCTGAATTTCGCTGTTTTCCCTGGTTTTTCGGCCTTTTTGTCGAAATAATCGTTCATAACCGCAATTTTTTGCCATTTTCTTCGCAAATTGCTGGCAAAGACGGTCTTGGGGACATGCTGCCGAGGGTTCATGCCCGCAGATCCTCCGGTCAGGCATGCAAGGTTCATCCGCGCAGATTCTATGGCCAGGCACACAGGCCTCATACCCGCAGGTCCTCCTGCTCGTGCTTTTTCCCGCGCGTCATAAGGGCAGCCAGCGCCATGTCGGGCGGGACCTCCCCGTTCACGATGCGGCAGATCGCTTCCGTGATCGGCATCTCGACGCCGTATCTCCCCGCGAGCGCGCGGGCGGCCTCCGCCGTCGGGACGCCTTCGACGACCATGCCTATCCGGGCGATGGCCTCCTCCGGCGGAACCCCCTCGCCGATCATTATGCCGCAGCGCCGGTTCCTGCTGTGCATGCTCGTGCATGTGACGATAAGGTCGCCGATGCCGGAAAGCCCGAAGAACGTATCCCTCTTCGCGCCCATGCACAGGCCGAGCCGGGCCATCTCCGTTATGCCGCGCGTCATCAGCGCGGCCTTTGTGTTGTCGCCGTAGCCCATGCCGTCGGATATGCCCGCGCCGAGCGCTATGATGTTTTTCAGCGCCCCGCCGAGCTCGACGCCCGTCACGTCGCCCTGCGTGTAGACGCGGAATTTTTCCGTCATGAAGATATCCTGCGCCTCTTCGGCCGTTTTCGGATCCTCCGAAGCGGCCGTCACCGTCGTCGGCATGCCGTCCGCGACCTCTTCCGCGTGGGATGGCCCGGAGAGGACCGCGAACCGCCGCCCCGGGCAGGCCTCCGAAAAGATAGCGGAAGGGGTCATAAGCGATCCGAGCTCGATGCCCTTCGCGACATTGACGGCAAAGGCGCCGTCGTCCATATACGGCGCCGACGCCAGAAGCGCCGACCGGAAATGCTGCGTCGGCACGGCAAAAACGACAAAGCCCGCGCCCTTCACGCAACCCTCCTGCGTCTCCGCGGCCGTGACAAGGTCGTGCAGGTGCCGCCCCGGCAGGTATTTTTTGTTCTCGCGGCCGTCCCTGATCGCATCCAGGACCTCGCTGTCGATGTCCCACACGGACACAGGCACGCCCTTTCCCGCAAGCAGGTTGGCGAGCGCCGTGCCCCAGCTGCCCGCCCCGATGATGCCGGCCCTCATTCCGCGCCTCCTTTCCCGCCATCGCCAGGCGCTTCTTTCTTCCCGCTCCCAAAGCTCAGCCTGGGCTCTTCCCCCTTCAGCAGCCGCCCTATATTCGCGCGGTGCTTCCACACGACGAGCGCGAGCAGGATGACGATCCACAGAGGGAAGTACGCGTTGAACCACAGAGGCCCCGTAAAGAAAATGAAGCCGTCGCCAAGCGACCCGACGCCGGCAAACACGAGCACGATGGCGACCGCGACCGCGATCAGCACGGAGAGCGACACGCGCCGGAAAATCGCCGTGAAAATGACAACTACCGCGAGCAGGACAAGCGCGTATAGCCACGACGCCGCAAGCAGCGCGCCGAACGCCGTCGCCACCCCCTTGCCGCCGCGGAACCCGAACACGGCAGGGTACATATGGCCAAGCACTACGCACAGCCCGCAAAGCATGGCCGGCGCGTATGAAGCCAGGCCCCAGAGCAAAGCGGCTTCTTGAGCTGCCTGGGACTGCGAAGGCAACATCCCGCGCAATATCCTTTCATCCCGAAAGCCGATCTGCAGGAACAGGATAAGCGGCATATAATACGCCGCCCAGCCCTTGGCCACGTCGATGCCGAAGGTGATAATGCCCGCTTTTTTCCCGAGCGAGCGAAGCGCGTTCGTCGCGCCCGCGTTGCCGGAGCCCTGCGCCCGGACGTCCACGCCCATGGCCCGCCCGAGCAGGATCGCCGGGTTGACATTGCCGAGGAAATAGGCGCATGCCGCCACTATCGCTATCGTCTGCCACGGGATGATTCCCATCCCGAGCCCCGCAAAGAAGTTGTATGTCAAGAAGAACTCACTCATCGCCCGAACCTTTCCAACAAAAAGACAAACTCACTCATCGCCCAAACCTTTCCAACAAAAAGACAAACTCGCTCATCGCCCAAACCTTTCCAACAAAAAGACAAACTCGCTCATCGCCCAACCCTTTCCAACAAAAAGGCGAACTCACTCATCGCCCGAACCTTTCTCCCGGAATACAAAGCTGATTGGCGTGCCCGAAAAACCGTACACGTCGCGGATGCGGTTTTCGAGGTAGCGCGCGTAAGAAAAATGCAGGAGGTCCCTTTTGTTGATCTTGAACGAAAACAACGGCGGCCTCACGCCGACCTGGGACACATAGTATATCCTGAGCCTCCTGCCCTTGTCCGTGGGCGGCTCCTTCATCGCGACCGCGTCGCGGATAAGGCTGTTCAGCGGCGATGTCGGCACGCGGAGCGCGCAGTTCGCGTTCACGGCCGAAACGGTCTCAAGGGCGCTGTGCAACCGCTGCCTGTCCTTGACCGAGATGAAGACGTCGGGCGCGTAAGACAGGAACGGCAGCTCGGCGCGCATCTTCTTGCGGTAGGCGTCCATGGTCTTCGTATCCTTTTCGATCAGGTCCCACTTGTTGACGGCGAGCACGACGCCCTTGCCGCTGTCGTGCGCGATGCCCGCGATTTTCTTGTCCTGTTCCGTAATCCCCTCGGTCGCGTCGATCATCACGAGGCAGACGTCGCTTCGCTCGATAGCGGCGATCGCGCGCACGACGCTGTACCTTTCGATGCTCTCGTTCACCTTGCTCCTGCGCCTGATGCCTGCGGTATCGATAAGCACGAAATCCTCGCCGCCGAAGGAAAAGGGCGTGTCTATCGAGTCCCGCGTCGTCCCGGGGGACTCTGAAACTATGACACGGTTCTCGCCGACAAGCGCGTTCACGAACGAGCTCTTGCCCACATTCGGCTTGCCGACTATAGCGAGCCGTATGCGGTCGTCGCCCTCGTCCTCCTCTACGTCGCCAGCCTCGCCCCCGCCCCCGCCGCCGGGAAGCCCCTCTACCATCGCGTCGAGCGCGTCGCCGAGCCCCGTCATGTTTGCCGCCGATACCGGCAGCGGGTCGCCGAACCCGAGCTCGTAAAAATCATAAAACCCGTCCGGCAGGTTCTGTCCGTCTATCTTGTTAACGATAAGCAGCACTCGCGTCGACGTGCGCCTTAGCAACTCCGCGACCTCGATGTCCTGCGACGTGACCCCATCCTTGCCGTCAACCATGAAGACGATCAGGTCGGCCATGTCCATGGCTATCATGGCCTGCTCGCGCATCTTGGAGAATATCTCGTCGTCGGCCTTCCCGTCGTCGATGCCGCCCGTATCTATGACCGCGAAGCGCTTGCCGCACCACTCCGTCTCGGCGTAGATACGGTCGCGCGTCACGCCCGGCACATCTTCGACGATAGAGAGCCTCGCCCCTACGATACGGTTGAAAAACAAGGACTTCCCGACATTCGGGCGGCCGACTACCGCGATTACGGGGAGCTTCTTCGCCATCAATAGGCCCCCGTGAAGATGCTGTCCGCGAACCGGGCCGGGTCGAAGGCGGAGAGGTCGCCGGGCTTTTCGCCGGTCCCTATGAACTTGATCGGCAGGTCGAACTCGTCCGCGATCGTGATAGCGATGCCGCCCTTTGCCGTGCCGTCGAGCTTTGTCAGCACGACCCCGGTAACGCCGACCGCGCTGCCGAATTCCTTTGCCTGGCTGACGGCGTTCTTGCCCGTCGTCGCGTCGAGCACGAGCAGCGTCTCCCTGGACCCTTCCGCGTATTCCCGGCTCAGGACCTTGTTCATCTTCTCGAGCTCGTTCATCAGGTTTCGCTTGTTTTGCAGCCGCCCCGCCGTGTCGCAGATAAGCACGTCGATGCCGCGCGCCGCCGCCGCGGAGACGCCGTCAAAAATCACGGCCGAGGGATCCGCCCCCTCGCGGTGCTTGATGACAGGCACGCCGACGCGCTCGGCCCAGATCTCGAGCTGCTCGGTCGCCGCCGCGCGGAACGTGTCCGCCGCCGCGACAAGCACGGACTTCCCCTCGTTTTTATACATATGCGCAAGCTTCGCGATCGTCGTCGTCTTCCCGCCGCCGTTAACGCCGACCGTCAGGATGCTGATCGGGTAGGCCCCGCTCATGCGGAGCCGCTCCCCCTTGTCGACGAGCCCGGCGATGATGGCCCTGAGCCGTCGCTCGACCGCTTCCCTGTCGTTTATGCGTTCCAGCCGCACAGCCTCGCGCAGGCCGTCCACGATGCGCATCGACGTCTCCATGCCGATGTCCGAAGTGATAAGTATTTCCTCCAGGTCCTCGAGAAACCCCTCGTCGACCTGCGGCCGCATGAGTATCGCGTCCCCGATGCGCTGCGCGAGTTTCCCGAAAAAGCCTTTTTTCTCTTCAAATTCCATAAGTTCCCTTTCAGTATAACCTTCATTGTTGCGTAAGTTCGGCAACCCCGCCTGTCCAGTGTCCCGCCAGGCCGACGCCCTCTCAATTCAAGCTCTCGGCGAACCGCTCCGTCGCCTCGTCGCCGAGCAGCAGCGACAGCACGGACGTCACCCCCTGCTCCTGCATCGTGACGCCGAAGAGCGCGTCCGCGTATTCCATCGTCGCGCGTTGGTGCGTGACGAGCGCGAACTGGGTGCCGCCGAAGCCCGCGACATAGTTCGCGAAGCGGTGGATATTCGTGTCGTCGAGCGCCGCGTCGATCTCGTCGAGCATGCAAAACGGGGTCGGCTTCGCTTTCAGTATCGAAAAGAGCAGGGCAATCGCGATCATGGCCTTCTCGCCGCCGCTGTAGCTGTCAATGCTCGCGAGGTTCGTCTTGCCCGGCGGGCTGATCTTGATGTCGATGCCGCATTCGAGCGGGTCGTTCTCGTCCTCGAGCAGGACCTGCCCCTTGCCGCCGCCGAAGAGCAGGGAGAAGGTCTCGCTGAAAGTCTCCGACACCTGCTCGAATGTCTCCCGGAATTTCTCCTTGCTGATCTTGTCCATGTCGTGCACTATATCCTGGAAATCCTTCATGGACAGGACGACGTCGTCCCTCTGGGCGGTCAGGAATGTATAACGTTCGCTAGTCTCGTCGTATTCCTTGATCGACCCGGGGTTCACCTCGCCGATTTCCTTCAGGCGCTCCTTGACCTCGCGGTTCTCCTTCATTGCCGTACTCATTACGAAGTCGTCTTTTTTGAATTCCAGCGCATGGACGTAGGATAGCTCGAACTCGTCAAAGAGCTTTTCCTTCCACGTGGACAGGCGCGTCTCCTGCCGGCCGAGCTCGACCTCCATGCCGTTGCGCGACGAAATCTGGGCGTCGATCCGGTCCAGCGAGCGCGAAGCCGACAGCTCTTTCTCCTCGATCTGCGCCCGGCCCGCCGCACGCTCGGCCAGCACGGAGGAGAGTTCGCCGTCCAGCCCTGCCCTTGCTTCCGTAAGGGCGGCAAGCTCGTCCGCGGCCGCCTCGTCGGACAGCAGGGGCGAATGCCCGTCAAGCGCCGCCCGCTCCGCCTTGAGCCGCTCGAGCTGCGCGCGCGTCTCTTCAAGGTCGCCCTTCATGGACCTGAGCCCCTGGTCCGCGTTTTCCTTGTCGCGCCCGGCCCCTGCGAGCGTCAGGCGCAGCTCCGTCGCGGCCGCCTGCGCGAGGTCGCTCGCCTCCTTCGCCGGCGCAAGCCCCGTCATCCCGGCCTCGATGGCCTCGCTGACTTCATGGACCCTTGCCGCCAGCCCGTCGATATCGCTGCGCAGCCCGGCAATCATGCCCATGCTGCTTTCGCGGTCCCTGCCCACGCCCTCGAGCTCCGCGCGGTTCTTTTCGAGCCGTTTGTCGAGCCCGGCAAGCATGTACTCCGCGGACCTCCGCTCCTCCTGCACTCGGACAAGCGCCGTCTCGGCGGCGCGCCTGGAGGCGTCGTTTTCGCGTATCGCGGCAAGCAGGCCCTCGCCATCGGCTGAAAGCGCTTCCGCCGCCGCGCGCACTTCCCCTTCCTTCGCGCCGAGCTCCGCGATCTCCGCCGAAAGCCTTTCTATCTCGTTCCTGCGTTCGAGCAGGTTGGCGGTCCTGTTCCTGTAGGCGCCGCCCGTCAGCGCGCCGGACGGGCTTATCACCTCGCCCTCCTTCGTGACGATCCTCCAGCCCGTCTTGTTCTTCCGGGCCATCGCTATCGCGTCGTCGAGCGTTTCGGCGATAATAGTCCTGCCGAGCAGGTATGAAAAGACCTCCTCGTATTTCCTGTCGAAGGCAATGCGCCCGCTGGCGTAGCCCGCGAACCCCGGCTCTTTCTCAAGCCCGGGCTCGTGCGCGAACGCGTTGGCCCGGATCGTCCGCAGGGGCAGGAATGTCAGCCGGCCCGCCTTGTTTTCTTTTAAGTAATTTATAGCCTGCTTCGCTTCTTCTTCGCTTTCCGTCACGATGTTTTGCGTCGCGGCGCCCAGCGCCGTCTCGATCGCGGCCTCAAACCCCGGCTCCGCCTTCATGAGCTCCGTCACGACGCCGTGCACGCCGGGCCGCTTCGCCTGCATGAGGGCGCGCACTCCCGATGCATAGCCCTCGTAGTTGCTTTCCATCTCCTCGATGGTCTTCTGCCTCGAGGCCTTGGCCCCCTTCTCGAGGCGGATCGTATCCAGCCTCAGCCTGCTGTCCGCGAGCAGTGCCTCGTTTTCGCTGTATTCCGCATCCAGCGCCTGGGCCCGCTCGTCGAGCCCTGCCGCCTCCACGGCCTTCCCTTCCTCATCGAAGGCGAGCGCCTCCAGGCGCTCCGACAGGCCCTCGCGCTCCGTCCCGCCCTGGGCGAGCTCCCTCTTCAGCGCAGACTCCGTCTCGTCGAAATTCGCCGCGAGGCCCTCGCCCGAGGCGAGCTCGGCCTCCTTCGCCGACCGCTCCCGCGAAAGCTCGAAGAGCTCGGCCTTGAGCTCGTCGACGCGCAGCGTCTTCTCGCTGTACTCGCCTTCCTTCGCGGCGGCGTCGGCAAGCAGCCCCGCAAGCTCGGAAGAATGGCGCGCGAGCCCTTCAAGGAGCTCCGCCTGCCCTGCCTCCGCCGCCGCGAGCGCCGCCTCGCGCTCGCCGGCCCTCTCCTCAAGCCGGCGTATTTCCTCGCCGAGCCGCGCCCTGTCCTTCTCGATCGCCTTGACGCGCTCCTCCGTTATTGCGGCCTCGCCCGCGATGCTCATGGACCTCGCCTGGTTCCCGGCGAGCTTTTCGCGCAGTTCCGTCGCGCGCAGCTCAAGCTCCGTGTCCCGGGCCCTGAGCGCGGAAAGCTTCGCGTCGGTCTCGGCCTTGTCGCCGCGCATCCCCTCAAGCCGCGAGCCGGCCTCCTCGAACTGCGCCTTCAGCTCCCTGTTCTTGCCCTGGAGGTTTTCAATGTTCTTCAGCGTGATGTTGATCTCCAGCTCGCGGTAGCGCCTGCTGAGGCCCTGGTGCTCCTTCGCCTTCTCGCTCTCCTCCCTGAGCCCGTCGATGCGGGACTCTATGTCAAAAATCAGGTCGCCGAGCCGGTCCAGGTTCGCGCCCGCGTTCTCAAGCTTGCGCTCCGCCTCGGCCCTCTTGCTCTTGTACTTGATGATGCCCGCGGCCTCCTCAAAGACCTCGCGGCGCGACTCCGGCTTGTCGCTTACGATCTTGTCTACGCGCCCCTGCCCGATGAAGGAGTAGCCGTCGACCCCGATCCCGGTGTCCATGATAAGCTCGCGGATGTCGCGGAGCCGGCACTGGTTGTCGTTGATGAAGTATTCGCTCTCGCCGCTGCGGAACAGCCGCCGCTTCAGCGCGACTTCCGAATAGTCGATATCGAGGATCCCCGAGCTGTTGTCAAATATGAGCGACACCTCGGCCATCCCCTTGGCGCGCCTGCTGTCCGTGCCCGCGAAGATGATCTCCTCCATCTTGCCGCCCCTGAGCGTCCTCGCGCTCTGCTCCCCGAGCACCCACCGCATCGCGTCCGCGATATTGCTCTTGCCGCTCCCGTTAGGGCCGACAATGCAGGTAACGCCCTCCTTGAATTCAATAACGATTGGATCCGCAAAACTCTTAAAACCCTGTATTTCAATCTTTTTTAAATACACTTAAGCTCCTCCAAAGCCATCTTTGCCGCCATCTTTTCGGCGTCTTTTTTCGTCTTTCCGGCTCCCGTCCCAAGCTCCCTGCCGTCGCAAACCACGGACACGATGAACAGCTTGGCATGGTCGGGGCCGCTTGCCCCCTTCAATACGTACCGAATGTCCGCCGCGCCCTTCTTTTGCACCTCCGCCTGGAGCCTCGACTTGTAATCGGCATATGTACCCTCCCCTGAAAAAAACTTTATCCTTTCGCCAGCCACTTCCGCGAAGAGCCGGCGCACCATCCCCCGGGCCGCGTCGGCCCCCCCGTCGATATATACGGCCGCCGCGAGCGCCTCTACGGCGTCCTCCAGCACGGTGTCGTTCTCGCGCACATCGGTCCGGTTCGCGCCGACGCCGAGCCTGAGGCACTCCCCGAGCCCTATCGATCGCGCGATCCGCGAAAGCCCCTCCGTCCTGACAATCGTCGAGCGCGCCGTGGTCATCTGCCCCTCGCTCATCCGCGGCCCGCTCTCGAAAATCAAGAGCGCGATTTCAAGCCCCATTACCGCGTCGCCGAGAAACTCGAGCCTCTCGTACGACTCGACCCCCTCGTCCTCGCATTCGTTGGCGTACGACGAATGGGTGAGCGCGGTTTCAAGCAGCTTCGCATCCCTGAAAGTATAGCCTATCCTCGACTCGAGTCCGGACCAGGCCTTCGGTTTGTCCATATTATCCGTCTTCCGTTACCCTTTACTCCCCGCCGGGCGGCGCCAAAATCCCGTCCATCCCGGTTACTGCCTTCTCGATCTCCCCTATAACGTTTTCCTCGACATACGGCAGGGCCTTCAGTATCCCGCTGACCACCGCCTCATGGTTTGACGACCCGTGTATCTTGACGACCGGGGACTTGACGCCGAGTATGGGCGCGCCCCCGTATTCCTGGTAATTGAACGCCGACTTCATGGCTTTCAGCTTCGGCATCAGCAGCGCCGCGCCGATCTTCGCCGACGTGCTGCTCGTGAAATGCTGCGTCATGAGGCCCATGATCGAGATGGCCATGCCCTCCGTCAGCTTCAGCACCACGTTGCCCGTCATGCCGTCCGTGACCAGGACGTCGGCGACCCCCATCGGGATGTCCCGGCCCTCGACATTGCCGATGAAATTGAGCATCTTCTTTTCCCGCGCGAGCTCAAGCAAGGCATAGGTCTCCCGGAGCGTCGCGCCGCCCTTCCCCGGCTCCGTGCCCATATTGACGAGCCCGACGGACGGGCGATGGAAGCCGAACACCTTCTCCGTATAGATGCTCCCCATGGCCGCGAAGTACAAAAGCGAGCCCGGGCGGCACTCCGAATTCGCGCCCGCGTCGATGACAAGCCCTGCCGTCCCCTTTGACAAAAACGGGTATACCGCGCCCATCGCGGGCCGCTCGACCTTGCCGATCCGCCCGAGCAGGAGCAGCGCGCCCGTCATGATGGCGCCGCTGTTCCCGGCCGAAAGCAGCATGTCGCCCTCGCCGCGCTTCACCATCATGAGCCCTTTCACGAGCGACGAGTCCTTCTTCTGCCTCACCGCCTTCACGGGCTTGTCCCCGCTCTCTATGATTTCGCTCGCATGCGCGACGCTTATGTTTTTCGGTTCATGGTCATGCTTCGCGAGCGCCTTCCCGATCTTCTCCTCGTCGCCGACAATGCAGATCTCGTGCTTCACGAGCTTCGACACGATGGCCGCGCCCTTCACGATTTCGCCGGGCGCGTTGTCCCCGCCCATTCCATCCAGTATTATCCGCATAACCGCCCTCCCGGCGTCCTGTCTCCTGTATCGAGTAACAAAATATTTTACCATACTGCGGAACGCAGGGGGCGGTTCTTTTCCGCGCGTTATTCCCATCCAGCATAAAAAGCCAAACAAGCCCTCCCCCCTTCCCTCCACGAAGACTATTGACTAAAAGCCAAAAAAGTGCAAAAGTGGTTGTACAAGGAGGTATTTGTAATGGTAGGAGAAATGAAAGGACAGAGATTTCAGCCATCGGTTTCGAAAATCGGCGGCATCGATGCGAAGTACGCGATCCTGATAGCGTATTTCGGCGCGGTCGTGCTCGGCTTCATAACGGGCGCCCAGTATGTGGCCTGGCTCGTCCCGCTGATCGTCTACTTCGTGGACAAGGAAAACAAGTTCATCGCCTTCCACGCGATGCAGGCATTCCTGCTCCAGCTCACCGCGACGATTATCTATATCGTCTTCGGCATCATCATTGCCGCATCCACGCTAGGCGCGGTCGCAAGCATAGCTTCCGGCAATATATACGGCTGGGGCGCCGGCTGGGGCGCGGCCGTTGCCTTTGGGATCATCATGGTCATAGTAGGGATCATCGTCCTGATATTCGCGATCCTTGCCTCGATCAAGGGCTATGCCTACGAGATATACGAGATCCCGATCTTCGGCAAGCAGGCGGAAAAGATCGTCTTCAAGACGTCGGGCTAGCCCGGGGCCGGCCGAAAGAAACCGTCAGCAACAGGACGGGGCAAATCGAAAGAAACCGCCGGCTGCAGGCCGGCAGCTCACAGCGGCGGGAAAAAGCCTTTATACTTGTTGATAAGCAGGCGGCCCGGCAAGACCTCTATATCCAGGGGGAGCGGGTCGCCCCTTTCGCCGTCGATGTCCGTGTTTATCTCTTCCCCTTTTTTGGACTCAATGCGCAGGCGCGCCGTGCGGAAATACTCCACGCGCTTGTCGTTCGTATGCTGCCCCGTCATTACGGCGAGCAGGACAGGGAGCATCACGGGAAGGATAAGCTTGCGGAAGACGACGACATCCAGAAGGCCGTCGCCGATCTCCGAATAAGGCGCGACGGACTTGAACCCGCCGGCCGCCCGGCCGTTCATGACGAGCACGATGCTCACGTCCGTGTCTATCGTGCGCTCCTCGCTCTCGATGCGCAGCCTGGACGCGCGCGCGAAAGGCACCTCTGCCAATGAGCGCAAATAATATGCGCCGATCCCGAGCGTGTTCTTGATCGCGGGATCCGTCCTCTGGCTGATATCGACAAGCATCCCTATCGCGAGCACATTGACAAAACAGCGGTCGCCGGCCTTCCCGACGTCGGCCGTGATATAGTCGTCCGACAGCGCGTTCTGGATCATCCCGTCGATCGTATGCGGGATTTCAAGGTAGCCCGCCAGGTCGTTGGCCGTGCCGGTCGGGAAAATCGCGATCGGGAGATTGACGCCGTGGCGCACCATGGCGTTCACGACGAGATTGACCGTGCCGTCGCCGCCGGCCACTATGATCTTGTGGAAATCCTGGATATCGAGCCTCGCGAAGATATGGTCTATCTCTAACGAGCCGCCGAGCCGGTAAGGCACGACGAGCATCCCTGCCTCCCCGAACGTGCCGATGATCTCGTCGAGATGGGCCTTGATAATGCCGTTGCCGGCGTTCGGGTTGTAAATCAAAAGTACGCGTTTCATAATTCCCTCCTGCCCTGCAAAATGTCCCCGATCATATAGAGCGACCCCGCGAACACCACCGCGTCATAACCAGCCGCAAGCCCCATGGCGACATTATACGCCTCTTTCGCCTCATCCGCCTCGGCGGCCACGAGCCCTCCCGCCGCGCGTACCCGCGCCGCAAGCTCGCCAGCCCCCAGGCTGCGCTCGTTGCCCGACGCCGTCACTACAAACGCGGAGGCTATGCCTGTGAAGACGTCAAGCATCTCGTCGACCGCCTTGTCGCGCAGGATGGAGCAAACGAGGAGTATGCGCCCGCCCGGCAGGAGCTCCTTCAGCGTCTTCGCCAGCGCCCTCGCGCCGTCCGGGTTGTGCGCGCCGTCAAAGACTACCAGCGGGTTTTCCGAGACAATCTGGAAACGCGCGGGCGGGTGCGCCGCCTTCATGCCCCACCTCATCGTCTCGTCGTTCACCCGGATCAGCCCCTCTTCGCGCATGTAGTCGAGCGCGCGGAGCGCCGTTACCGCGTTCATTACCTGGTGCTCGCCGGCCATCGAGAGCTCGATCCCCTTGTATCGCCTTTCGCCTATGGACGTGTCGAAGGCATAGCCGCGGGGCGACCTCTCCGAAATCCGGTATTTCAGTTTTGTCACGTCGATGAGGGGGGCGCCGAGCTCGCGGGCCCGCCTGGCTATCACCTTCGCGGCCGCGCCCGTGGCGCCGGTCAGGACGGGGCAGCCCGCCTTGACGATGCCCGCCTTCTCCCATGCTATCTCTTCCACGGTATCCCCAAGCACGTCCATATGGTCGAGCGCGACATTCGTAATTATCGTCAATACCGGATTTTCGATAATGTTGGTCGAGTCCCCCCGGCCGCCGAGCCCTACCTCAAGGACGGTGAAATCCAGCGCTTCCTCCGCGAACCAGGCGAGCGCGATAGCCGTCACGACCTCGAACTCGGTCGGCGGGTCGCCGCGTTCGGACAGCGTCCCGGCCCCGCCCGGGGCGCGGGCCGCCCCGGGCCCCCCCCCCCCCCCCCGGGGCACCTCCCCCCTCCCCCCCCGGCGCGCCCCCGCACC
>Ga0082212_10007207_pt1 | contig 14760 bp, 13 predicted proteins | sample TergutNt197P3_FD_71548 | JGI IMG/M metagenome (GOLD analysis project Ga0082212, IMG submission 71548) | Neocapritermes taracua P3 segment gut microbial communities from Petit-Saut dam, French Guiana - Nt197 P3 | ecosystem: Host-associated > Arthropoda: Insects > Digestive system > Gut ... | reverse complement strand
AGCTTGCGTATAAGGTCATTAAGGACTGTAATAATAGCGATCCTCCCAGATATTTTCTCCCGGAAGCAGCTTTATGTATGATAGTGGGTCGGAAACCAGGTAACGCAGCCATTTAAAGACGCTTTCCCGATCCGCGGAAAAGCAAAGATCCTCCACGATTTGCTCAAGGGTGAAAACCTGGCCGGTTTTAGCAGCTAAACAAGAGATAAGGCGCTCCTTAAGCAGCATAAGCGCGGGCAACTCCGTCTTAATTTGCTCTACCGCCGGCTGATCGTAAGCGTTCAGGTTTAACATTGCAGCATACAAGCCTACGCTACGCTCCCACAAAGCTACTAAATAGCCCAGGCAAGCGGCGTCTGTCTTGGGTAGGGTGATGGTAATACTTTTGCGATCCGCCGCGGACAGTAAGCGCCGCGTGGCCAGTAAGGATGCTTCCAGATCATCGGCAGCACTGCTTTTACCGTCCAAGTAGCAAAAAGTATCTTGCCAACTATTCAATACCTCCACAAAAACGGCGCAAAAATCATCCGGGCCGGCCAGCAACTGCTGTAAATAGCTATGCTGGTCGCTGGTTCCTTTATGACCATAAACCGTTAAGCCCTGGCAAACACGCCTGCCATTACGGTCGTATTCCTTGCCTATGGATTCCATGATCAACTGTTGCAGATAAGCCGGCAAATATTCCAGGTTATCCCTGTAAGGCAACAAAACAAGCTGGCTGTGATTTTGCCCTTTTGTAAGCCCGTACAAAGCCCCGGCCAGCAAAGCCGCCGGATTTTGGTTTGGGCAGTTTTGCCGCGTTTTAGCATCCATATAAGCCATGGCGGAAGTAAAGGCATCTATGTTTACGCCCTGCAAGGCCAAGGGCAGCAACCCCACTGCCGTACAAAGGGAAAAACGTCCGCTTATCCAATCCGGCACCGTTAGCCTGGTTAACCAGCCATCTTTAAGAGCAAGTATATCAAGGGCACTGCCAGCGGTACTTACGCTTATAGCGTGACTTGCAAAATTCAAGCCCTGCGTTTTAAAAAATGCCTGTGTTTCCAACATTCCGTTTATGGTTTCCACGGTGCTGCCACTTTTAGAAACCACCGCTACAAGGGTTTGGGCCAGGCGTGGCTGTATTGCAACAAACAACTCTGCCATACCGCAAGGATCCGTGTTATCCAGAAAAAAAAGACGCAAATGATCCGCTTGGCTACTTAATGCGCGGGAGATATAACGCGTACCCTGGCAAGACCCGCCAACGCCTATTACTAAAAGCTGCGAAAATAGCGCATCATCTTCGCCGCGCAAGGCTCCGCTATGCACCAAACCTGCCAGTCTTGATATTTCTGTTTTAGTATATTTGATATCCGCGGCTATCTCCGGTTTTGGGGCAAGCTCCGGCGCGCGCAACCAAAAATGCCCAGCCATATTACCCTGTTCGTCCAAAGCACCCCCTTCCAGCAAGCGCATTTCTGCCATAGCCTGCTTAATACGGGGAGTTATAGCCGGCCAAAAATCTTGCGGTAAACACATACGGCTAAAGTCAAGCATAAGGCAATGCGTATCATCGATATATAAATTTTCCTTAAAATTTAGCCAGTTAAAATCGGTATAATCAGACATTTACGCGTCCTCTGCATTTGTGTTGCTGCAAAATTTAGCTTATTGCCGGCAAGCTTTAAAAAGCACGTTTATACGCTTTTGGTGATCCGTAAGCCCGGCCGGCCTTATAATATTTTGCGCAGCCGGACCGGCCTTTAAAGGCGGCCCGGCGGCGCAAAACAGGTTACTTAGCTTAAAGCCAGTTTAAAATCCAGCGCCAGGATATCGTCCACGGCTACCGCCAAAGAATTTTTAGCCACCGATAAATCCTCGTGCAGCGGTTCGCAATACAATACCACGTTATCCTGCCCGTCGCCGCGGGCCAGGCGCACATTACCCAGCATATCCCGTAAGGTTATTTTATACAGTACGTCATAACCGCTCATATAGAGCCAGCTCTTATTTTTAAGCAGCATATCGATATATTTCTGCCATATTTCCGATGTCTCGAAATTGGCGTCGGTAACTTTAAGTTTACATACTATAAGGTTGCGTTCACCCTGCAAGGTGGTTTCCATGTTTTTCTCTACATAAGCTACGCTTTGCGCGCTGGCTTCGCTTGCAATGCCGGCAGCCTTCCACTCGGATATATACTCTTGTGCATCACGCTCGAAGAAACCCAGCAACTGCGCTTTAGTGGGCGGAGCTGTAGCGTAAGAGCCGATAACATAGGCCAGTAAGCTTACGGCAATACCTATTAGCACAGGGTCGGTAAACAGTTCCCACCCGGCAAACATCTGCCCCAGCGCCAAAACCAGATAACTGGCGCTGCCCAGAATGAAAGCGGCTATAGCTCCTGTATTATTGCCGCGCCGCCAGTACAAAGCGCCTACTATGGGAATAAAATAACCGCAGGTAGCCAAAGACGCCGCCGTAAACACCGCGTCCAAAATACTTGGCATTGCTATACCGGCCAAAACGCCAAGAGCCAAAGCTATGGCTATGGCGCCGCGGGAAGCCCACACCAGTTCCTTTTGGTTGGCGTGCGGGCGAAAATAACGCTGATATATGTCTTTGGCCAGGTTGGACGCGGAGGAAGTGGTAAAATTAGAAATATTTGACATGGCCGCCGCCATAAAGCCCACTACTATAATAGGAATGATCCAGGCTGGCAACACAGCTTGCATCAATTGATAAACGACCAGCTCGGTATTGAAATCTACCGCCTGCGCGGAGGGCGGGCCCAGCACCACCCAAGCGCCTATAGCCATCATAATAGTAAAAATATAGACAATGGCGTTAAGTCCGGCCCCGGCTAAAGCACCTTTGTAGGCGTTGCCGGTATCTTTAGCCATCCAGATACGCTGCCACGGGCTTTGCTCGGTTGACCAGGCAGGCCAGTATGCCAAAATCAGCAGTACCGTGGTGCCTAAACCAAACCCAAATACATTATACCAGGACACGCCCCCGCCCAAGCTGGGGATGGAGAAGATAGACGTGCCGACCGGCCATACGGAACCACCTGCGTTGATGATAGCCGAGCCCTGAACGATAGCGGCCACGGCCACAACGGCGCCCACCAGGAATAATAGGCCGTACTGTATTATTTCCGTCAATACAACGGTATTCATACCGCCAAGGTTCACGTAGATCAAGGTTATTACCACGATAACGATAGCGCCCAGCCAGCCGGGCCAGCCCATAAAGACCTCGAACACATATTCCAAAGCTATGAACTCCATGGCCGAATAGCCGGCAAAGGCTATCAGTATGATCAAGGCCAGCCAGGGGCGAACCGCGGCGCTGTAGCGCATTTCCAAAAATTCCGGTTGAGAAATTGCCGGAATACGGCGTATGCGCTTGGTAAACACTAACCCTACCAGGGCAATAGCCGCAAAATTAGGTATGGCCAGATAAAACAGGGCGCCCATACCCTCGCCATATAACCAGCCCGCCTGCCCGGTAAAGCTGGATAACCCAAACCAGGAAGCCGCCAGACAGAAGGCAATACGCCACCAGGAAAGGTTACGGTTGACCATCCAATAGGATTCCATGGAGTCAACCTGCTTGGATTGTTTCCAACCTATTATCAGCAGCACCACCAGATACACGGCAAAAAGAATCGAACTTGCTACGGACATCCTAATACCTCCTTTGTTATATGATTACAGATGATTAACATACAGAAAAATTACTTGTTATCCCCCCTTTCTGTAATTGATACGGCGGACTGCTTTAAACTGCCAAAGCGCGGATTAAGAAAGTAAAAACGTAAATAACGCGCTTTCAGGCCGCCCCATAAAACTCCTGCCTGATAAAAAAGCTGCTCTGAAAAATAATAGTATAAAAAAACCATATAATTTATGCCAGGCTTTTTTATACGCCAGTCCACAAGAGAGCAAAAAAGCAACGACGCCAGCATAAGTAAAGACAACCGAGGCCACATAAAGGCTAAAAGACCTCCTATAAGTAGATAATAACGAATCAGGTGAAAACATAGATAATAGCAAAAAGCTATGGAGGAGCGCCAGGCAATCAGGCAGGCTTCCAGCATTTTTACAGTCTGACCTATAAGCCGGCACAATCTGTGCTTGCCAATGGCAGATATAGACAACGCTGGCAATACTACCCATAAAAACTTCCAAAGACCCAGCAGAGCAGCGGCGAATCCCAGAAAAAATATTAGCGGCCCTATCGGCATAGGCATGGTTTTCTTTTTTTCGCGGTTCCGCTTATATAGATAAGCCTCCGATGTGCCATAAGCAAATTTGCGTTTAAGCATTGGTAAAAGCGCGGTGCGGTGTTTGTGCCAAACCAACCCTTGCGGTACGAACAATAAAGCTTGTTCCTTGTTACGCAAACGCCAGCATAAATCTACATCCTCCCCCAAATGCATTTGTGGGGCAAACCCGCCTATTTGCTCAAACGACCGCTTTCGTACCAACATATTGCAGCTTGGAACATAAAAATTATTGCGGGGGTCTGTTTCATATATAAAACGATTTCCTACAGATAAAGAGGAGCAGGCCAATTCGTAACGATCCAGGGAGCTTTGATTGTAATACCCTTCTACCAGGCCGCCCAGAGCGCCTACTATGGATAATGAGAACCATGGCGTCAATTCTCGCAGCCAACTGACAGAGGCCAGGCAATCGCTATCTATAAAGGCCAGAATATCCCCCCGGCTGTTGGCCGCGCCACGGTTCCGCGCAGAGGCCGGCCCTTCGGAAATTTCATTACGGATCAGCATAGCCCCGGCATCTTCTGCCACTTGAGGCGTATTATCGGCGGAGCCGTCATCCACCACAATAATTTGCAGCTTATCTTGGGGCCAATCCGTTTTTTTCAGGGAATCCAGACATTGGCGCAGATCCTGTGGACGATTTTTTACCGGTATTATTACCGAAACCAATGGCAATATGGCGTTATTTAGTTCAGCGGCTTCAAATTTTATGTTTATATAACCTTTAGCCGCCAGATAAAGCAGGTTTTTTTGCGTTTTTTGGTCAAGTTTAACCTCTTCTTTGTTAAAAAGACTATGCAGTAAACCGGCCAGGCCAGGGCTTATAGTAATGCGTCTTTTAGGCAATGCTCCGGCAATATACCAGCCTTGTTTATCTTCGGCAAATTTGTAGCCTTCCGCTAAAGCGCAAAGAAGCATCTATACCACATTCCTTTTTCCTGCCGCGGCCGCTTCTATGCAAGCCGGATCGGGGGCGGAAATATCCCGGCATATATGCCATGCTATAGCCGGACATCCCCCATGACAGATATCAAAACGGCGGCATTCCGTACAGGCGGCGGCGTTAAGGCTGCGCAAGTTTTTTAGTACAGGCGAGTGCCGCCAAATATCCGTAAAATCCTCTTTAAGCACATTGCCGCATAAAAACTGCGGCTGCTGTAAAAAGGCACAGGGGTAAAAATTGCCATCCGGGCTAACGGCGCAAGTCATTTTGGCAGCGCCGCACATATTTAACCCTAAATGCTTTCTGTCTTCCTTAGTAATGGAAAAAAAGGAATCCCCGGTAGCAATATCCGGATTAGCGCTCAGTATCTCCGCCAGCTCCAGCGTCTGATTTTGGTTTAAATGATAGGCATCCCACATTTTTGCGCCGTTCCCGGAAGGCCTGAAACGCGAAAGACGCGGTTTGGCACCGTAATATTGCGCAAATCTATATAATTCCGGCAAATAACGAAAATTTGTTTTGGTCACTACTGTATTTAAGGAAAGATTTTTAAAGCCCGCCGCCCGTAAATTTTCTATGCCGTTTTTGGCCCCGGCAAAGGCCCCTTCCCCACGTATAGCGTCATTTACTTCGGCATTGGGCCCATCCAGGCTTATCTGCAAAAAATGATATGGGCTGGCGGCCAGCATACTAGCGGCTTCGATATCCAGCAGGGAACCGTTGGTACTGGTGCATGTTACCAGTTTATGATTGTGGCAATAGCGGAATATATCCCAGATATCTTTGCGCAAAAAGGGCTCTCCACCACCGATATTTACCTGAAACACACAGGCGGCCAGCAATTTATCTATAAAAGACAGGCATTCCTCCAAGCTCATATCGTCCGTACATTCCGTCATACGAGAACTGGATAAGCAATGACGGCAGTTGGCGTTACAGCGGCGCGTTATCTCCCAAGTTACATTGACAGGCGCAAAAAGAGTCAGGCTGTGCAGATTATTTTTTAGCATGTAGCAGCCCCCTTTGCACTAGTTTATCCAATAAGTTTTCTAAAACAGGTATTTTAACAGGGCTTAATCCGGCGGCAAGCTCTTCCGCAGTACCGCCTTTGCGCAACTGCGCGGCCTTAAGCAAGGCGCCGCTGGCAATAAAAACCAGGTTTGTGCTGTGGCAAATATAAAACAATAGGCCGAATTCCTCGTCGCGTACCTTAATATCTTCGCATAATTGATAGCGCAGCATAATCCGCTCCATTTACTTTTCTGTTATAAAGCCCTCTTGTAACATATAATCTATTATTGCTCCGGCGCATTCTTGCGTACTGCCGCTAACGCGCCGCCCCGCCCGCGCTTTTGCCGTGCCTTGCAGCAAATAATCCAGCCGGGCTTCCGCAGCAGAGTCGTTTAAGTACCGCCCGGACACAGTAGCGGCGGGGCGCAAGGGCATAGGTTGCCAGGCGGGGGCTTCTGCGCCGCCTGCCCGCCGCAAACAATCATAATAGGAAACGTGTTTATGGATTATGGGCCTTTCCCCGGCTTCGGCCTGCATGGACAGGCCAGGCGGTGCAACGCAGGATGATACCGGTATGAATGCCAGTGCAAGTGGGGGCTCCGCTATTATTACCTGCCGCTGTCCTTTTTCCAGTTTGCGCAATAGACACAGCTTTCCATCCTGCCATTTTGCACTTATAAGCGAGTTGAAAAAGGGAATACCGGCATTTGCCGCTACCCAAGCGGCCAATACGGCTTGATCTCCTTGATCGCTGGTTACAAACATATCCAGTTTCTGCCCCAGGGCCAGGCGCAAGGCCAAAGCAGCCGCTGTTGGCGCCGGTTGTTCGGGCCAATCTTCCGCGCCTATATAAAACGCTTCATGGGCGCCATGTGCCAAGGCCATATATAGTGCTTCTCTGGGAAACACCGCACCCAATGCGCATATACTAAGATCTTCGGTAAGCGCAAGAGTTTTTTTAATTGCAGACAAATCGCCATCGCTCAAGCCGTATATAAGCTTATGGCGCAGCAAATAACCGTATTCATCCACAGCTTGGGAACTTACCAGCGGACTGCTTGCAAGCAGCATAACGGTTTTCATAACAATATCCCCTCATTACACCCCTATACCTCGCGGAAGGCCACGCCATATCCACCGCGCGGATAATTCCACTTGATATGCTGGCAAATAATATAACAGGTACCACATTCCAAACAACCTTCATGGCTGAAAAGCACGCTGCCGTCAGCCGCTAAAGTGAACATTTGGGCCGGACATATTTTTAAACAGGGCCGTTCCCTACAAGCAGCGCAAGCCGCAGTGTCAAGTTCTATGTGGCTGCGCTGATCGGCACGGAACATGATGGTATCGATCTTTGTTTGTACATTCATATACCCAAAGAGCCCCCAATCTTTATCACATCTTTAAGCAAAGAACCGAGCTTTACATCGGAGTGCCGCAGGCTGCGCCATAGCAGTGGCAGCATCTTGGGCAACGGTTTGCGCTCTACATCGTAAAGATCATGCATGATATCGCAAATCAGTTGAGGGTAGTGGTTCTGTAAATTAGAATTATTGACCATATTTTTGGGCAGTCCGCGCATGGCAAAGAAGCTTCTCAGCATTCCGCATTTGTTTAGTTTTTGCTTGTAGCATAACGGCAAAGCATAGTTTTGGTCTTTCAGGGCGGCTAAAGCGGTTTCACCGGCCAGCATACCGCTTTCCAGCGCATAATTGATACCCAATAGAAGGTAGCCGGTAACCATAACAAAGCCGGCCGCGTCTCCTGTAACCATAATACCCGGCGCGGCAAGTCGCGATAATTTTTTGAACCCGCCCTCCGGTATTATGTGCGCCCCGTATTCCCTGGGTATGCCGCCTTGTATAAGCGGCGCTATAGCCGGATGGGCTTTAAAGCCTTCCAGCAGGTCATAGGGTCTATGCCCAAACTCTTGCAAACTGGAAAGCTGCGCCACTATACCTAAAGAAACACTGTCGCGGTTAGTGTAAAGGAAGCCTCCGCCATTTGCTAAACCGGAAACCATGCCCACAAATTCATAGGAAGCGCCTTCGTCTCCTTTAAGATCAAAGCGTTCCTCAAGCAGTTCTTTAGGCAAGGCTATGATCTCTTTTACGCCTATGGAGGTGGATTCCGCCTGCGGTGCTTTACGCAACCCGGCGGCGCGGGCAACAAGCGAATTGGCCCCATCTGCCGCAATGACTAAAGGAGCGCAGAAACGTTCTCCGCCGTCTATTGTAACGCCTTTAACAGCATTTTTTTCCGTAATTACCCCCGTCACCAATGTTTGTGTAAACAGCTTTGCCCCGGCGGCCACCGCTTGTCCGGCCAGCCAGGGATCAAGACGGCCCCGCTGTACAGAGTAACCTTTATATGGAGCTTCACTTTTGCGGTTGTCCTGATAGGTAATATTCATCAATTCCTGACCGGTGATAAAGCCGAGGTTTTTACGCGTAAGATAACGCTCTATAGGGGCTTCGCGGTGAAAGCCGGGATAAAGCCTTTCCAGCAGGGAAGTGTCATAAAGCGCTGCGCCGGAAACATTTTTTGCGCCGGGGAACAGACCTCTTTCCAAAAGAGCAACCTTAGCGCCGCCCCCGGCTATCACCTTAGCCGCCGCTGAACCGGCCGGCCCGGCTCCTACTACTATAACGTCAAAGCATTTGCTCATGTAGCCAGCCCCCCTTCCTGCGGCTTATATGCTGCCAGCATGGCGGTAAGCGCCTCTATAATCGCAGGAGCATCTCCTTCGACTGCCAAATCAGCCTCATTAAAAATAGGGGCTGCGGCATCCGTGTTTACGGCAATGATGTGACCGCTATCATGAATACCAGTATTATGTTGTACTGCGCCGGAAACGCCACAGCTTAAATAAAGTTTAGGAGCTATTGTCTGCCCGGTGGCGCCTATCATCTGCCGGTGTTCTATCCAGCCTTTGTCTTCGGTTACACGGCTACCACCCAGCGGTGCGTTCAATAACGCGCCCAGTTTGTCCAGTGCATTAAAATTATCCTTATTTTCCATTCCGCCGCCGCCGCTTACCACCATAGCTGCTTCATCAAGCTCCATTGGAATGGTCCGGGCGAACTGCCGAATCAGAAAAATATTAAAAGCGCCGCCGCCGCAAAAATAGGGCAGGATGAGCGGCAGGTAGGAATCTGTCAATCGAAAGCCCCTGGTCCACATGATGTAAAGGGGAATGAGAGTTACCATGTTGGGCAGGAGCATAGAGCCCACGCAGAGGGAAAAAATAAACTTTTTCCCCGGGAACCTCAAACGGGCAAAAGCATAGCCACAGAATGTGGCCGTGATTGTACCGGCAAGTACAGCCGGGATAATAATCGTCATGGTATTTTTAAAATAAAGCCAAAAGGGGAAATCCTTGAGCGTTGCGGGATAATTGGAAAACAGCCATTCCCTGGGAATAAGGTGCGGGGGCCAGGAGTATAACTCGGCGTTGTTCATCAGGCTTGAGCGGACAATCCACCAGAGCGGGAAAACAGCCAGGAAAAATAGAAGCAATGTACCCAGAAAAGCCATGATGTTTAATATGTTTTCACGATTTTCACGGCGTTCGTGCAAGCTCATTTGTCCCCCTCATAAAAGACCCATTCTTTGGATGTGGCGAATAAAATACTGGTTATTATCGCGACAATGATAAAAAAGATAAATGATATCGCACTGGCGTAACCAAGGCGGGAGGACATAAAAGCATATCTGTACATCAGGTAAGTAAGAAACATGGATGAATTGCCGGGACCACCGTTGGTCAGCGCAAGGGCAGGGATTACTACCTGTAAATTGGTTACCAAAGCCATTAACAAATTGTAAAAAATAATCGGGGTCATGCTTGGAACGGTTACATGGAGAAAGCGCTGCCATACATTTGCGCCGTCTATTTCAGCGGCTTCGTAATAAACCCTTGGCACATTCTGTAAACCCGCAAGAAAAATGACAATGAGGTTTCCCGAAAGCCATACGGCGATAAGCACGAGAGAGGGCACAACGAGTTTTGGATCCGCGATAAAATAAACCTTATCAATACCAAACAGAGTTAGCACATAATTAAATAAACCAAAATTGCTTTCGAAAAGCCAGGACCAGCCTATATACACCGCTACCGCAGGCAGAATATAAGGCATATAAAAGATCGCGCGAAAAAAACCTCTGGCGGGGATTTTGCGGTTAAGCAGCATCGCTACACCGAGGGAGTAGATCATGCAACATAAAACAGCAAGAACAGAAAAATAAACGGTAACTCTAATGGAATCGATAAAATAGGGATCTTCCGTAAAAAGGCGGATATAATTAACGAATCCATAAAAAGATGGCTTGAGAGCGCCCCTCCAGTCGAAAAAACTTATGGCAAAAACCGCGATGAGGGGCCCATAGGTAAGCATCGAAAGGCCAACAAACGCCGGTATCAAAAAAAGATACGCGGCGCGGGCTTCATGGGTCGCGTTTTTTGACACGCCCCATTTGCGTTTTTTGCTCTCAGCCATCTTTCATTCCTCTGACTATCTTTGTGAGTGAATTCGCCTTAACGCGGCAGCACTTGAAGTGATCGCTTCCCTTGCGGTCCTTCTGCCGGTCCAGACATCGCCCAGTGCTGATTGGAGAAGCTCATTAAACTCGCCGGTGTTGGGTGTAAAGAACCAGGAAGTGGGTTTTGCGAAATCTCTGGCATAGTCAACAACAGCGCTCTTGTACTCGGCATAGGGCGGGAAATTGGGATTTTCTACCCACCTTCTGGTATAAGCTTCATTGGTGTAATAGATGTCCATCGGCGGCATCCAGATACCGGTTTTAACCAGCGCGTTCCAGGTTGGGCCATCTTCTTCTATATTGGTATACCATTTGATGTAGTCCATTGCTTCTCTCAGGTGTTTTGTCTGGCTAAACACAACAGGCGCGCCGGAAGTGTTGATAGTTACCTTGTTCTTCATGTAGGGGAGTACCGCCACGCCAAAGTTAACTCCTGAACCGGGGAAGGCGGTTCCAACATTCCACTGACCGCCGGTAGCCATTGCAACTGTACCGGTAAGAATGGAGCGTTGAATGCTGTCGTCGGTAAGGCCGGGAGAAAGGGGCGCTACGTTGTCCCTGAGATGCAGGTCCGCTACCCTCTGGATCGCTTCAATAGCGGCATCCTGATCGACAATAACCTGGGTGCCGTTGGGATTGTAGAAACCGCCGCCGTTGCTGAGAGCCCAGACTTCCAACTGCCAGGTAAGGGTTTCCACCAGGGCCCCGTACTGCCTAATCTGGTTACGATCAAAACCAGCATCGTTCGGGGTTCTGCCGTTTGAGTCAAAGGTAAGCTTTTTCGCCGTTGCCACAAACTCGTCCCAGGTCCATGCCCTGTCAGCCGATGCCGGAGGATAGGGGACGCCTGCCCTGTCGAACAAAGCCCTGTTGTAATAGAGCAAAAGGATTTCGTTAGACGCCGCATAGGCAACAACCTTGCCGTCCGGGGTCCTGAATGCAAGACTGTCCAGTGGCTTCGGATCATTAGGGCCGTACATGGTAGAAACGTCCGCCAGTAAACCATCAATAGCAAACCTCAATAACGAAGCTTCGCTCATCATTCCGCAATCGGGCAGGTTACCCGCGGCAGCCCTGACGTTAAGAGCGGCATCATAGGCATCATGGGGAATTTGCTGGGGGGTAACAAATACCTTGTTCTGCATGTCATTGTACGTATTCATTACACCCGCCACAGCGTTATACTCATCCGGGGTACCCCAGAAAGTATAGGTGAGCGGAATCCTTGCGCCGGTATCGGCGGTTGAGCCACCCTGGCTACCGCCTGCGGCAAAGGCAAAACTGCCTACCAGAAGCAGAACCAGGCAAAAAATCGAAACTTTCTTCATAAACCTTTCCTCCAAAAAATAGTGTTTACCTAAACGTTTAGGTAACCCGGTAAAAAAAACGAAGCAACGCTCCGTCTCCGAAGAATAGGATACAGCCATTTTTTTCACTTGTCAAGCATTTTTTTTCAACATTTTTTCTAATTTTTTCCTATTATTTTTTATTTCCCCCGTCTTTCCAACAAAAATATTTTTTGGATATACTGTTTTATCGCCACATCCATTATCAATTTGCTTTAGGGAGGCCATTCATGATTTTAGGCATCTGCACCAACATGAACGCAAGAAGCGCTCACGATGTAGGACTTGATCAGGTCCCCTACGCAAGAAAGATCGGTTTGGAATATGTCGAACTTTCGGCAGAACGCATAATGAAGTATGACGATACACGTTTTGAAATGTTCAAAAATGAAGTTGCCGAAAGTCCTCTGCCCTGCCTGGCTTGCAACTGTTTGGTTGACGCATCGATAAAGCTGGCCGGCAGGGATTACAACCAGGGTGTATTTGAAAACTACATCAAAAAGGCAATATTTCGAATAGCTTCCATCGGTGCCAAAAAGGTGGTATTTGGCAGTGCGAAAGCCAGGAGTATCCCTTCCTGTCTTTCGGCGGAAGAAGGGAGGGCGCAGATTATTGAGCGCATCAAATATATCGCCGGTGTTGCCGAAAAGCATGGAATTGAGGTAGAGATAGAACATCTAAACCGGTCAGAATGTAACTGCATTAATACATTTGAAGAGAGCGTTTCCATCGCAAAACAATTAAACCGGCCCAACATAAAAAGCATCTTTGACTATTATCATTTTGCGGTTTCCGGAGAAAGGGAAGAACTTATCAGACAGAACGAGGCGTGGATAGGACACATACATTTCGCCTGTACCTTGGAGAGGCTCATGCCGGATCTAAATGAGGCAAAAAAACTGGAATCCCTTTTGGGCATACTGCGAGACTGTTCCTATAACGACAGCTTCAGCCTGGAAGCTTATTTCCCAAACCATGAGATTGATAATTTGTACTTCAAAGCACCGGTTGTGTTTATACGGGAGACATTAACCAAAAATGAAGCATAAACAACGAAGTTACATTTCTTCCAGCATGGCTCTGGCCCGCTCGAAGGCCAGCCTTGGAGATGTATAAACCGGAATAGAATTAGTCGCTGTTTCCTTTTCCAACACTGCCATTGATCCCTGAGCCAGGACAATACAATCAACTTCTCCACTCAAGCGCTTGATGTCCTCAAGCACCATTGCGTTGTGCCCGGCCGGATCACCTGAACGTAAGGCTTTAAAAGCCATGTCGTTTAACACCGCAACAACATCGATTTTCTTTCCGGCCTCCGCCGCGCATTGTCTCAAAAGCCGCTCCGATGAAGGCATTGTCATTGCGAGCGTACCGATGAGCCCTATGCGGTTTCCTGTAGCTACCGCCTTTTCCATCATGGGACGGTCTATCTGCAGCATGGGTGTTTTGATCATGGGACGGGCAAAATCTACCGCCTGGTTAAAGGTGGAACAGGCCAGCACAATAAGATCGATACCGGCTTCCTCAAAGAAGCGGGCAAAGGTGGCGAATTTATAGAAATTGGCCTTGGGGATGGTTCCTATAGGGGCTGCCATATTGTCCCGCTGAACCGTATCATCCCCGGCATGCATGATACTCACTTCGGGCATCACTTCCCGTGCGATAGGTTCCAGCGAAGCAGCGGTAAATACCGCCGCGTGAATTATTCCCAGGGTTTTTCCACTAAGATCTTTGCTCATATATCCTCCAAAACAGTCACATTTTCTCGATTAACACCAAAGATACGCTTTTAATAAATAAATCAAAAGAAAACGATACTTTTCCGTCCATTGGAACCGCAATTTGCCCGGGTTCGGCAAATTCCAGCCCCGATTTAGCCTTTATCGCTTCATACTGATCCCCATTGGGCCAATCGGGCCGCCCCTGGCGTACCCACTCAGCATAAGCATTGGAATGATCCTTGTCGATGAGGTATCGGGTAACTTTATAAGGGCCTTCACAAGGAAGGTTTTCCAGAGTGAATTCCACAGAGTATGCCTCATCAGTCGCCCAGGTATCCTCATGACAAAAAATGAGGGCTTGCATAGACAGGGCTTTTGAGGAACCGTTCCCGGTGAGGGTAGCCCAGCCATCTATATCCACCCCTTCGCCGGTTCCCCAATAATCCCTATACTTCTCCGGTTCCCTGGATGCAGAAGAATTAAAACCTACCAGTTGAGAACCCAGTTTCGAAAACAGCCTAAAGACATTCATTACCGCCTTATCGATACCCTGAGTAGAAAATGTCCGTGTTCCTTCAAAACACCGCTCCCCTTCAAACATAAAGGCCCAGGCCAGGGGGCGGATATCCATCTTGAGTTCCTCCGCCAAATCCCGCAGGTTCTTGTAGGCACAAGCCACATAGGAGGCATAATACTCGGTGTTGCGGAAATCAAAAACGGGATTGTCAAAACGCCCTCCGGCAGCCCATCCGTCAGGGTCTGCCTCGGAGAGGATGCATTCCAAATCCCCGTATCCGCATTCCCTGATGACGGCTGCGCAGACACGAACCTGATCCAAAAGGCTCTTTACCGAGGGAGTTTTTTCCAGTTCTTTTTTTGTGGTAAAGCAATAACCTCCTCCCTTGGTATGGAAGGAGGTAA
>Ga0082212_10007206_pt1 | contig 14761 bp, 15 predicted proteins | sample TergutNt197P3_FD_71548 | JGI IMG/M metagenome (GOLD analysis project Ga0082212, IMG submission 71548) | Neocapritermes taracua P3 segment gut microbial communities from Petit-Saut dam, French Guiana - Nt197 P3 | ecosystem: Host-associated > Arthropoda: Insects > Digestive system > Gut ... | reverse complement strand
CAAGGCGAAATCTGGAGTCTTACGCAACTTGAGCAGCGCCCGTCGCAATGCCGAAATATTTGCGGTTTGGATGCCAAGCCGATCACATTCTGGAGCAGGTATCGACACGCAAGCCCAATCGTCAGCATTTGCAGTTATCAGCTCAAACGACTTAGCTCTCGCAGCAGGAGTCAGCTTCTTAGAATCGTCTATCGCCGCGACGCCACACTCTTTCCAGACGACTGCCGCAGCCACTAAAGGGCCAGCGCAAGCTCCACGTCCAGCTTCATCTGCTCCGGCTATTACCGAAAAACCGGCATATTCAAGCTCACGCTCGTAGCTGTTCATCTATTGACGCAGGGCTGAATAGCGCCGTTGATCACCGGAGCCGCAGGAGGGTCACCGGTAGCATCTGGGATGGTTTCGTACACCGCTGGCGTTGAGATTCCCATAAAACGCGAGAACGGATAAACCCTAGCTATCGCAGTGCCGACGATATTTTCAGTCGGAACAAACCCATTCATTCCAGACGGGCCACCGTTTGTAGGATCCAAGAGATGACACCTTGAATCGTATGACGAATTGCGATGATCCCCTAAGACGTATACGTGACCAGCGGGCACCACAACATCGAAAGTACTCAGCGAAGGGGCAGCCAATTCTCCGGTCACTGGGTCTTGGAAAAGATAATCTTCTTCCAACTCTGCACCGTTAATGGTGATTTTACCTCGCTCGTTGCAGCAGACAACGTGATCTCCAGGCATTCCAAGAACGCGTTTTATCAGAAAACCGACACTCTCATCGGGAGCTAATCCAACAAAGATCAGGGCTTGATGCCACCAATCGTATTCTTTCGGTTCTTCAAACAGCCAGTTTTGAGTATCTTGGAAAACTACGACATCGCCGCGACTAAAACCCAGGACTTTCTGAATCGCTACCCTGTCACCGACGGTTACTAAGTCCTCCATTGACCCTGACGGAATCTGGTACAACTGAATAACAAACATCCGCAACAATGTTGATGCAATTAATGCGCCCACAATCACGATGAGAATCTCACGCACCCAAGACCCAATGACCTGCGCTGTAGTCCGCGGTGGTTTTGGCTCCTTCGTGCTGCTTTTCTCTTTCTTAGCTTTCTTGGTCTCAACGGCAGCATCGGTTGGCTTAGTTTCAGTTTGGGCAGTGTCATTTGGCTGCACCCCAGCCGTGAAAGCAGGATCCAAGGCCACGAGGGGCTCATTGCGTCCAGGCTGCTGCGCTGGCACCATAAAATAGTCTTCGTTGAGTGCTGGCTTGTTCTCGGGAACGCTCCAAATGTCATTTGGTAGCGAATCGATTTCGCTAACTACAGGTTGGGAACCTTCCGGCTTGCCAGGCAAGAATAGGTGACCAAATTGATCCTGACTCAATTTTCACCACATTTCTTATTAAGGGCTTTTACCTGAATCTTACAGCTATTAGCTGCGCTTCTCCTTGATTTTGGCAGCCCTGCCGCGTAAACCACGCAAGTAGTACAACTTTGCCCTTCTCACGTCGCCGCGACGTTCAACTTCGATCTTTTCGATGATCGGTGAATGAAGCGGGAAAGTCCGCTCAATCCCTTGCCCGAAGGACACTTTACGAACCGTAAAAGTCTCAGCTATTCCAGCTCCGGTACGCGAAATGCAGGCTCCCGCAAATACCTGAATTCGGGAACGAGTACCTTCAATTACTCGGACGTGTACTCGAACTGAATCCCCAGGACGGAAGTCGGGATAGTCGTCACGTAATGCGTCTTTGGAGACCTGATCAACCAGGTTGCTCATCATTCATTCCTAGCCAGCGCCACAGGACGCTTCGTTTTTTGTTCAACTTCCGCAGCAATAACCCCCTGTGGCAGGATGCCGCGACACGCAACTGACAATGTTAGTGCCATTCGCTCCTTGAGAGGTAATCGCACCGCTTCTTGTTGGTTTTGTAGCTTTCTCTGACAGCGAATGGTGAGGTGTCGGCCTCAAAACCACCCTACCCGCGCTGGTAGCGTAGGAGTATCAGATTCTAGTGGAATCTTTTCCGCCAAGAGCACAGCAATTTCCGAAACCTTGTTCGCCTCAACTGCAACCCACACCGCACCTGCGGGCACGCCAAAACGGAAGGGTTTCAAAAAGCGGGGTGCTGGAATCGCCCCAGCGATAGGCCACAACACCAATATTCCTTTAACAAATTCCCATTTTGTGATCTGGGAAAAATCCAGGCACTCGTCGCGTAAAACTCCTTCAATGCCCAGATCATTAAAGACTAAACTCCACTTAGAAACTCGCGCATACGTCAATGCGAACGACCCTAGAAGGATCGCAAAGATTCCTGAAGGAAGCATTACCCCACTAATTTGGGTGTTGAAGACCAAAGCAGGCCATCCATAGACGATCAGAGCTACTAAGCCCATCGCGGCAGCAAAGAACCCACAAATGCACCAAAGCAACGAGAAACGATCCCAGGTCACTGAGCGAATTGGAGCCATCTAGCAGACCTACCTATCACTGGAGTTCAAGATACTTTCATTTTAGCTGAGCACACCTAACCGACTTTTCGTTAGTTAGGCTATCCAAACTCCACCGAAGTCTGGCATACCTTACTCGGCGGCAGTGGACTTACCAGCTCTGTTGAACAACGATGCGATCAAATCACGATTCAACTGCGCGATAGTGTCCAGCGGTATCTCCTTGGGACACACCGCAGCACATTCTCCAGCATTTTGACAGCCAGCAAATCCCAGTTCGTCATGGGTGCCGATCATCGTCTTGATGCGTAGTGGACGCTCGGGCTGTCCCTGCGGCAGCATCGCAAGATGGGTGATCTTTGCCGCCACAAAGAGCATTCCTGAATGGTTAGGACAGGCCGCCACACAAGCCCCACAGCCAACACAGGTCGCCGCATCAAAAGCTCTATCTGCCTTCAGTTTGCTGACAGCGTTCGCGTGCGCTTCGGGTGCAGCGCCAGTGTTCACCGAGATATACCCACCGGAAGCAATGATCTTGTCAAAGGCTCGCCGATCAACCACTAGGTCTTTAATAATCGGGAACGGAGTCGCTCGCCACGGCTCAATAGTGATCACATCGCCGTCTTTGAAGTTACGCATATGCAACTGGCAGGTCGTCGTAGCTACCGCCGAATTGCCGCGGCCATGCGGCACCCCATTGATCACGATGCCGCACATGCCGCAAATCCCTTCACGGCAGTCGTAGTCGAAAGCTACCGGCTCTTCGCCTTTGACGGTCAGTTCCTCATTGAGCATGTCGAGCATTTCCAAAAACGACATGTCTGAAGATACCCCGGCCAACTTGTACTCGCTGATTTTTCCAGCTGTCGCCGCGTTTGGTTGGCGCCAAATCCGCAGTGTAAGACTCATCAGATTTTCGCTCACTTGTAGCTCCTCTGCTTCAGTTCAATAGCCTTATAAATCAGGGGTTCCTTATGCAAGATTGGTGTCTGGCCATCACCGCCGAATTCCCACGCACCGACATATAAGAAGTTTTCGTCATCGCGTAAGGCTTCACCGTCGGGGGTCTGCGATTCGGCACGGAAATGACCGCCGCATGATTCCCGGCGATGTAGCGCGTCGATACACATCAGTTCACCCAGATCGAAGAAATCAACGACTCGTCCGGCACGTTCGAGAGTTTGGTTGAAGTCCTCGTTGACACCGGTGACTTTAACGTCACTCCAGAACTGCTGGCGCAGCGCCCTGATCTTTCCGATAGCCTCGATTAAACCTGCTTGCGTACGTTCCATGCCGCAGTATTCCCACATGATCGAACCGAGTTCCTTGTGGAAAGAATCGACGGTACGCGTACCTTGCACTGCGAGCAGATCGGAAATCCGCTGCTGCACACCCTGTTCTGCTTCAACAACCTCTGGCGAGCTCGCATCCACTTTCGGGAAGCTCAAAGCGTCGGCGAGATAGTCGTTGATCGTATTTGGCAAGACGAAGTAGCCGTCTCCCAAGCCCTGCATCAACGCCGAAGCGCCCAGCCGGTTCGCACCGTGGTCGGAGAAGTTCGCCTCACCCACGACGTACAGCCCTGGGATGTTGCTCGACAGATCGTAATCGACCCACAGTCCGCCCATCGTGTAATGCACCGCAGGATAGATACGCATTGGAGTCTCGTAGGGATTCTCACCGGTGATCTGGGCATACATGTCAAACAGGTTGCCGTATTTGGATGCAACCGCAGCCTTGCCCATACGCGCAATAGCATCGGTGAAGTCCAGATAAACTCCGCGCCGGACTTGGCGTTCTGTCCCGTCAGGGTCGATCTCAGCTACCGCCGGTCCGACACCCAGCCCTTCATCGCAGCGATACTTGGCTTGCCGCGAAGCGATGTCGCGCGGAACCAAGTTCCCGAAGGATGGATAGATACGCTCCAGATAGTAGTCGCGGTCTTCCTCGGGTATTTGTCTTGGATCCTTCGTCGCGTCTGCTGGATCTTTCGGAACCCAAATCCTGCCGTCGTTTCGCAGCGACTCTGACATCAGAGTCAGCTTGGATTGGGTATCGCCATGCACCGGAATGCAGGTCGGATGGATTTGGGTATAGCACGGGTTCCCGAAATAGGCGCCTTTGCGGTGCGCCCGCATGTTGGCGGTGTTGTTACAGCCCATAGCGTTGGTAGAGAGGAAGAAGACGTTGCCGTAACCGCCGGTGGCCAGTACGACTGCATCACCGATCCAGGACTTGATCGCCCCGCTCACCATGTCACGAGTGACAATCCCACGCGCGCGGCCGCCCACAACAATCAATTCCAGCATTTCGTGACGGGTGTGCATGTTCACAGTACCCGCCTCAACCTGACGCTCTAACGCCTGGTAAGCGCCGATCAACAACTGCTGGCCAGTTTGGCCGCGAGCGTAGAAGGTGCGCTGCACCTGCACCCCGCCAAATGAGCGGGTATCGAGCAGCCCACCGTAGTCGCGGGCAAACGGTACGCCTTGGGCGACGCACTGATCGATGATGTTCGCGCTGACTTCAGCTAACCGGTGTACGTTGGTTTCACGCGACCTGTAATCGCCACCCTTTACGGTGTCATAGAACAGTCTATGCACCGAATCGTTGTCGTTGCGGTAGTTTTTGGCAGCGTTGATTCCACCTTGGGCGGCAATGGAGTGCGCCCGACGCGGTGAATCTTGGTAGCAGAAGTTCTCGACGTTGTATCCGGCTTCACCCAGCGATGCCGCTGCGGCTCCGCCTGCCAGACCGGTTCCGACGATGATTACCGTCAGTTTGCGCCGGTTTGAGGGATTGACCAGCTTGGCTTTGAACTTTCGATCTGCCCATATTTCCTCGACCGGAAGTGAAGTATCGGCCACCGAATCGGAAATGTCTTTCCCGACTCGATAGAAAGAAGTTGTGGTGGCACTCATGAGACGATCCCTCCTAATACGGCAAGTGGCATAGCCATGAATCCAATAAACAGCAGTGCGGCGATTAGGTATGCCAGCACGTTCAAGACCTTCTCAGCACGTTTTGAGGTGTTTACGCCGAGCGTAGTGAATGCGCTCCAGAACCCATGCCGCACGTGCAAGCAGACCAGCCCCATAAACACCGCATAGCACAAGACGTAATACCACTGCCCGAATGCGAAGATCACATAGCTGCTCGGTTCACCAGCCTGACCTGCCATTTGTGCCGGAATCACCGTGAATTGCAGCAGATGCCACAGCAACAGCGCACCCAAGATGACCCCTCCCAAACGCTGGGTACGAGCCGCATAGGTTTGTGCGAGCTTCTTGCGGGCTTCATAGTTCGATGGGGTGGCGTTGTATGCCCGTCGCCACAGAACCACCGCAGCCAGGATGTGAAGCACGGCCGCAGCCAACATAAACACCCGGAAAATCCATATGAACCAACCATGCGGGATGAGCGGTTCAAGCATTCCACCGGCATCGCCTTCACCCTTCAACCAATGGGCATAGTGGTTGAATTCCTCGGCAGAAATCAGCAGTTTTAAGTTTCCAAAACAGTGCATCAGCAAGAACGCAATCAAGATCAAGCCCGTTAGTGCCATCAAGGCTTTCAGGGCGACGGTTGACCGAAACGCGCGCTGATGTGGAGTAAGAGTCGTTACCACAGGCCAACCTTAACGAACTTAACCGACAACTGCTAGCATTTTGAGCCAGTCTGTAGCCAATTTCTTTTTTCAGCCTCGTCGTTAGGCAGTTGCGCAACGCGCAGATCAGTCTTCCAAACCGGACGGCGGCGGTCTCGCAAGCGCTTCTATAACAAAATGACTTCTTTGGGGATTTTCATTCGAGTTATGGATGCTGCAACTGAAGTGCAGCATGACAATAAAGGGGTAGCACCTTTCTAGCACGCGGCTACTGCTGCGCACTGCACGGAGCCTGCGCTGCACGCAGAGCCTGCGCTGCGGGCTGCCCACGATAAGAGGCAGCGTCGCAGTGATGACTTCTTTGGGGATTTTTCTTGTCGAAATTACTATGCAGAACCGCTACTTTTTTGTCATTCTGCGGGCTCCCGCTTTCATTTGGGTTATGGATGCTGCAACTAAGCCTGCACTGCGCGCAGTCGCAGCGTGCAGCATGACAAATTGGGGAAAACCCCCTTTTTCGTCATCCCGCGCGCTAGTCGCGGGATCCATCGCATTCAGTAATAAAACAGCAACCAATCGCAGTCGGTTATGGATTCAATCACCTTTGGGTTTCGATACACCGACCCTGGTTTCGATACGCTAGCTTGGCAGCTAGCACTCAACCAGCATGCGCGATTTCTGTGGATACACCGATCAAAGATCGGACTCAATCAGCAGGAGGAGTGAGCGTTCTCACAGTCGATAGAGCAGGGACAACGAGTTAAGAGCCGCGCCGAGAGGTTCTTTGGCGGGCTTGCTCGTGACGCCACTGGCTGATTTCGGCATGGTTGCCTGACAGCAACACCTGGGGAACATCTAAGCCGCGCCAGGTGGCAGGCCTGGTGTATACCGGATATTCCAACATTTCGGAAAGCCCTTCGGCGTGTGACTCCTCTAACAGCGACTCAGGGTTGCCCAGCACCCCAGGCAGTAGCCGAGCCACGGCTTCAATAATCGCAATGGCGGCCACCTCCCCACCGCTGAGCACATAGTCGCCCAAGCTAACTTCGTGAACTTGAAAGTTGGTCTTGGCGTACTCCACAACTCTTTGGTCTATTCCCTCATATCGACCGCAAGCGAAAATGAGCCGCGACTGATTCGCAAACTCTTGCGCCATACGCTGTGTGAACCGGCGTCCGGATGGAGTAGGAACGATGAGTACCGGCGGAGTATCGCTTTCAAACGACAGCGCGTCCAAAGCCTCCCCCCAAGGCTCGGGCTTCATCACCATACCTGCGCCGCCGCCGTATGGAGCATCGTCTACGCTGCGGTGCCGATCATGTGTCCACGTCCGCAGGTCATGTACTGCAAGTTGCACAACGCCCGACTCGATGGCCTTTCCCACCAACGAAAGCGATAACGGGGAAAAGTATTCGCCGAAGATCGTTACCACATCAATTTGCATCAAACCTCCCGCTGACAATCTGCACAGTTAGTTGTTGGATTTGCACAGTTGTGTTCATTACGACAAGGGGTGTTACATTTCGACATCGGAAAGCAGCCCCGGAATGGGATTGATCATCACATATCCCTGTGCCAGGTTCACCTCAGGAACTAGAAACTTCACAAATGGCACCATACGTTCCCCTGACGGCGTAGCGACGATCAAGATGTCTTGAGCCAGCAGGTGCTCAACACGTTCCACAGACCCCAACAACGTATGGGAATCATCAACAGCATCCAGTCCAATCAATTGCAGATCGTGGAATTCGTCGGCAACCGCCAAATCTGTGAAATCAGTCAACTCGACCCAAAGTTCACCGCCCTGCAACGCCTGCGCCGTGTTGCGATCAGCTATTCCCGTAAAGCTGACGACCATGGCTCCTGAATGCTTGCGGAAAGTCCGCACCACTAACTCATGCTCACCAGTCGAAGCGGCCGGTTGCGTCGGGTTAGCAGCGCCACGCAAGTTGAGTTTTTGACCTTTTGCAAAGCGCAGTTGCGGGAAATCGGTGTGAACTCGAACCCAAACTTCCCCGCGCACCCCAAGTGCTTTTCCTATCACGCCAACAAGAACTTGCTGAGCTTTCATGCCGCACCGGTTTACTGCGTTGGCACTAGGTCAACGCCGATGTGGTTTTCGATCCACGTCGACAAAATCAACCCGTACCTGTTCTCCGCCGCTGAGCGCGTCAATCACCGTTCGCAACGCGCTGGCGGTGCGACCTTGGCGCCCGATAACTTTGCCAACGTCTTCGGGATTCACTCTGACTTCAAGGATGCGGCCTCTGGGTCGGTTCAAGTCTCTTACCCGGACATCATCTGGATAAGAGACAAGTCCGCGTACCAAATGTTCTAAGGCTTCGGTGAGCATACTTCTTAAGCCTCGTCAGCAGCGGTTTCGGCAGGGGTAGCTACTTCGGCTTCGGCATTAGGGGTTTCGACAACTTCTGGCGTGGCTGGAGCTTCAGACTCTGCTGGAGCTTGCGCTTCGGGAGCGGCTTCTGCTGGCTCCACCTCAGCTTCGGCGGCTTCAGCGGCAGCCTGCTGCTTCTTGGACTTGGAAATCGCGGCAGTCGTCGGCTCAGCGTCAGCTTCCGCAAGTGCCAAATTGAACAACTCCACTTTGTCTTTGCGGGCTTTTTGCGGATTGACTCCCGCCGGCGAGTCGTCGCCGGAGAATTGTTGCCAGTCGCCGGTGCGTTTCAGCAAGGCGATTACTGCGTCAGTCGGCTGAGCGCCCACCGAAAGCCAGTACTGGGCGCGTTCTGATTTTATTTGAATAACCGACGGATCGTTCTTGGGATGATAAATCCCGATTTCTTCAATTGCTCGGCCATCCCGCTTGGTGCGGGAATCCATGACGACGATGCGGTAATGAGGCGTGCGGATCTTGCCGAGCCGCTTAAGACGAATCTTGACAGCCACGAGTGTGGTTTCTCCTATTGGATTGGTCTGGCAAGTTACCAGACACGTACGGGCGAGACAGCAACCTATTGTGGGGAACAGATCGCCTTCTCATTGGTGCTGCATTCCAGGTGATGAGAGGGCACCAGAACACAGGTCTTTCCAATTGTGCCAGAAACCGCGCATTCTCTCCACTTTTCAGGTGCACGTCACTCTTTCTTTGCGAGAGGAGTCATAGTAGAAAGCTCTGCACTGCTATCATAGCCAATCTAGGCGATATCACAGGAGGCATTGATGGACATTCTGATCAGAGATATTCCTGGCGAAGTGGTGAACCGACTGGATCGGGAAGCAAAAAACGTAGGAATCAGCCGTAACAGCTATCTAGTTGACCGCTTGACCGAATTGACTCCCCCAAGGCACCAGCTCGCCTTGGAGATGTTAAACGAAGCTGCTGCTGCCAGCAAGTGCCTGCTTGATACCTCTTTCGTCGCGCAGATGTGGTCATGACAGCCAAGCAAACCTGGTTGATCGATAAATCAGCATACGCAAGGCTGGACGAAACTGGCGATGCCCAACTGTGGGCATCGCGAATCGAACACGGACTCGTTCATATTTGCACCGTCACCAGACTGGAAATCGGTTACTCATTTCCCTCAGCTGCGGAAGCCGAAAGGCTGCTTCGCGGGCTGTTGTCGTTTCTCGTCCCAGTCTACGCAACCCCGGCAGTAGAGCATCGCGCTATCGACATTCAGATGAAATTGCTGCGCCACGGCCACCACCGTGCACCATCAGTACCAGACCTCATCGTCGCTGCGACTGCCGAAGCTCTCGGCCACACCCTGCTCCATGTCGACAAAGACTTCGCTCTCATCGCCGAGATCACCGGCCAGCCCATTGAATACCTTCGCCTCGCAGCTGACTAGAACCAGTGTGACAGACAGTCTGGTTTTGCGGTATTAGGTTGATACCCTGGCACTTTTTCGAGTGCGTTCTTGCTTAACGACTGAAAGTAATGGATCCTCTAATAGCGATGGAGCCTGTGCTGCGGGCTGCGTTTATTCGCAGCGTCGCAGTACGGGATGACAAAAAGGGTGTACTCAACCACCGGGAGAGAGGTCGGCAGCAATCAGCAGGGGTTGGAGCGTTCTCGTCGGTAGAGTAGGCCGCAGGACATATCGACCACGAGAAAAACGACAGGCTCGTGTCGTCACCCTGCGTCATCCTGCGCTTCAGTCGCAGGATCGATACACAAGGTTTCGATACACAAGGTTTCGATACACAAACCTACGGTTTGCACTCAACCACCGGACGGTTTGCACTCAACCAGCGGGAATTAGTCGGAAGCGACGATATTGCCGCGGAGGATGACGAATGCGGGATGTTTCAAGACCTCAAGGTTGCGGCGCGGGTCGGAGCGATACACCACTAAATCGGCCGGTGTTCCTTCGCTCAAATCGGCGGGAAAACCCAACCATCGCCTGGCTCGCCAACTTGCAGCCCCCAAAGCGAAATCGGCACCGCCGACTGCCGCCAGTTCTGCGACCTCGTCAGGGATAAGTCCATGTTGCAAGACCGTGCCAGCATCAGTGCCAGCATAGATCGGAACTGACGCCTCCCGAGCTTTTCCGACTGTTTCCAGACGGTTTTCGTAGAGCTTGTTCATATGCGCGAAATAGGTCGGGAACTTTTCTGCCGCAGGTGCGGCATAGCTGGGGAACCGTGCCAGATTGATCATCGTCGGCACCAGAGCTACCTGGTTAGCCGCCATTATGTCGATGGTCGCGTCGTCCAATCCGGTGCCGTGTTCGATACAGTCGATGCCTGCCCTAACTAGTTCCTGCACGGACTGTTCGGCAAAACAGTGCGCCGTGACTCTTGCTCCAAGCTCATGGGCGACGGCAATGGCGCTAGCAGCTACGTCTGCTGGCCACAGCGGCTCAATATCTCCGGTGGTGCGGTCAATCCAGTCACCAACCAGTTTCACCCACCCATTGCTTTTCTTCGCTTCAATGGCCACCTGTTCGGGCAGGTGTTCCGGTTCAACCTCTACCGGAAGATTTGGTAAATACCGGCGCGGAGCTGCGATGTGCTGACCAGCACGAACCAGCCGCGGCAGATCAACTTCGTCGTCGACCCATCTGGTATCGGCAGGCGAGCCGGTTACGCGAATCAACAACACCCCAGCATTGCGATCAGCTTCGCCTTGAGCTCGGGTAGTGGCTGCGTCCATCGCGCCTTGTTTACCCATTCCGATATGACAGTGAGCATCAACTAGGCCAGGCACAATCCAACCTTGGGTTGTAATAGTTTGAGCCGATTCAACCGGAGACGTGTGAATCAAACCATCGTGAATCCACAGCTCTTTGGTTTCACATTCTGGAAAAACGACTCCGCGCAGATGTAAGTCACCCATCATCAGACTCCAAAAAACAACAAAGCATCAGCTCTCACTTCGTCTGGTTGTCGAACAGCCGCTGGATTTCTGCTGGAAGCTCAAAATCAGCCATATCTTTTGCCGAAAGGTTGGCTCCAGAACCAAATGGAGCTGCACCAAACGGTGACGTGGTCTGATCAAGCTGGGGAGCTTTCCCGTTAGCCGCCGCTGCCCGCTTTGCGGGGTTACCAGACACTTTACGACCTTTCTTGGGTTTACTTTTCGGGGTCTGCTTTGCCGCGCGTTGCATACCTGGAACCATCTGTCCCAGCGACGACATCATTTTCTTGGCCTGATCAAACCGGCTGAGCAGCGAATTAACATCAGAAACTTTAGTGCCAGAACCATTAGCGATACGAAGCCTCCGCGAACCATTAAGGATCGCTGGGTTAGCACGCTCGGTTGGTGTCATGGAGTAGATGATCGCTTCCACCTTGTCCACTTCGCGTTCATCAAAGTTTGCCAACTGATCCTTCATCTGTCCTACGCCAGGCATCATTCCCATGATTTTCGTCAACGGCCCCAGTTTGCGTACCTGCTGCATTTGAACTAGAAAATCGTCCAACCCGAAACTTCCGCTGCCCCCAAGCAGTTTCTGTGCGGCTTTCGCGGATTCCTCGGCATCGAACGCCTTCTGAGCCTGCTCGATTAAGGTGAGCATGTCTCCCATGTCGAGAATCCTGGAAGCCATCCGATCTGGGTGGAAAAGGTCAAAATCTGAAAGACCCTCACCGTTTGAAGCAAAAAAGATGGGCTTGCCCGTTACCCGAGCAATCGACAGCGCCGCACCACCGCGCGCATCACCGTCAAGTTTAGATAACACGACGCCATCAAAACCAACGCCGTCTCCGAAAGCCTTAGCGGTATTGACGGCATCCTGTCCGATCATCGCGTCAACCACGAAAAGAATCTCGTCAGGGTTAATCGCATCCCTGATGTCAATAGCCTGCTGCATCAACTCAGCGTCGACACCCAATCGTCCCGCAGTATCGACAATCACCATGTCAAAAAGGCTCGACTTCGCGTAATTGATTGAATCGCGTGCGACCTGCGTTGGATCGCCGACCCCATTGCCGGGCTCTGGGGCAAATACGTGAACCCCGGCACGCTCTCCAACAATCTGGAGTTGATTTACAGCGTTAGGACGTTGCAGATCGGCGGCAACCAGCAACGGCGAGTGGCCAAGATCAGCCAACCATTTGCCCAACTTGCCTGCCAGCGTCGTTTTGCCGGAACCTTGCAGTCCAGCAAGCATTAGCACTGTTGGGGGATGCTTTGCGAACCGTAGCTGCCGAGTTTCTCCGCCCAAGATAGCGACGAGCTCATCATTGACAATCTTGAGAATCTGCTGCCCAGGATTCAGTGCAGCATGAACTTCGGCGCCGTGCGCTCTTTCCTTCACAGCGGCTATGAAATCCTTAACCACCCCAAGATTGACATCAGCTTCCAGCAACGCAATTCGGATTTCGCGCAGAGTCTCGTCAATCTCGGTCTCGGTCAGCCGAACTTTTCCGCGCAGCCTACCGAATGCTGAACTCAGCCTGTCTTGTAGCGTATCGAACACTGCCTCACCTCCAGATAGCGCCTGCTATCTTACCGCTGGCCGCGATAGCTCAGCAGCCGCGATAGACCAGAAGTTGCAGACTAGCTGTCTGAAGCCTCCGCAACAGCCCCCTTGAACTTCTTGGTGAATTGGTCGATCGGCTCGGCATCTTTCCCGTAGATATACACAGCGACATTTGAATACCTGATGAAATAGTAAGTCTCTTTAGCAGATTCAAGCGTGACCAACCGAACCCCATTCATAACTTCATTGTTATTGTTGATGAAGCTATTGCCGTTAGATTCCCAACATGATTTACGACCGTCAAGCCATTTATCAGCGTCCGATTCATCGGCGAAAAGCAGGATGGAGCCTTGATCCATTTGCCCTGAGGCTTGCGAAGTGAGACTACCTTGTTCTTTACATGACTTATTTTCTGGCTCGACGGTGACTTTTGTGACAGCGACCCCAGTCGCTTGTTCCAGAGTCGAATCGGCGAGCGTTAAAAATTGGTCAATCGTGAGGATTTTGGCCGGAGGCAACTCCACTGGCTTGGGGTTTTGGTTCAGATACCAGAATGCTCCAATTCCGATACCTGCTGCTACCAGTACCGCGATAGCAATTCCGACGATCAGCCCAACCTTAACCTTTGGCTTCTCAGGCTCAAACTCGTTGAAGTATTTCGGGTAAGGCTCTTGACCACTCGACGGATACGGTGATTGCGGCTGCTGACCGTATCCGTATTGTTGTCCGTAATCAGGGGGTTGACCATATCCAGGTTGTTGCCCGTATTCGGGCGGCTGCGGATACATTGGCTGCTGACCGTAGTTTTGTTGGGGTTCATACACAGTCGGCATTTGCGGCAGAGCTGGCAACGGGTTAAGACTCGCAGGCGGAGTCGTTCCGCCGACGGGCTCTGCTGGCGTTGGCTGCTCATCAGCAACTACTTCGCTCACTCCAGTTGGTGCAGCAGCAGCCAGGTCAGGTGGCGGGCTTACGGGAGTAGGTTCAGGCTGATCTGGCGGATTCACGTCAGGCTGATCTGGCGGGTTCACGTCAGGCTGATCTGGCGAGTTCACTTCAGGCATAGCTGGCGTTGGCTGCTCAACCGGACTAACTTCGACGCTAGCTACCTCGGTCGAGACCTGCGGAACTGGAGGCGGCGGCAACGGCGGTGACGGAATTTCACCTCGTGCCACCCTCACAGCCTGCTTAACTGACTCATCGCCGACACTTTCCAGCCATCCGAGCAACTGTGGATAAGCATTGGGATGCAGGGCCACCTTTCCCCAGAGGCTGGGTTGGGCACCAGTGATTGCTGCCAGATCAGTCGCGGAGGTGGCCGAATCACTTAACGCTTTAACGGCAGTTGCGTAATCGGTAAAATCCACCATCTCATTCTCCGTATTTCTCGCCTTACCCTGTTAGCTTAAGCCAAGAGCCATATGCCAGTACAGCGTTTCAATCCTAAACTGAACCAGGTATTAAGCTCATTCGCTCAAGAGGGCATCAACAAACTCCTCGGCTTCAAATGGTGCCAGATCGTCGACACCTTCGCCAAGACCTACCAACTTCACCGGAACACCGAGTTCGCGTTGCACTTGGACTACGATTCCGCCTTTAGCAGACCCGTCCAACTTTGTGAGCACGATGCCGCTAACTGCAACAACTTCTGAAAAAACTCTAGCTTGCATCAAACCGTTCTGCCCGGTGGTTGCGTCGATTACCAATAGCACTTCGCACACTTGCGCTTGACGTTCGATTACCCGTTTGATCTTGCCTAACTCATCCATCAAATCGGTCTTAGTGTGTAGCCGCCCTGCCGTA
>Ga0082212_10007205_pt1 | contig 14762 bp, 10 predicted proteins | sample TergutNt197P3_FD_71548 | JGI IMG/M metagenome (GOLD analysis project Ga0082212, IMG submission 71548) | Neocapritermes taracua P3 segment gut microbial communities from Petit-Saut dam, French Guiana - Nt197 P3 | ecosystem: Host-associated > Arthropoda: Insects > Digestive system > Gut ... | reverse complement strand
TTACTGATAGCGGCGGGCGAAACATCACTCTCAGACCGGAAGGGACGGCCGGGGTAGCCCGCGCTTATCTCGAAAACAAACTATACGCGGAAACCGGGCCGACGAAGCTCTGGTATGAAATAGAGTGTTTCCGAAACGAAAAGCCTCAAGCAGGGCGTCTGCGGGAGTTCCACCAGTTCGGGGTTGAGATTTTTGGCGCGGTCGACATGCTCGCGGACGCGGAAGTCATTGCCCTTGCGGATTCCTTTCTGCGCGGTCTGGGCCTGAAAAAGCTGTCTTTGAGGATCAATTCCATCGGCTGCCCCGGGTGCAGGCCCGCGTACCGCGAACAACTGTTAAAGTACTTCGGAGAGAGGCTAAACAGCCTGTGCGATACCTGCAAGGAGCGCTATACGCGCAATCCGATGCGGATACTGGATTGCAAATCACCGGTCTGCCGGGAAATAGCAGCGGGCGCGCCGGTAATGCTCGACCACTTATGCGCGGGCTGTGAGGCGGATTTCAATCAATTGAAAACAAACCTGAGCGCGATGAGCGTTGAATTCGAAGTGGACGCAGGGATAGTGCGCGGACTTGATTATTATACAAAAACCGCGTTCGAGTTCGTGTCAGATCAGATCGGGGCGCAGGACGCTGTCTGCGGCGGCGGGCGTTACGACCATTTGATCGAGAGTATCGGCGGCAAGGACGTCCCGGGCGTTGGGTTCGGGCTTGGAATAGAGCGGTTGCTTATGGTAATGGAGGCTGCCGGGATAAGCGCTCCGGACGAACAACCTCCCGACGCGGCGGTCATATATGTCGGAGAAACCGCGAAGACGAGCGCGCTGACGATACTTCAGTTGCTTCGCGAAAACGGCCTGTCAGCCGTGATCGACGTCTGCGCGAGAAATACCAAAGGGCAGTTTAAATACGCCGATAAAACCGGCGCACGGTATTCGGTAGTGATCGGCGAGGATGAACTTGCTTTCGGCAAAATAAAGCTGAGAAATATGGAAACGGGAGAAGAGGCAGACGAGGTTCTTTCAGAATCGCGTTGGCTGTCGATAATACAAAAATAATGGAAAACAAACGTGATGGATAAAGCGCTGAAAAGGACAAATATGTGCGGCGAACTCAGGATTGGGGACGCCGGGTCTGTGGTAACGCTGAACGGATGGGTGCAGCGCAGCAGGCGGATGGGCGGGATCATATTCTGCGATTTACGGGATAAGTCGGGGATAGTTCAAATCGTATTTGATGAGGAAGCGCCTGCTGAGGTATTCGAGAAAGCAGGGGGACTGCGAAGCGAGTATGTTGTCGGGGTCGAAGGCCTCTGCCGCGAGCGTGAGGCGAAAAACGCGGAGCTTGCAACTGGGGATGTAGAAATCCTCGCGCGCGCGCTGGTCGTATATTCGAGTGCTGAGACTCCGCCGATATATGTCAAGGATGATGACAATGTCGATGAAAACCTGCGCCTGAAATACAGGTATATCGACTTGAGGAAACAAAAAATGCAGCGAAACCTGTCGTTCAGGGCGGATGTATGCGCCGTCGTGAGAGAGTATTTCGCGGACAGTGGTTTTACGGAAGTTGAGACTCCCGTGCTCGTAAAGCCGACGCCCGAGGGGGCCCGGGACTACCTGGTGCCAAGCCGTATAAGCGAAAGAGGGTTCTATGCCCTGCCGCAGTCACCGCAACTCTACAAGCAGCTCTTGATGGCGGGAGGCACAGACAGGTATTTTCAGATCGCAAGGTGCTTCCGCGATGAGGATCTTCGTGCGGACAGACAGCCGGAGTTTACGCAGATAGACCTCGAGATGTCGTTCGCCGGGGTGGACGACGTCATCTCCGTGCAGGAAGGGTTTCTGGCGAAGCTGATGAAGCGGATGAAGGGCGTTGATTTGTTTTTGCCGCTTCCTCGTATCCCGTACGCTGAAGCTATGGCCAGGTTTGGTTCGGACAAGCCGGATACGCGCTTTGATATGGAATTGACTGATATTTCAGAGGCTGTCGCAGGTTGCGATTTTGGTGTATTCGCGGAAGCGGTGAAGGGCGGCGGTTCTGTGCGCGGGATATGCGCGCCCGGGGCTTCGGCGCTGTACAGCCGTAAAGATATCGACAAACTGACCGAAGCCTGCCGCGCGTTCGGGGCTAAAGGGCTCTTTTGGATGCGCCTGTCTGATGAAGGCGTCCAGTCATCGTTTTCAAAGTTTTTTACCGAAGACGGCCTCGCCGCGCTCGCGGGCAATTTCGGCGCGAAACCGGGAGACCTGGTTTTTATTGCGGCGGACAGAGACAAGGTGGTATTTCAGACCCTGGGCTTTTTACGTGTTGAACTGGCGGAAAAACTCAGTTATATCGGAGAAGGCGCGGAGGAACAGTATCAGTTTCTCTGGGTGGTTGATTTTCCGCTCTTTGAGGAAGATGATGAAGGGGCCATTCACCCGAAACACCATCCCTTTACTTCGCCCGCGCCGGAGAGTCTGGATCTTTTGGAAACCGATCCGCTGAAAGTACAGGCAATGGCATATGACATCATACTGAACGGAAACGAGATAGGCGGCGGCAGCGTGCGTATCCATGACAGGGCATTGCAGCGCCGCGTATTTGAGACCCTGGGTATAGGCGAGGATGAAGCCGCGGATAAGTTCGGGTTCCTGCTGGAAGCGTTCCGTTACGGAGTGCCGCCGCACGCGGGTCTTGCCTACGGACTTGACCGTCTGGTGATGCTCCTGCTGGGCGAAAAAAGTATCCGCGAGACTATAGCTTTCCCGAAAAATCAGGCGGCTGAGGACCCTGTGAGCGGCGCGCCGGGAGACGCGGACGCCCTGCAGCTCGAGGAGCTTGGGATCGTATTAACTGATGTATCCATATAGGTGTTTTTGTGACTGAACGTATTGGTGTTTTCGGCGGCACATTTGATCCGGTACATATAGGGCATCTGCTTTTCGCGGAGGCCGCGCGCGCGCAGGCGGGGCTTTTAAAAGTTGTTTTTATGCCGGTCCATATACAGCCCTTCAAGCAGGATATGAAAATATCTTCCGGTGATGACAGGGTAAGAATGTTAAAACTCGCGGTCAAAAACAACCCGTATTTTGGCGTGTCAACAATTGAGATTGACAATGGCGGAATCTCATATACTATCGATTCACTGCGCGAATTTCAATCGCAGAACAAAGATGCGAGAGTATGCTTTCTTTTGGGGACTGACATGTTTCTCAATATCGAAAAATGGAAGCAGTCAGATGAGCTTCTGAGGGAGTTTGATCTCGCCATCGGAACGCGTCCGGGGTACAAAGACGATGAAGCGTCCGCGCTGGCCGAAAAGCTGAAGAAAACGTATGGGACAAGGATAGATTTTGTGGACAATCCGCCCATAGACCTGTCGTCAACTGAAATCCGGCAGCGCGTTAATGATGGTCATACGATTCGTTACCGCGTGCATGAGGACGTCAGGCGCTTCCTGATGGTAATGGAGAAAGAGGGCGCGGAACGCTTTGCCCATACCAAGCGCGTTATTGATTTGGCTCTCGAAATGGCGGACCGTTTTGGTGTAGACTCCGAAAGAGCCGGGCTGGCGGCCCTGCTTCACGACTACCGCAAAGAACCGGACGGAGGTGTGGAAAACGATTTGTCCCATGGGGAGCTCGCGGCTGAAGCGATAAGAAGTGAGTTCGGCATCGCGGATGAAGATATATTAAACGCCGTCAGGTACCATACGACGGGCAGGGCCGGCATGAGCAGGCTCGAGAAGATCATTTTTCTGGCGGATACCGTTGAGCCGGGGCGTACTTACGACAGTATCGCGGGTTTGCGTGAAAAATGTCTGAATGATTTGGATAACGGGGCGCTGACGGTCCTGACTGAGCTGAAGATATACCTCGAGAAGAAGGGACTTGAGGTGTCAAAGGATACGGAAGCGGCTATAGCGGAACTGCGGGGGGAAACAAAGGAGAAAATTATTGAACATTAAAGAGCTGGCAATATATACGGGGGAGATCCTCTCGGCGAAAAAGGCCGAAAATGTAATAGTAATGGATATCGCGGAACAATCGTCGTTCGCGGACTTTTTCGTCAATGTGACGGCGACTAATGAAAGGCAGCTATCAGCTCTTGTCGACGAAGCTGAGTCCCAACTGGTAAAAAAGGGAATCGCCCCGAAAAACATCGAGGGCAAACCTTCCTCCGGCTGGATATTGATGGACTATGGTGATATCGTAGTGAACCTGTTTATGCCTGAGCAGCGGGAAACATACCAGCTTGAAAAGATATGGGGCGATGGCAAATTTATATATATAAAGTAGAATTATTATATGGAAGAAGCAAAAAATATGAATGAAAAATACAATTTTTCCGGAATAGAGGAAAAATGGCAAAAAAAATGGGAAGAGGACCGGCTTTTCAGGACAGATGACGAGTCGGAAGGAGAGCCTTATTATTTACTCGAAATGTTCCCGTATCCGAGCGGCAAGCTCCACATGGGGCATGTGAGGAATTATTCCATCGGGGACGTCGTAGCGCGCTTTCTCAGGATGAACGGCAGGAATGTGCTGCATCCGATGGGATGGGACGCTTTCGGGCTGCCCGCGGAAAACGCGGCTATTAAAAACGGGATACATCCCGATATCTGGACGCGGGACCATATGACGGCAATGCGGGAGCAGCTAAAGAAGCTGGGCATCTGTTATGACTGGGATCGGGAAGTCGCTACATGCGCGCCGGATTTTTACAAATGGACACAGTGGATTTTTGTGCAATTCGCGAAAGAGGGCCTGGCATACAAGAAGAAAAACCCGGTCAATTGGTGCCCGTCATGTGAAACGGTACTCGCGAACGAACAGGTTGTTGACGGCGCTTGCGAAAGGTGTGGTACGCCGGTCGGCAAGAAGAACCTCGAACAATGGTATTTGGCGATAACCGGGTACGCTCAGCGCCTGCTTGACGATCTGGACCGCCTCGACTGGCCGAACAGCGTTAAAACGATGCAGACTAACTGGATAGGGCGGAGCACGGGCGCGAATGTTGATTTTGAAATTGAAGGGTTCGATGATAAACTTCGCATTTTTACGACGCGGCCGGATACCCTTTTCGGCGTTACATATATGGTGCTCGCGCCGGAACATCCTTTCGTCGCGCCGCTTATCGGGGGGACGGAATATGAAGGGCAGGTCAAAGAATTCCTGGGCAGACTCCAGTATTTAAGCGATATCGACCGGACGTCAACAACATTGGAAAAAGAAGGGCTGTTCATCGGCAGATACGCGATCAATCCGCTGAGCGGGACAAAAGTCCCTATTTACATAGCGAATTACGTCTTGATGGACTATGGCACGGGTGCAATCATGGCCGTGCCGGGGCATGATGCGCGTGACTTTGAATTCGCGTCAAAATACGGGATAGATATAATTCCGGTAATAGACCCGGGCCCGGAGGTATATGACGTCAAGAATATGAAGGAAGCCTATATCGGCGAAGGAGTCTTGATAAACTCAGGGAAGTTCAACGGTATGGACAGCGCGTCCGCGATCGACGCGGTGACAGCGTATGTGGAAGAGCAGGGTTTTGGCGCCGGCGCTGTCAACTTCCGGCTTCGCGACTGGCTTATATCCAGGCAGCGGTACTGGGGGACCCCAATCCCGATGGTTTTTTGCGGCAAATGCGGATGGGTACCTGAAAAAGAGGAAAACCTGCCCGTCGTGCTGCCGAGGGACGTCGTTTTTTCCGGGAAGGGCGAATCCCCGCTGGCGACGAGTTCATCGTTCCTAAACACCGAATGTCCCGTGTGCGGAGGGCCCGCTGAGCGTGAAATCGACACGATGGATACATTTCTCGATTCGTCGTGGTACTTTATGAGGTATACCGACGCTCACAATGACGAACGGGCTTTTGACGAAAATAAGGTTCGAAAATGGATGCCGGTCGACCAATATATCGGCGGCGTCGAACACGCTATCCTGCACTTGATGTACGCCAGATTTTTTACAAAGTTCCTCTTCGATAAAGGGTTTTCGCCGGTCGACGAACCTTTCCAGCGATTGCTCACGCAGGGTATGGTACTCGCGGAAACTTTTTACAGGGAAGAAGGCGAAGGGAAAATCCATTGGTACAACTTTTCCGAAGTCGATATCTCTACCGATGATCATGGCCGCGTAACAGGAGCCTTGTTAAAATCCGACGGAAAACCGGTACACCTCGGTAAGATCGAGAAAATGGCGAAATCGAAAAACAATGGCGTCGATCCGGAAGACCTGATCAGAAAATTCGGGGCGGACAGCCTCAGGCTGTTTATCCTGTTCGCGTCGCCGCCCGAGAAAGAGCTTGAGTGGTCAGAGGCCGGGGCGGAAGGCAGCTTTCGTTTTATTAACCGCGTATGGAGGCTCGTGCAGGCGGTCATAAAGAACGGCGAAAGTACCGGAGCCGGCATAGAAGCGGAAACAGCTGATGAAAAGGCGCTGTTGTACGCGATGAACGCGGCGATCAAAAAAACAACTCTGGATATCGGCGACCGCTTCAATTTCAATACCGCTATCAGTTCCATAATGGAGTTCGTCAACGCGATGTACAAGGCGCTTGAAACCGGCGTACGCCACGCCATTACGTCTTCCGCCGTGGAGAATCTGATCCTGATCCTTTCGCCGTTCGCGCCGCATGTATGTGATGAAATGCGGGAAGCCCTGGGTCATAAAACCCCGGCGCTGCTCGAGCGCTGGCCATCATATGACGAATCCGCGCTCGCGCGCGACACGGAAGAGATCGCGGTTCAGATCAACGGGAAACTGCGGGGAAAAATAACTATAGCGTCAGGCTTGACTGCGCGGGAACTTGAAGAAATAGCAGCGGATTCAGACGAGGTAAAAGCTCTGACAGATGGACAAAAGATCGTAAAGGTCATCGGCGTACCCGGACGGCTTATAAGTATTGTAGTGAAATAACAACAAAGGAATAAAGATAAATGACAAAAGATTTAAGAAAGAGGCATAAAGCGCCTCATATTGAGGCGCATGTAGATAAAATGGAGATCATCCCGATCGGGGGGCTTGGGGAAATCGGTAAAAACATGACCGTTTTTCGGTACAAAGGCGATATCCTCATAGTAGATTGCGGCATATCATTTCCGGACGACGAAATGTTCGGAATTGATTTAGTGATACCCGAGCTTTCGTTTCTCGAGGAAAACGCGTCCGATATTAAGGGAATCATTGCCACTCACGGGCATGAAGACCATATCGGCGGAATTCCGTACCTGCTGCAAATAAAAAATATTCCGATATACGGGACAAGCCTTACGATTGGGCTTATAGAAAGCAGATTGCTCGAGCATACGGTAAAAGGCGACTTCCGCCGCATCGAAGCGGGACAGCGGCTCAAGATAGGCGCGTTTCGGGTCGAAACGATCCGGGCGACCCATTCGGTCGCGGACGCGATATCCTTGTCCATTGAAACACCGGCCGGCAGGGTTTTCCACACCGCGGATTTCAAATTGGATTATACGCCGATCGACGGCGAGCCGATGGACTTTCAGAAGCTCGCCGAAATAGGAAGCAGGGGCGTCGACCTGATGCTTTGTGACAGCACAAACGCGAACCGGAAGGGATTCACGGAATCCGAAAAAAAGATGGGCCCGATCCTCGATGAAATATTCGAAAACGCGAAATCGCGTATCATCGTCGCGACTTTCGCCTCAAATGTGCACCGTATTCAAACAATTATCAATTCGGCGGCAAAGTATAGGCGAAAGATAACGCTCTCGGGCAGATCGATGCTGCGAGTAATCGAATTGGCCACGCGCCTTGGTTATCTTTCCGTTCCGGACGGTATCCTTGTCGATTTGGAAGATATTCAGGGGATCGCTGATAAAAAACTGGTGATCATCACAACGGGCAGTCAGGGCGAGCCTATGAGCGCGCTGACCAGAATGGCGGAGGGCGAGCATAAGTCGGTCAAAATAAAAAGGGGCGACACCGTAATACTTTCATCTACTCCGGTCCCCGGAAATGAAAAGACAGTAGCGGACGTCGTCAATTCGTTGATCGGGCTCGAAGCGGACGTCATTTACTCCGATATTTCAGATATACATGTGAGCGGGCATGCCAGTCAGGAAGAAATCAAGGTGATGATAAATCTCATCAAACCGAAATACTATATGCCGGTACATGGCGAGAACAAACACCTGCTGGGTAACTATGAAATCGCGAAAGACCTCGGGTTCGCGAAGAACAGGATAATAGTCGCGAAGAACGGGAATATTGTCGAAATGCGTGATGGTATCGTGGAACTGACAAAGAGGACTGTGCCGGCGTCCCAGGTATTTGTGGATGGCCTTGGCGTAGGGGATATAGGCTCAAGCGTCCTGCGGGAAAGAAAACAGTTTTCAGAATCAGGGCTTATCATCGTGACCGCTACCGTCGACAGCGCGTCGGGTTTTATCATGTCAGGCCCGGATGTGATCTCACGCGGTTTTGTCTACGAAAAAGTGAGCGGCGATTTGTTGATCGAGCTTCGGAAATTCGCCGAGGGTGAACTGGAATCGATGGAGCGCGAAGGTTTGCAAGACCTTGATACGATGAAAACAAGGCTTCGCAGCGCGCTGAAAGGGCATATTTTCGAGCTGACCGGACGCAGCCCTATGATACTTCCTATATTTATGGAAACCTGATCAGTTAATATTTTGGACTTGCTCGCGGATGTTTTCGACTTCGTTCTTGAGTTCGATGATCAAATCCGTGATGCGCAGGTCATTCGCTTTCGAGCCGATGGTATTAACTTCGCGTTTCATTTCCTGAACGATAAAATCCAGCTTTTTCCCGACAGGCTCACCGCTTTCGTCTTTGATCGCGGTCCGGAACTGCTCGATATGGCTTGACATGCGGACAAGTTCTTCGTCGATGCTGGATTTTTCCGCGAAGAGGGCTATTTCGATAGCAAGCCTTTGTTCCAGAAGGCCGTCATCGGGTTTATCGGCCAATGCCGCGATCCGCTCTTTAAGGCGTGTGGTATAAGTCTCACGTACTTCAGGCGCGCGTTCTTCTATCTTCCGTATTATGCAAGTTAAAATGCCAAGCCTCTTTTCGAGATCGGTTTTCAGCTTCGCGCCTTCGACAAGCCGCATTTCGTCAAAAGCCGAAAGCGCCAACGCGACTGCCTCAAGTACGAGTAATTTAATGGCGTCCTCGTCTTCACGCGGACGGTCATGCTTAAACACGTCCGGCATCGACCCCAAAAGCTCCAAAGTGATATCACCGGTTGTATCAAAAGATTTTTGAAGCTCGCGAAACCCGGAATAGTATTGCTTCGCGACAGCCGGATTGAACGTGATCTGATTGTCGGCTTCATTGATACTGAAAAAGCCTACACTGACGTCGATCTTGCCCCGGTTATTGCTGCTTTTAATAAGCTGTCTTACGGAATCTTCAGCGTAATTGAATCGTCCGGGCATATGCACAGATATTTCACTATATCTGTGGTTTACCGATTTTATCTCTGCCGTAGCCGTGCGTCCGCCCGCGCCGGCATCGCCTTGACCGTAACCGGTCATACTCTTGATCATTTTATCCTCCCACAACATTTGTAATATATCGATTTCATATTACCATACTCTACTTGATTTTTCGAGGGAGGAACGGTATTATTATTGTGACGTTCACTATTGGGCGTTCGTGAATCAATCACACCAGACGACAGCGGGTCGGTGCCGTAAAGAGGTTGACATGCCTCGCGGTTGCCCGTCGGTTTCAGGAAAGCCGGAGCGACTGGTGGAAGTAGAACCGGGAGGTGCGAAACATGTCAGTTATTTCCATGAAACAATTGTTAGAGGCGGGGGTCCATTTCGGTCACCAGACAAGACGCTGGAATCCGAAGATGGCTCCGTATATTTTTGCGGAGCGCAATGGTATTTACATCATTGACCTGCAGATCACGGTCGATCTTATCGACGACGCCTACGCGTTCATTCAGAATGTCGTAAAGACGGGAAAGCCGATTCTCTTTGTCGGCACAAAGAAGCAAGCGCAGCAGGCTGTCAAGGACGAAGCGCTCAGGGTAGGGCAGTTCTATGTCAATGAACGCTGGCTTGGCGGAATGTTGACCAATTTCAAAACGATTTCAGCGCGTATCGACAGGCTGCATGAGATTGAAAAGATGGAGGATGACGGCGTCTTTGAGCAGTTGACGAAGAAAGAAGTCGGTAAACTGCGTCATGAAGCCGACAGGCTTGAAAAATTTCTCGGGGGCATTAAAGACATGCACCGGATGCCGGGAGCCATGTTTGTGGTCGATCCGAAAAAAGAGAGGATCGCGGTAAAAGAAGCGAGGATATTGGGGATACCTATCGTTGGCATTGTGGATACGAATTGCGATCCGGATGACGTCGATTATGTTATCCCCGCCAATGATGACGCGATACGTTCAATACGCCTTATAACCGCGGCGATAGCCGACGCGGTCATAGAAGCGAATCAAGGTGAAAATTTCGACGATAGTTTTGATTATGATAAAGATTCATCCAAAACCGACGCGGACGCCGCGCAGGAAGCGGCAGACGCCGAACCCGCCGTGACTATCGAGTTTTCGGAAGAGGACGCTATAGAAGAGTATCTTGCCGGAGACGGGACGGAAAGCGCGGAACAACAACAGGAAGAGGATGATTTCTAAAATATTTGGAGGGAAGTAATTATGAATATTTCAGCGAGTTCCGTAAAAGAGTTGAGAGAACGCACAGGGGCCGGTATGCTCGACTGTAAAAATGTTTTGATCGAAGTAAATGGCGATATTGAAAAAGCCATCGATGTACTTCGTGAAAAAGGCCTGGCAAAAGCGGCCAAGAAGTCGGGCCGTATCGCGGCCGAAGGGCTGGTACGCGTGGTCACCTCGGATGGCGGCGGCAAGGCGGGTATCACAGAAGTAAATATCGAGACCGATTTCGCGTCCAAAAACGCGGAGTTCGTAGAGCTTGTCGATACGATCGCGGCTCAGACACTGGTGACGGAAGCGGCAACTGTCGAACAGCTCCTGCTCGATAAATACGGCGATACAAATGAAACCATACAGGACAGGTTGACAAATTTCATCGCTAAGATAGGGGAGAATATATCGGTGCGTCGTTTTCAATCCCTTTCCGAAACCGGCGTCGTGTATGTAGGGTACTTGCATCTCGGCGGGAAAATCGGGGTTTTAGTCGGCCTCAAAACCGAAGCAACCGTATCGGAAGTTGAAGTTATGGGTAAGGATGTAGCCATGCAGGTCGCGTCGATGAACCCATTGTTTATCGATGAGTCGGGTGTGGATCCCGAATATCTGAAAAAAGAAAAAGACATACTTGTGAAGCAGGCGCTTTCAGAAGGCAAACCGGAAGCGATCGTTGAGAAGATGGTTGTAGGGCGTTTGAAAAAAGAATTGAAAGAAACCTGCCTGCTTGAGCAGAAGTTCGTAAAGAATGGTGAGTTGACAGTGGCCCAGTACATCGCCGATTGCGCGAAGGCGCTTGGCAAGGATGTAAAAGTTGTCTCGATGGTCAGGTACGAAGTCGGTGAAGGTATAGAGAAGAAAGAAGAAAATTTCGCGGAGGAAGTAGCAAAGCAAATGCGGTAGTGAACGGAGGCGAATATGTTCTGTATTAATTGTGGTAATAAAATAAGCGTGCCCGCGAATTTTTGCCCGATTTGCGGAGTGGATCTCAATGTGTACAAACCTGCGCCAAAACCAGAGTCCCAGCCTATGACACAACAGGCTATCGCCGGGCAGGCTATGCCGCGCGAGGCGCCTGATAATAAACCACAGGATGATATTTTTGAAGAACTCTTCAGGAACGAACATGGATATTGGGATGACAATCCCGATCAGGACCGTGATAATGAGACGAAACACTACGATGGCGAAAACGCGAGACACTACCGCGATGAAGACGGGGAACCATATCGCGGGGATGGCGCGAGGCGCAGACAGAGCGAAAACGCGAGGCGGTATCGCGATGATGATATGGACCGGTATGACGATGAGGACGAGCCCCGCCGGGGGAAGAAGTCTTCGCCGCTTCCGGCCGTGCTTGCCATCGTCGCTATCGTCCTGGCGTTCCTTCTGTTTATCGGGCCTAAGTTCCTTGGGATAAATCTGTTGCCATTTGATTTATTCGGTACTACGAGCGGGGAAAGCGATGATATAGATGAGGATATAGATGATCCCGCGGACGGCCAAAACAGCGATATATCCCGAATTGAAAGCATAGTCCTCTATCTGGTTGAAGACGACGGCAGGCTTGAATCGATAGCGACTGACTCGCCCGGGGCGGAAACCTCAGGTGAAATCGAAGTCCGTATTGGTGACTATATAAACCTAACGGCAATGATAGAGCCTGCCGAAGTGGAAAGGCTTCTTGATACCGGCTGGTCTTTGACTGACGCGGCATATGGATATTTCGTGGATACCGGCGCGTTCGACGCTGTTTTCGCCGCGACAGCGCCCGGGGAAACGGTCATCGAGTTTATAGTATATGATAATGTAACTGACGGCAAAGACGACGTAAAGGTTTTACTGAAGGTCCTTATTGAACAACCGTCGGCCGCCGACGGGGATCCTCCTTTCAAAGGCGATATCCTGGTCAACAAAATGACCAATTCAGGTATCTATATCAGAAGCGACCATGTTGTGAACGGAGAATCAAACAAGCTCAACGATGGAAATAAAATCGGCTGGATCGCGGCGGGAGACAAAAGTGTCCAGCTTACAGCCACAGGCCGGAAATGGCAGGAGGACGACGGCGCTCATTTGTGGTACGAAGTTGAAATACCCAAGTCGTATCGGGATACAGCAAAGCAGACCGAAAACTACGCGGGTAAGCCCCTGGTAGGATGGGTGCGGAGTGACCTCGTCCAGCTAAAAAATTAGGGACAAAAACTAAAATTTGACTTTATATGTAAACATATTGCAATATATGTAAACATATTGTAATATGTGTGAAATATTATTATGTAAAGTGAAAGGGGAACCCGGCTTTGAGTGAACCGAACAGGCAGGCGATAAGAAGAGTAACTCCGCTCGCGAAGCGGATAGCGGCCGAACAAGGTCTGGACTTGGACGACTTGTCAGGTATAGGCCACGGCGGAAAAATCAATACGCAAGACTTGAAGAACATACCGGTAAAGCAGGCGGCGCAGGTACAAGCCGACCCATATATCCAAACAGCGCAGGATCCTGCTTATGTACAGATAGTGTCGGGACAGATCGACGGCGTCCCTCAGATGGCGCAGGTTCCGGTTTTAGCGCCGGCGGGGCAGATGGCCATGCCCGCGGCGGCACAGTTTGACTCTTTCGGGCAGATGACCCGGATCCCCGATCCATACGCTCAGGCCGCGCCATATATTCAAACAGCGCAAGGCCAGATGATGCCGGCGCCGTCACCTTTACAAGCTGACGCTTACACGCAGGCTGCTCAAGTCCCGGACCCGGCACAAGCGCCGGTACAGGCCGACCCATACGCGCAAGCGGCGCAGAGCGCGGTCATGCCGATGCAGCAGCCGGCGCAAGCTGACGCTTTCGCGCAAGGGGCGCAGAACCCGGCCATGGTCCAGCAGGCTCAGCAGCAACCGCAGATGAACCCATACGCTCAGCCGGGTCAGATCCCGCCTTCGGCTCAGCCGGCACAGGCCGCGATCGATCCATACGCGCGGGCGGCGCAAACGGCTCAGGCCGTCCAATACGCGCGGCAGGCGCCTGATCCCGCCGCGGCCCCGCAGCCTCATATTTATACGGCCGAAAAAGAAATAGCCGGTATCATCCGTATGAGCGATACAAGATATCGCACAGCCGCGCGTACCGCGTCAAGCTCGGCGCAAACGGCGGCCATAACTCAGCATGTAGAAACTGATATAACGGAAATGGCGATGACGCGCGGCAGTATACCCTTGACAGCGTTCTATATCAAGGCTATCGCGCTTGGCCTTCGAAGCTCGGCCAAATTTGGGCTCAGGCTCGCCAATGGCGGAGAAGCGTATATAGTCATCGACGGCGCGAACGTCGGCCTATGGCTGGACGTAGGTGACAGCGTAGTAACGCCGGTCATCAAGTACGCCGACCTCAAATCTGTCGGCGACATAGCCACCGAAACAGCGGCGCTTACAGAAAAAGCGATCCGCGGAGGGCTCAGTGAAGACGATATAAGCGGCGGGGCGATCACGCTGAACGATAAAAGCGGAAGCGGAGTATACGCGTTTACCCCGATCATAAACCAGCCTGAGGCAGCCATACTCGGGGTTGGTGGCGTGTATCAGCGTCTGGCGATGACAAATCGCGGTATTGAGAACAAACAGTATATTATGCTGTCGCTCACATTTGACTATCGTATCGTCAATGGGACCGAAGCGGAAGATTTTCAATTACGGTTGAAAGAACTCCTTGAAAATCCCAAAGCGCTTTTATAATATCGGCAGCGGGTGGCGAAATGACGAATGACTACATGACTGCGACAGACGGACCCGATACAAGAGATGGATTCTTTCGTCAGGCATACAATGTTTCGTACAATGGCCGGGTGGAAGAACCTTCACCGGAGACGTTTTTGGAATCGTCCGATACGCCGATAGAATCCGACTTATTGCCGGATGATGAAGATGAAGAAGAAACCAAAAACGCGTATCAACCCAAGAAGGATTCCAAGACATATGAATATGACGTCGCTATCATCGGCAGCGGGCCGGCAGGCCGCGCGGCGGCTGTTCGGGCGCAAAGCCTTGGCGGAAAAGTCATCCTTTTTGAAAGGGATTCGCTCGGCGGCAAATGGCTGAATTCCGGTT
>Ga0082212_10007204_pt1 | contig 14762 bp, 12 predicted proteins | sample TergutNt197P3_FD_71548 | JGI IMG/M metagenome (GOLD analysis project Ga0082212, IMG submission 71548) | Neocapritermes taracua P3 segment gut microbial communities from Petit-Saut dam, French Guiana - Nt197 P3 | ecosystem: Host-associated > Arthropoda: Insects > Digestive system > Gut ... | reverse complement strand
CCGTCAGATTTGCATTGGATATTTTCGTCCAATCTTGTGGATTTTGAGGGCAATACTTGGTGTATTAACCGAAAAAGACGCGAGATTGGGCGGAAATAGACTATGTGAAGATGATGGCGGGATTTGATCAGTGGTTACTTAATACCGGCTGCGGTCTACCGTGCGTATCTACCAAACACCGATGATCTGCCAGTAAAAGCGGCAGAAAATGAGTATTGCGGCAGCCAGCAGCGCGTAAACGAATGAGGCTGTTCGCACGTGGATGGAATCCCAGCCGTCCTCGCCGCAAACCGCCTCGACCTGACCCAGCCACGGCTGATGGTAGCGGACGAAAAACACGTTCGAAGCGCAGATGAACACCATTACGCATATCAGCGGATGGATGCCATGGTCGGCGTACAGCGCGGGCGTCGCCATCGAAAGTATCGCGGCGATCAACCACCCCTGCGCGACGTCGAGGAAACGCAGCAGAACGCAAATTCCGTACAGCGCCAGCAGGAACAGCATGGGTGAGCCGGCTATCGGGAGCAGCAGAGACGACAGTATCGGGGAAAGCCACGCAGTGATGCCCGACACCTCAAAAATGCGAGAAAAACCCAGCAATATGCCGAAGAATATCACTATATCCCAGCTTACGCCATTTGATATGTCCTTTGCTGAAAACACCCCGCAGAAAATGAGGATACCGAGCGATGCGTACAGTACCTGGTTTGTGTTGATCGGCAGCAGATTTTGCAGGGCGAGCCCCAAAAGGAGCAGCGCGAAAACTACGGCGCAAACCTTCTCATCACGGCTTGTCGGGCCGAGCGCGCGGTACATGTCCGAAAGCTGAGCTTTTGTGACGCTGAGTTTTTCTTCCGGTTTCAGGACTAGATACAGCGCAGCGAGAAATAAAGCGCTGAGCAGCAGCCACGGCAAGCCCATCATCCGCAGCCAGGCATGCTCAGTCGCCATATCGCGCATCGCGCCGAAAGGCAGGTACGCAGTGAACACCGGGCCGAACAGTGAACCGTTGAGCCACGCAATGCCCGGAAATATTGAAACGCCGTAAGCCGAAATGACTATTAGCGAGCGGCCTTTGCTGTGTTTCGGCAGGCGGCAGGCGTCGGCTACATTGAGCGCGATCGGCGTCAGCAGCACCACGCGCACGGTTATGGACGCCGTCAGGAGCGAGAAAAGGACGCCCGCGACGAACCATCCGATAGTGATCTTGGCGTAGTTCATTTCAAAGCGCTTGAACAAGCCATATACAATGCGCTTGCCGAGCCCGGTTTTGAGCAGGGCATAACCCAGCAGCATCGCCGAAATGAGCATCCACAGCGAAGCGCTGGAAAAGCCGCTTGCAAGGTCGGACATGGGTACCCCGGCTATCGTTCCGCCAAGCAGGACAACGATTGCTCCAATGGAAAAAACACCGCCGCCCGGGCGGAAAATCCAAAAAGCGATCGCCACGGCGATGGATGCGAGCATTGTATGCCCCGTCTGGCTGAGCCCTTCAAACGGCGTGAATAGCGCAGCTAGAACACCCAGTACCAATACAAGGACTGACAATACCGGCGCTGCCAGCAGTTTCAAATTCAAAGATTTCATTTCACTATCCTTAAACCAGTTTTCCGGATGCCCGCTGGATAGGTACTAAGCCAAAACACACCGCTCGTGAAATAGCGCATGGCTGTATACTAACATAGCATAATGCAGAGCAGCCGTCTATATGAAATAAATCTGGAAATGCGGTGTAAATGATTTGACGCATGCGGGAAATCTTAGTAAAATGATGTAATTATTTTCAGGAGCGTGGAGATATGAAAAAATACATCCTTGCGATAGCGCTTGTGCTATCCGTGATTTGCAGTATGTATGCGCTTGCGGGTGAAAACAGCGAAAACAGCGAAAACGGCGAAAACGGCGAAAACGGTGAGAATGGTGAATACTGCGAGATCACATTCGGAGTCACTGGCGGCGTCGGCGGGCTAACGGCATCAGTCGGCGGCATTGCGATAGAATCAAATTACATGGCATCATCGGGCGAGCAGGTGGTATTCACAGCGAACGTTCCCCCTGACTACCGTGTGTCAGCATGGACATATAATGGCTTATATTTTGCGATAACGGACACTGAATACACTCTGACAATATATGATGATATGATTCCTTTTGCGGTGCACATCACAGTGGAGTTTGAGCCTGAACCCGGGCAGGAGACGGAAGACCCGGAGCCGGAAGAGCCTCAGCCAGGCAAGTACGCCGTCGATTACAGCGTCGCCGGCAGCGGAGGCGGAACTATCTCCGCGATCGCAGACGGGTCGGAAACTCCCAGCGGCTCCTCATTGCCGCAAGGCACATACGTCCTTTTCATTGCGTCGCCAAACAACGGCTACCGCGTAAAAGAGTGGCGTCTAAACGGCAGCGCCGTTCCCGGCGATACGGCTATCAATACGACGCTGACATTGCAAAGCCTGAGCGCAGATACAACCGTCGTCGTGGAGTTCGAGCGGGTATTTGCGGTCGCATTTCAAGTCAGCAATGGCAATGGCACGCTCACAGCTAAAGCAGGGAACACAGACATATACAGCCCGGCGGTAGTCGCCGGGGCGCAGAGCCTCGTTTTTACCGCAACTCCGAACACGGGGTATCGCGTCAAGGAATGGCGGCAGAACAACAACTTGGTTTCCGGTAATACGACAAACACGCTTACGATCCCAAACCTTCAGGCAGACGTCACAATAACTGTTGAGTTTGAGTCAACCGCGATCCTGACGATCCGGTTTAGCTTATTATCGAGCAGGACCGGCACATTGGAAGCATGGCATAACGGCGTAAATATCTCCACAGGAGTAAAGACGGTTCCGCTTGGCGACTGGCTTACCTTCATTGCGACGCCCGCGAGGGGGTATCGCGTGAAGCGTTGGTCGGTGAACGGAAACACTGTTGCAGGAAACACCGGCAACACATTGTCTCTTGAAGTCAAGACGGAGAATATCAGCAACAATGTCATCGACGTCAAGGTGGAGATGGAGGAAGCCGGCTACTCCGTCACATTCAGCGTCCTGTCGGGGCGCGGTACGCTCACCGCATCCATTGCATGGAGCGAGATAAAATCGCGCGATAGAGTGCTGCCGGAAGAAACGGTGCTTTTCACAGCTACGCCGGAAGAAGGTTACCGCGTGAAGGAATGGCGGGTGGACAACTCCATCATTGACGGGCATACGGAGAATACATACTCGCTCACCGGCATAAACGCCGCGACCACCGTCCGCGTGTCGTTTGAAGAAGTCACAATCGACGGAACCGACAAGCCAAGCCCCCGCTCGGCAACGATCGAACTGCAGCCGTTTGGCAGCTACTTCTCGCGCTGGTCAAGGCCCGTGACGAGTTATCTGGTAAAAAACGCGGACAGGACGCTGACTGCTGTCTATCTCGATGGCAGTACACTAAAAGCCGATACTATCAACATTCGCGGGTATACGACAACAAAGAACATCACAATGGAGCTCCCGATATTCGGCTGCTTCTTCAGCGGTGAGAAGTATAATTACATAGCTTTCGGGCAGACAAACCCCGACCAGTCCGCGGGCAGGGAAGTCATACGAATAGTAAAGTACGATAAGAGCTTCAACAGGCTTGGCAGCGTTTCGGTAAATGGCGGAACTGTGAGCACCCGTATCCCCTTCGACGCAGGCAGCCCGAGGATGGCGGAATTCGAAAACCAGCTTATCTTGTACGCGTCACGCCAGCGGTATACATCTTCTGACGGGCTTAACCACCAGTCAAATCTGACCGTCATGGTAAACACCGAAACAATGGCCGTCACCCATGCAAGCGAGCTGTTCCCGCAAAACCATGTTAGCCATTCATTTGACCAGTACGTGATCTACGACGGAGACCAGGCGGTATTCCTCGACCACGGCGACGCTTATCCCCGGTCGGTGTATCTGCAAAGGACAAGGACGGGCGGCGACTTGTCGCTGCTTTCGAAGGTAACGGCGTTCAAAATACCGGGAGCAACGGGCGCTAACTGCACTGGCGTCACAACCGGCGGCTTCGTTATGTCGGACAAGAACTATCTGGCAGCTATTACCACTATCGACCACTCGAAGGCGAGCGGCTACACCAGCTATGAGATCATTGGGCTTGACCTCGACCAGCGCGACATTGTGATCTGCGTGATACCGAAAGCTATCAGGAACAGCACTACGGCGTCGCAAGTCACGGCGGCCAGGTATGTGGGAACGGACAAGATCGCATCCACGCCGCTGCTTCTTTCCAACGGCGACAATACGTTCACTCTGCTCTGGCAGGAGTTCACGCTCGATGGCAAAGCCGGAGATTATGTGACGCAGGTCATAGACGGAAGCGGTAAGAATTTAGGCTCTGCGAGGAAGTACTCAGACGTGCTTGTGTTCTACAAAGAGTTCTTCGATGTGTCCGTGCTGCCTGAATTTGTCTATCCTCCGGTGCCCGGTAAAGATGACAGCGGGTCATACAACGCGCCTGAGCCGAACCTGACTTCGGCGAGCCTTTGGGCATATGAAGCAATCAAAAGCGCTGTGTCGAAGGGTTATGTGCCGGATGACATACAGGGCAGATATACGAGCATCATCACACGCGAAGAGTTCTGCCGCATGGCGGTGAGTTACGTCGAGTACGCGACAGGGAAGAATATTGATATTGTAATGGCAGAGCGGGGAGTAAAGATAGACCCGAATGCTTTCACAGACACGAACGACCTTGCTATCCTCGCGGCCTTCGCGCTGGGCGTGACCTCCGGTACCGGCGACAGGACGTTCACCCCCGAAGGGCAGTTCACGCGCGAACAGGCGGCGCGCATGATAATGAATGTCTGCAGCGTGCTCGGCTGGAACATCGGCGAAGATCCTGCCTCGGGTTTCGCGGACAGCGACGATATTTCCGACTGGGCGGTGGGCGGCGTCAACTTCTGTTTTGCCAACAAGATCATGATAGGCACCGGCAACAATGAGTTCAGCCCCCAAATGTTGTACACCCGGGAGCAGAGCATCCAGACTTTCTATAATATCAAGAATTAGCGCTTACCTGCAGGAGTTCGTCTGCGCGTTATACCAGCGCCAGGAAAGCCCGGTATGTTATTATAATCGCCTGTTCCGTTGTCAGGTATCCGTCGGGGTCAAACTCGCTGTCAGTTACTCCGCGTATTATCTCCGCGTGGACAGGCCAGCCGAGCTCTGAATCTGCCCAATGCCCCGCTACATCCGCGAACGAGTGAGAATACCCGTCTGTATCGATCCCCATCACGCGGGCAGCGCGATTTATTATCGCTGCTATCTGCGCGCGCGTGAGCGTGCCGCCGGGGTCGAACCTTCCGTCTCCGACGCCGTTGATGATGCCGAGCGCGTTTGCCGCGAAGACATACCAATTATCAGTGTCAGAAAATGCGTTAGGATCTATCTTTTCTTGTATGCCTTCAAAAAATGCTTCCACTGCTGCATATTCCTCGTCATCTTCGGCTTTCAGGTCAAACGTGATTGCTAAAACATTTATGATCATGAATGCGACATTCTCGCGAGTGATATGGCTTTGATAGCTCCCTTGGAGCTCCCATGGTACAAGTCCCGCTGCAATCGCGGCGTTGACTTCGGCCTCAGCCCATGAGGAAGGGGGCTCGGGAGGGCTTGTTGTATATAGGAAACTTACGGGACCCTCTGAAAACATGCCTAATGCGCCAAAATGGCGGCCGATCCGAAATACCCATGGTTTGCCGGTGTACTCAATTGTCTCGTCCGGCTCGCCGGCCCAGCCGAAGTCCATGTAGTAAACGCCATCATCTCCCAACACATACTCTATTCCGGAACCTGTGCTAAAAGACTGCCCAACATAGCTTTCTGCTAAAGTGATCGTAAGGGTCGCGCCTGTTCTTGGCACCACGATCAAGTATCTGATGTTTTCGGGGTGGCCCAGCGCGATCGCCGTTACATCGTCGACATTGTCGATGTGGGCAACATAGCCGTCGCCGACGAGGTTTATCGAACCGTCTTCAAGGACTTCAAGCTCAAACTCATCTTCTCCTCCGGGGTGTACTGCGACCGAATCGGAGAAAACGGTCAAAGCGAGCGCAGGCGCAGCCATTGCAATGCTGAGCGCGACCATAAGGATAATGCTTAATAGTTTCTTCTTCATTGAGTAATATCCTCCATTTACTTTGCAGTTTTGCAGTTTTGCAGTTGAGAGTATATCATAATATCCGTGCAGATGCACACCAAACAGAGCATTCTGCGTTGTGTTATCATTGATAGACCGGATATAGCGTGGTATACTGTGAAAACAGCATAACAACACTCGCGCGAGAAATATAGCCGGGAGATACAGCATGAAAAGCTGCTATTTGGGATACAGAATATCGTAGTTGTTTTTGTTATGAGGGAGACACTAATATGAAGAGAGCCATATCTATTGTTTTGTGTATATTTTTCGTGACCGCGCTGTTCGGCTGTTATGCCCGGCAGGATGGCAGGGATAATGTAGGAGGGTTTTTCAGCGCACTCGGCGACTATATGCGCGCAGACCGCGACGGCGACGAAAGCGCTGCCCCGGATGAGGCTTCTGCGGAAAGTCCGCTTTCTTCGCCGCCCTCCGAATCACCTGCAGCCGCCAGCCCTTCGGCGTCGCCTTCGCCATCTGTGCAACCGTCTGCACAGCCGCCTGCGCCGGAACCTTCAGCGACTTCGGCAGCGCCGGAACCTTCATCAACTTCGGCAGCGCCGGACGAACCCGGCACATCAGGTTTTTTTGAGAGCGGCAGGCTTCCTTTCAAGTTCACAGCCAAAGATCTGTACGGCAACACCGTCACCGAGGCGTCGCTTGGGGATAAGCAATTATTCTTCGTCCACTACTGGGCGACCTGGTGCGGCCCTTGCCTGCAGGAAATGCCTGACTTGGCGCAGTTAGCGACTGACTTCAATGATAGCGTAGGGTTCATTGCGCTGCTCGACGACTATGGCTCCAACCTTAGCGGCGCGATACAGATAGTTGAATCGACAGGCATTCCAGCAAACTTCATCATGGTGGACGCAGCGTCAGCGGAAGTGGCGGGGCTGATGTCTCTGGTGGCCTCCGGCTATCTGCCTACGTCGGCAATAATCGATGCAAGCGGGGTAATGGTCATCGATCAGCTTGTGGGTGCATACGGAGATTTCTACGCCACCGCCCTCGACTATCTGCTGACATACGGCCCGGACCGTTAAGGAGAGCGGTAGCAGGATGGCACAGCGTGCGAAGAGCATTTTCAGGTTTTCCGTCCTTGCTGCCGGCGTGGTTTTAGCCGCGCTTGGGATGCTTCGGGGCGAGCTTAATGAGATACTGCGGAAGGCTGTCGTCGTTTGCCTCGAATGCATCGGGATCGGATAGGCCATGAAAAGACCGAAACGGCTGATTGTGCAGCTCCTGTCATTCTTTCTTCAAAACCCGCTGCTTGGCAACTTTGTCACCGGGAAAATCTATCAGGGTAAGCTGAAAAACTTCTGCACACCGGGGCTTAACTGCTACTCATGCCCCGCTGCTGTGGTGTCTTGCCCTGTAGGCGCGATGCAGCTCTTCCTCGCGGGCGCTAAATACAGCGTCAGCTTGTTTATATCGGGATTCCTTCTTTCAGCCGGCGTGATTTTTGGCCGGCTTATTTGCGGATATGTCTGCCCGATGGGTCTGCTGCAAGATCTGCTGTATAAGATAAGGACGCCGAAACGCATTGTTAAGCTGCGCTTCGCGCGTTATGTCAAGTATGCAGTGCTTTTGGTGTTTGTCATTGCGCTGCCTCTTGCTGTGCGGCATGAGCTGTCCGGCTTAGGCGAACCCTGGTTTTGCAAGTATATATGCCCGTCAGGGACCATATTCGGAGCTATCCCGCTGCTTTCGGCGAACAGTACTCTTCTGAGGTTCGCGGGCGCGCAGCTTGTTTTGAAGTTATCACTTGCTGTAGCAACAGCTGTTTCGTCAGTCGTCATTTATCGCCCGTTTTGCAGGATACTCTGCCCGCTCGGAGCTTTCTACTCGCTGTTCAATAAAGCTGCTTTCATAAAGATGCGCTGCGACAAAGAAAAATGCACGTCCTGCGGCAGTTGCGCAAAGGCGTGCAGTATTCAACTGGATCCGGCTGCGCAACCAAACTCTCCCGAATGCGTCCGCTGCGGCAACTGCATATCCGCTTGCGGCGAAAAAGCGCTGGGCTACGGCAGGCGAAATATGTTATAAAACTGCTGATCAGACCGATGCGCTGTTTAAAGAAGCACAGCGGTTACTTAACTATCGTTCCTGCGCCCAGCTTGCGGAACCTGTCGTATCTGCGGCTTACTATTTCATCGGGCGATAGTTTTTTTGACGCTGTGTACCAGCTGGATATTTCCGTGGAGAGGATGTTGTACAGGCGGCTCGGGTCGCGGCTGACCTCGGGGATAATACGCTCGACCACGCCGAGCGCCATTACGTCTCCGGCTGTGAGCTTCAGCGCCTCCGCAGCCTCCGCGGCCCTTTCGGGCTCGCGCCATAATATGTTGGCGCAGCCCTCGGGCGATATGACCGAGTACACTGCGTTTTCCAGCATCCAAACCTCGTCTGCGCAAGCCAGCGCCAGCGCGCCGCCGCTCCCGCCTTCGCCGACAAGGACCGCAAGCGCGGGGACCCTCAGCGACAGCATCCCTGTGATGCATTCGGCTATCGCGTGCCCTTGCCCGCGCTCTTCAGCGCCGATCCCGCAAAAAGCCCCGGATGTATCGACAAAACACACTACCGGTCGGCTGAACTTTTCGGCTTGTCGCATGAGCCGCAACGCTTTCCTGTACCCTTCCGGGTTCGGCGTACCGAAGTTATGCCGGAGCCGGCTTTTTGTGTCATGGCCTTTCTCCGTCGCCACGACAGTAAACGGAACGCCGTCCAGCATAGCCAAGCCCGCGACTACGGCAGGGTCGTCGGCAAAGCCCTTGTCGCCATGCAGCTCCATAAAGTCCGTAAACACGTTCCTGATAAAATCCCCGCCCGTAGGCCTCGCGGAAGATCTCGCCGTCTGCACCCGCTCATAAGCAGTTTTCATAGTGACTCCTAACCCCTGTTGTGCATCTTCAGCAGCATGGAAATAGTTTCCTTCTGCTTCAGCCTGGGTACTATCATGTCGACGAAACCGTGCTCGAGCAGCAGTTCCGCCTTCTGGAAACCCGGAGGCGGCTTTTTCCGCACAGTCTGCTCCACGACACGCGCGCCTGCGAACCCGATCGTCGCGCCCGGCTCGGCGATAATAATGTCGCCCTCCATCGCGAAGCTCGCAGTGACGCCGCCAGTCGTCGGGTCTGTCAGCACCGTCAGGTAGAACCCGCCTGAGTCGCTATGCCGCTTGACAGCGCCGCTGGTCCTTGCCATCTGCATAAGCGAAAGTATCCCCTCCTGCATCCTGGCGCCTCCTGAAACTGTCGCACCTACGACGCTCAGCCCCTTTTGCGCTGCATGCTCGAACAAACGCGTTATCTTCTCGCCGACAGCTGTGCCCATGCTCCCCATCATGAAATACGGCTCCATCACGAAAACCGCCGTTTCCGTGCCGCCGATCTTTGCAGTACCGCAAATAACGGCTTCGTTTTCGCGCGAAGCCTTTATGGTTTTTTCCAGTTTGTCGGTGTAGCCGGGGAATCCAATCAAGTCGGAGCTTACAACTCCTGCGTCAAACTCTGTGAAACTACCCTCGTCCGCCAGAAAATCAATGCGCTGCCTTGCGTTCATCCTGAGATGGTAACCGCATTGGCATACGCGAAGGTCGTCAAGCAGAGTCTGTATCGGTATGTTGTGGCCGCAGGACGGACATTGCTCCGTCATCTCGACGTCCGTTTCCAGACGCTTTTCCGGGGCGCGCCCACCAGTCTCCAGCTCGTTTTTCGGCTTGCGGAATATGGTATTCAACGGCATATTCATTCACCACTCTTAGTTAGGTTGTAACAGATTCGAATGCCATCTGAACCGTTACTATTTTGCTAAAAAATCTGTGTAATAATCCCCGCTCTTGAAAACCGGGTCGGAAAGAATCGAGATCTGCTCCTCGATATTGTTCGGAACTCCGTCGATGACAAGCTCACATAGAGAGGCTGTCATCTTGCGCATTGCCTCCTCGCGGTCCCCGGCGTGCACAATGAGCTTGCCAAGCAGGGAGTCGTAGTATGACGGAACATTGTAACCCGTCCACAGTGCGCTGTCAAACCTTACCCTCGGCCCGCCGGGCACATGCAGGAAAGAAACCTTTCCCGGCGCGCTTGCGTTTATCCGGCATTCGATGGACGAGCCGGTGAATGAAACATCCTTCTGGCCTATGTCGAGCGGTACTCCGGCAGCTATGCGTATTTGCCATTTAACTATGTCTATCCCGGTGATCTGCTCCGTCACCCCATGCTCCACCTGCAGCCGGACGTTCATTTCAATGAAATAGAAATTTCCATCCTTGTCAAGAAGAAATTCTATCGTGCCTGCATTCCTGTACCCGACCGCGCGCACGGCTTTAGCCGCCGCATCTGTGAGTTTTTTGCGCAAAGCACTGCCGACGGCGGGGGAGGGGGATTCTTCCAGCACTTTCTGGTTGTTCCTTTGCATCGAGCACTCGCGCTCCGCGAGGCAGACAGTGTTGCCTTCTTCATCCGCGAGGACTTGGATCTCTATATGCTTGACGTTTTGCAGATGCTTTTCGATATAAAGCTCGCCGTCTCCGAAAGCGGCTTTGCTTTCGCTTGAAGCTATCAAGAATGCCTTTTCCAGCTCGACAGGCGAGTTTACGATACGGATGCCTTTGCCGCCGCCGCCGGAGCGGGCCTTTATCATTACAGGGTAACCTATTGCGTCCGCGGCTTTTTTCGCTTCATCAGCATTGGGCAGCAGCCCGGTTCCCGGGATGACCGGAACTCCGGCGTCCATCATGATCTGCCTGGCTTTACTCTTATCGCCCATCAGCAGCATGGTTTCCGGGGCGGGGCCTATGAACTCCACTCCGTTTTCCCCGCACATACCGGCGAACTCCGCGTTCTCGGACAAAAAACCGTATCCGGGGTGTATCGCCTCGGCCCCCGTGACAACGGCGGCGCTGATTATGCCTTTCATATTCAGGTAGCTCTCAGACGGCTCGTTGCCGCCGATACACAGGCATTCGTCAGCGAGCGCCGAGTGCAGCGCGTCCTTGTCAACGGCAGAGCAGATCGCGACTGTCGCAATGCCCATCTCTTTGCACGCCCGTATTATACGCACCGCAATCTCGCCGCGGTTGGCTACCAGTATCTTAGAAAACAATTGATCACCGCCTATCTGTTGCCTTTGACTGTTGTTTACAAATGCCCTCTGAATGGCAACGCGCGTTACCTTGCTATTTACTTAATTATTACTGCAAATGAGAATTCAGCAGACACGCACAGCTTGCCGTTCACTTTTGCGGAGCCCTTTGCGAAGTAGAAAGGCTTTTTCACCTTCGTCAGCTCGCACTCAGTCTCAATCGTGTCACCCGGCTTGACAGGCTCCTTGAATCTCGCCTTGTCTATGCCTGTGTAATAAGTGGACGCGCCGCCCGTTTCGGAATCCGCCAGCAGCGCGCACGCGGATTGGGCTAATATCTCGCATAGAATGACCCCCGGCACCACAGGGTTGCCAGGGAAGTGCCCGCGCAAGAACCATTCGTCGCCGCGAACATGGTATTTACCGCGCGAGACGCCTTCGACCAGTTCCGCTTCGTCAAGCAGAAGCATATCGTCGCGGTGGGGGAGTATATCCATGATCTCATTTCTATTCATAACTGTTTTACCTTAAACAGCGGGGTGCCGAACTCAACCACCTGCTTGTTTGAAACGCAGACCTCAGTTATGACTCCGCCTTTTTCCGCCGCTATCTCATTCATCATCTTCATAGCCTCGACGATGCAAAGAATGTCGCCCGGCTTGATCTCGTCGCCGATTTTTACGAACGGCTCCTGGTCTTCGCCGGGCGCTGCGTAAAATACTCCGACCATGGGCGACGTGACTGTATAGCTGCCGTCCGGCGGCGCTGCTGCTGGGCTTGCATGAGCAGCAGGGGCATGCAAATGTACGGCGCTTCCTGTCAGGGCGTGTTCATGCGGCGCTGTTGCGCTTTCCCGCGTGAGCTTGATCACAACGCCGTTCCCCGAATACTCCAGCGAGCTGAGCCCCGTGTCCCGCATAACATCCGCAAGTGCTCTAATATCGTTTATTTCCATAGTAACTCCTAACGTGCTCTTTTTTAAGAATAAATGTATCTGTTCAGGTACGTACGGTAGCCCGTAGCCGGCGTTCAAATTGCATTCTTTTTCGTTCGGATGCGCGTCCATGCGCATACTCACGCGCTCCACCGTCCATGGTTCCGCTGTCAGAATGCAATTTGAACGTCGACTCCGGTCTGCCTCTGAATAGTTACGAATAAATGACCAATCTTCAAACCTTGGTTAACGCCACGCATGCATTATGCCCGCCGAAGCCCATGGACATTGAAAGCGAGGTCGATATATGCGCTTGCCGCGCTGTCAGGGGCACATAATCAAGGTCGCATTTTTCGTCCGGCTCATGCAGCCCGACCGTCGGCGGAACAATGCCGTTTTGCAGCGCCAGCACGGCGATCACCGCTTCCACCGCTCCGGCAGCGCCGAGCATGTGACCGGTCATCGACTTCGTCGAGCTGACAAGCACGTCCGATATGCGCCCGCCGAATGCTTTTTTAACGGCTTGCGTCTCAGTCGCATCATTTAATGCGGTGCCCGTGCCGTGCGCATTGACATACACTGCCCCCGCGCGCGCGCCGGACTCTTCAAACGCGATCGATATCGCCCGCGCAGGGCTCTCCGCTTCCGGAGCGGGAGCGGTGATATGATGCGCGTCGCATGTCGAGCCGTATCCAGTGATCTCGGCGTATATCTTAGCGCCCCGGGCTATTGCATGCTCATACTCCTCCAAAATGACCGTGCCCGCGCCGTCACCCATGATAAAGCCGTTCCTGCGCTTGTCGAAGGGTAGCAGGGCTGCGTCCGGGTCTTCCGAGAGAGACATCGCCGTCATGTTGGTGAACCCGGCGATGCCCATAGGTGTTATTGCAGCCTCGGAGCCTCCCGCGATTATTGCGTCGGAGTAACCATGGCCGATTGCGCGGAAAGCCTCCCCTATAGCGTTGGTTCCGGTCGAGCAGGCGGTCACTACGGGCAAACATGAAGACTTGGCGTTGAACTTGATTGCAATGCTGCCGGCTGCAAGGTTTGCAATCATCATCGGGATAAAGAACGGCGAGACTTTACGCGGACCGCCTTCCAAGAGTTTTTGCTGCTCCTGAGAAAAAGTCACCATACCGCCAATGCCCGAGCCGAAATACACGCCGAGGCGCTCCGGGTCGATTTTTCCATTGAGCCCCGAGTCCTCCATCGCCTGGCAAGCAGACGCGACCGCATACTGGGTATAGAGATCCGACCTGCGGGCGTCGTTTTTTTCCATATATTTGAGCGGGTCAAACTCCTTGACCTCGGCAGCCAGGCTCGCTTTGTACTCCGAAGCATCAAACCTGGTGATTTTTCCTATGCCGTGCCGCCCTGCTACAAGACTGGTCCACATACTTTCCACATCATTACCGACCGGCGTAACGACGCCCATCCCTGTCACAACAACTCTTCTCATATAGCTAGTCCCCCGTCTATCCTGATGACTTCACCGGTGATGTAAGCAGCCTCGTCCGACGCGAGAAACGCCGCAAGCGACGCGACTTCCCTGGGCTGACCCACCCTGCCGAGAGGGATCTTCTCCATGAGCGGACTGCCGACGCCCTCGGTCATACTGGTTTCTATGAAACCCGGCGCTATCGCGTTGCAGCATATACTTCTCGAAGCAAGCTCCCTGGCTACGGATTTTGTCAGCCCAATCAAACCCGCCTTGGAAGCGGCATAGTTAGTCTGCCCCGCATTGCCGATAATGCCGGCGATCGATGTGATATTTATGATCCGACCGCTGCGTTTTTTTACGAATATAGGCGTAATATGCTTCGTCATGTTGAACGCGCCCTTGAGGTTCACATCCACGACGCGGTCAAACGCGTCTTCTTTCATTGACATTATCAGTCCGTCGGCCGTTACGCCGGCATTGTTTACGAGTATGTCGATAGTCTCGAACGATGCTTTCACGGCGTCCACCGTCGCTTTTGCCGCGTTGAAGTCCGATACGTCGCACTTGAATATTTCTGCGCGTCCTCCAAATGCCGCCGCCATCTGGGCAGTCTCTTTTGCAGCAGGCTCCGCGTCTGAATATACTATCGCGACGTCAGCCCCCTGCTCCGCCATCTTTATAACGATTGCCCGGCCAATGCCCCGGCTCCCGCCCGTAACCAGTGCGACTTTACCTTTAAGCATTTTTTTTGCATATCTGTAATTTTCAGAATTTAGCGCTTGTTTCAAGCCGACTTCAAACACATTTACTCCAAAATCATCTGTAAAAACGCTGCAGCATCCTAATAAACGCCCATCCCAATTTATTTGCGGTGAATACCATAATTGAGGGCATATTGGATATCTGGGCTTCTTCTCTTTTTCAAATTCTTCCTGCCGGCTTAAGTATTTTAAACCAGTTTCCTGTTTCAGCATATCCTTATTTTGGGGGATATATTCAGAACCCCACGGCAATTTGAAAACTATTTCCATTCTTAATTCTTTTGCCATTGCCTTTGCTTTAATGACATCGTTTTCATTATGTTCCATCAGTATATACTGCCACTGTAGTACAGGAAACGGCGAATTG